>Ga0126342_10015780_pt1 | contig 13209 bp, 10 predicted proteins | sample Cyp1metagenome_FD_92528 | JGI IMG/M metagenome (GOLD analysis project Ga0126342, IMG submission 92528) | Coral microbial communities from Lord Howe Island, Old Settlement Bay, Australia - Cyphastrea 1 metagenome | ecosystem: Host-associated > Invertebrates > Cnidaria > Coral ... | reverse complement strand
TAATATTGTATTTACAATATATTGTATATATGATATATTGTATATATAATATATTGTCTATATATATTGTATATTATATATATATATATATATATTGTATATATATGGTGTATGTATATATGTGTATATAATATTTATATATTGTATATAATGTATATATATATATATATATTATATATATACATATACTGTATATATATATATGTGTATTGTATATATATATATATATTTATAATCATACATAATAACCACACAATATGTGAACATCATAGGGGGTCCTAAAATGGCGTACCACAATCATATCGAAACCAAAATCACGATTTTCATTGGGGAAACCAACGAGGATCCGGGTTGAGACTGGTTTTATTTACATCCTCCATGATTGAAGGAACATGAAGCAACGATATCCCCCAATCCCAATCCCCGTCAGAAAGCTTGGTTTAGTATCTACTCATTTGTTTGTTTTTTTTTATATTCAGGGGATAGGATTGCTAATCAACTGCTATGGTAAAACTGCTGTCATGTTGAGATTTCTGTTAAGTCCAGGAAAGAAGGACATCCAAAAAGAGCTCACGGAGTTCAAGGGCGACTTTGAGGCTCATGGAAAGATGGGGGTTGATCAACCGGAATGGGGAGATCTTCGAGATATTCGAGATATTTGATAAGCACAACCTGGGTGGCGGCGTTTTTACTATAGTATATGTATGTAAACTGTATGTGTTTTTTGGCCATGGGGCCATGGGGAAATGAGAGGATGAGCCTGCAGGTTCGCCGGAACGCCCTGGCAGTAAGTTCAAAATGTTCCACCATGCTGTGGTCGGCAGCTTAGATCGAAATGACCTCCATTCATGGATTCAAGATCCAGCAGCCATCACCAGCCCCTAGATTTTGGTGATTTTGAGTGTCAAACTGAGTCAAACTATGCAAATTCAGGGCTAGCTACAGTACTCTTGGATCCATTGATGCGGTCGCTCAGACATACCCCAGCAAGTTCAGTTAGGACCAACTGGATGATTTGGTTATGGCAATGGTTCAGAATTGGGACCCCAAAATTGCTGGTCCGATACCAGACATCAATATACATTCAATACATAATACATGTTTCCCTGGCCAACTGTTTGGGCCTTAGGATTTTGATCTAACGCCGAAAAAAAAAATGTTGAGAATTTTTTTTTGCCCACTATCACTAAACTTCATGGATTTACAGGGATTTACCATGGATTTACCATTGGTTTACCCAAAAATTTGCAGGGTTTCCCCGAAGTTCTCCCAGGTCTTGGTTTTTCTCCACAGCTGAGGTACTGCAAGTGGCCGGCAGATGGGCCCTCACAAGTGGAACCAGGTCATCTCGGCTCCCCAAAAACGCCATGGAGAACCAAGGAGCTACACGTTGAGTTTTCCAACTACGTGATACAGATGTTTGATGTATTTTGTGGGATTTTGATGGATTTTAATTCTGAGTTATTACAGCTTTATGTGCTACTATGTTCCACCTTTTGTTGGGCTAAACAATCACCGGTTTCACCCGAATCTGACGTAGACCAGTATTGTGTTTCTTTAGGGTGAGGGTCAGGTAAGTTACAGGACATTTGTCAATTTGTATGCATTTGTGGTTTTGATGCAGCATGTCTATCTATGACACAGAAACAGTTTTTAAGTCGATTGGTGACCGTGATTGATTTCTTTCTGTGCGGTATCGATTTGAACAGGGAAGAAGATCAAATGTGAACATTCCAAAGAATACAGTGAGAGACTGTACTGAAAGGCCATGTATGTCTCCAGTCTGTTTACCCGCGTCCAGTTCTTGGTCGATGGGTTGCGATCTTTGCAACTGTCAGGTTGCGCACCAGTGGCTGGAGGTTCGCTGGCGGTATTGGGGAAGTGGACCTTGGAGAGGAATGGCTACATGCTATAACATTACTTCTATGTTGGATAGTACTATTGAGAGTAACATGATTATCTACCAATATGGATTATTGAACAGTAATATTATGAAATATTCCCATGAATTATCTAAGCATGATTTACATTTACATATGATTGCTACTTACTACTATGATATTTGATATTAGTTATTGTTCTCCCACAATATTCTTGAGACAGTCCCCGTGAATTTTGGATAGTTCATATTCTTGAGAAATCCTCTTCTTATGTGTGGATTCTTTACATAGGCTGATGCTGCTTATATCTGATACAAGATCATCATAAAACTGTTTGATGCTTTTTGGCCATGGGTCAAAAACCCTGGTACCCTCAAACGAGCTGGTAAATGGTTGTTCATCTCCCGGAAAAAAAAACAAACCGGAAATTGTGGCATTTCGGAGGAGCTTTGATTCTGCTGGTACTGGTGGTGGTTTTGGGTTGAAAGCGCTTTCGATGTTCCATCCCAAGCTACGGCTTCAGGTACTGAGGTCCTTATCCATGTGGCACTGCCCGCGAGAATGCCAACAGATAACCTCACAGTTGGGAAGCCGAGATAGCTGGAAAGCAAAAGACCCAGAGACAAGCAGCGGAGCATGCTATCCAGTTTCGATAGATGCCATGTTAATCCAATCCATAAATGACCCTAAACCCAAATGGTTTTTGAAGAGAACCCGCAGGCTGCAAGGAATCTGGAATTGAGTTGCTCTTCATGATGAAGCCTTGATAGCTCGGCAGGGCCCAAATATATCCAAATGTATTCAATCCCATGCAGGTCTGACGTTTTTCTAATGAGTTTTGGGGCAGTGTATTTGGGTCAGACCTGGTGAGTTCCCAGTAAGAAGCAACACAAGAGATGGATGGTCTGTGCAAAATCAACCAACAACTGATGTTTTGGGGCAGCGGCCTTTGATTTTGGTGCTAGCACTGGCTTTGGTCAAGGTGAAGTTCCTTTGCACGCCGAAGAAGAATCTAGAAGACGCGGAGTTGGAGGTTGGAGGGACAGCTGGGACAGCTGGGTGGTGATGATTGGAGGCTTCACCAAGAAAAATTGGCTGGTGTTTTCAAATTTGTTACCTTGGAAGATATCGTTAGCGGATTCCTAGCTAATTAGTGGCTTGGTATTTATCCGCACCAAATTCCTAATGACAGCGGATACAACGGCCTCACTTGCCAACGTCACTCTAGATGGTGAGATTGGGGGAACCAGCCCAAAAGCACTTTGTTTCAGATTGGTGAATTATTATTCCATCCACATGGGTACATAGAAAGAGATTCATCATTGTCCCCCGAGAATTCGACATAAATTCAGGGAGATGCGAGCTGCAATCAATAGGGACACAGCCTGAAGAAAGTTGGACTTATCACACTGTGAATGTGTTTTGGAAATGGGACATAAGACCTACCCAAAATGTCAATGTTTGTTTCACCAGTGGAGTTGAGGTATGCATCATTTCAAGACAAATTACGAAAGCTAGCTTGTGCTAGCCGAAGTTGCTCTTGCTTTAGCAAGGAATATGCAGGCACCAGGACCGCTGGAAACCCTGAAACTTTCCAGTTGGACCCCCCCGGCCCCCGTTCAATCCCCCCCCTGGTCCCCCTGGACCATGGCTTGTCATCATCTCAATAATTCATTTTCAGCATTTCATCGCCAGCATCTGCACCACCAGCATCATCATCATCATCATCAGCATCAGCATCAGCATCAGCATCAGCATCAGCCGGTTTTGGGGCAGGTACTGTACAGGTTTCTTCTACTCTACGTCTTTATCTTCGCCTTCTTCTTTTTCATTTTCCTCTCGAGCATTCTCATCATCATTGCTGTCGTGTTCGTCGTCGTCGTCGTCGTCATCGTCGTCGTCATTGTCGTCGTCATCGTCGCCGTCATCGTTGTCGTCATCGTCTTCGTCATTGTCGTCGTCATTGTCGTCGTCATCGTCGTCGTCATCGTCGTTGTCATCGTCATCATCGTCATCATCGTCATCATCACCACCATCATCATCACCACCATCATCATCATCGTCGTCGTCGTCATCATCATCATCATTCCTACCCACCATCATCGTCATCAGTTCATCAGTTTACTCTTGCAGCTGCGCAGTCTCCGGTACAACATTAGTAGAGTCCTGCTAGCTTTGGTTCCTCCTCCCCCCTGGCCTCAAGTCTGTATAATGGATGTATGAAACACTCAGGAGATGGAAAAGGTTGGCTATCATTGATATTGCTGATCATTCAGACAACAACATCATTAAGAAAACAAAAAAAACATGGCTACATGATTATAGTTGGTGAATGTTGGTGATATATCCCATTAATCAATCAACAACCATTCCCAAAGTATACTAAAGTAGTACCCTCTGGTAAACTGTTACATAACTATGGAAAATCACCATTTTCAATGGGTAAATCCACTACAAATGGCCATTTTCAATAGCTATTTTGACATAACCAGAGAGTATACTCCCTCCATTCATCTCGATCAATTTCATCACCACCGAGGCTCGTGCGCCCATGCGCCGGGACGCCGCCGAGATCATCAATTCGGATCCGGCCACGGTGGCGAAGTGCCTGGGTGTTTTTTTCCGGACTTTGGGATGTTGAAAAAGTGGAGCAATGGTGATTTTCCACGATTTTGAAGATCTTTGAAATATTTTGAAATAGATTATAATGATTGAGATTGGGGTGATTCTCTGCAGTTTTTAGGATGTTACTATGATAGTTATTGAGATCAGAAGAGAGAGAGAGAGAAAAACATTGCGATTTACACTGGGGTACAATGGGTAATCACTGCGAACCTGGCCTTTTTTCACCACGCAGCATTGAGTGGACCTGGCTTGGATACCCAACGATGTTGGTCCCTTTTTCATAGCGAACCTGGCGCTATTTAAGGGCATCCCCTGGCGGTTGACCGGACCGCAGGGAGTGGATAAGACTCATCGGCTGGAAAAGGGGACCATCATCATTCACCAATCCATCGGCAAAAGGGGGATTTGTGTTGTGTCTTTTAGAATTCAAGATAGGTAGTTAAGTAATTTAAGTATGTTACGTGGTACTTCTAGATTCATCTTTGTTTAGTGAGGAGCCTAATTTCCCAAATCACCTGCAAGAAAATCCAAAAATCCAACTCTTCATGATCAGCCCTTCCTCAAGAATCTAAGACAGCACTTCCCAAATCCCCACGAAACTGCCTTTTTCCCCCTCGGCTTCGAGGTTGCCTCTGGCAGGTTCTCTGGAAGTGCCAGCCCGGGCATCCCAGGGTCTCCCATCTGACGAGCGGAGTATACTCTCTGGTTATGTCAAAATAGCTATTGAAAATGGCCATTTGTAGTGGATTTTCCCATTGAAAATGGTGATTTTCCATAGTTATGTTAGTTTATCAGAGGGTATCTCAAACATTCTCAAACTGGCGGATTGTGGGAGTGGGGACTCCATTTTTCAGACAAGCCCATGTCAATGTTGGTTGCTGCTTGGTGGTTTGGCACATTTTTTTTATTTTCCCCAATAGTTGGGATGATCCAATCCAATCTGACGAACTCATATTTTTCAGGAGGTTGAAACATGTTGAAACCACCAACCAGTGGTTGGTTTTCTACATACCCTCTGGTAAACTAACATAACTATGGAAAATCACCATTTTCAATGGGAAAATCCACTATAAATGGCCATTTTCAATAGCTATGTTAAATTACCAGAGGGTACATATTTGTATCACGAGTCCAAGCGCCCCATGAGCCAAAAATGTTGATGAATTGCAGGTCATCGCATGTTTGGATCCCGCTGGACGTGGCGTGTGTTGCGCAGCGTGTCTGCAGTGTTGGGATCATTGAGCAGTGTGGCAGTCTTCAAAACCACGGGTTGATGATGTTTTTTTTGGATTATACTCGCCAATATCCTGGGAATTATCATAATCCATGAACTGGGAATCCTTAAGCGGTGGAATGACATTTTGGGTTTTGAACACTGCGCAATTGTGTAAGAGTTTGCCAGGCATCATATGGCTACGGGTCAAAAATTGTTGAAGCCTCAAAATGCTGGTCAATACCTATTGTGATATGCCAAATTTGGGGTATGAAACACCTGTTTACCAGGTATGTTTTGACCACCCAAATCGATGAGGACCCCCTAAGGGCCCTCCAGGCCTCGCAAAACATGACATGGCAGATGTTCATGTGGTAGACTGTCAACAAAAACAGTATATCTTGTCTAGGAAATGTCTAGGAAATAGATGGAAATTGATAGGTTACATACATTTTACGTATATAATATATTAATATATATTATATATTATATATACATGATATTAATATGTAACAAACTTAACCAACTATCACTACGTACTAAATACATAAGTAGAAACCAAACCAGGCCTATGACTAGTGACTATAAGCAATGCCAAATTTGGAGGTTTGCGATGGACATACCATGTTATATGCCTCAACAAAACATGACCATGACTTGGAGCTTGGCGCTGGTTTCTTCAACCCAGGTATCTCCGCCGATGGATGCAGAGTGCGCGGGGAGTCCTACATTTTGAGGGTTTCAGGCACTGAGGCAGCTCAAGTACTGTGTAGGACATGTATGATATTGTGATATATTGTGATATACTGTGGATTGTATTTAGTATCATACAGTAGACTACGGTATGTGATCATAAGACAGAGATAGAATGACAGACGGTGAGGACAGATATACGGTGTAGCTATTTGCAAAGGAACCTTGACCCCACCGCGTCCATTGGACGAAGCGCACGACTGTACTATACTGCTGAGAACCCCATGCTCAATTTTTTCGGCTGCAGAACTCAGCAGAACAGTGTGGTGTGACAATGACGTCACCATTTTCCCTCATACTTTTCTTATCAGCTACACATTCTAATGGGTTGGTTTAACGGAAAATCTACAGGAAACCATGGATTTTCCCATCAAATATGGTGTTTTCCTGTAAATTTTCCCTTAAACCAATCCATTGACACATTCAAGACAACGCAATCCCATCCAACCCCTTATTTTTGTTGGTTATCCCATCGGCAACATCGGTTGGTTATCCAGCCCCAAGGTGCACTACTACAACTACTCGGTGATGGTATCGCTGGACGGGCACAACTATATGCAACGTACGGAGCTCAGAGGCAACGGTATGGCGCGGGAATTCAGCTGAGCCTGAGAAATGGATGTGACATGTGACGTTGAATGAAATTTAAAGAAGCTTGGACTGATTTAACATGATTTAACGATTGGAAATATTATTGATTATTAACATATTGCCAATTTTTTTAATTATGTTAATTCATAATTTGACTATTAACATATTGATTACTCTTTTAAATGATTTGAAACGGGTCCATTGGTATCAAGTCTTTTAAGTGTTTTTGCCCCACGCCCAAGCGCCTATCAGAACCCATCATGTCTGGAAAAATCGACCAGCTCTACATCCGGAATTGGATTCACGCCATGTTTTACTTGGGAGGGCATTCCAAATTACTGGAAAAACATCACCGTTGAAATGTTTTCTGGTTGGTGGTTTGGAACATTTCTATACATTTCTTATTTTTCCATAATATATGGGACACTCCTTCCCAACTGACTATATCATATTTTTCAGAGGGGTAGGTCAACCACCAACCAGATCACCCTTGAAATGTGTTGACTTCGGATCTCTTCGGACGATCCGAACATCGTCGATGGCGAGGTTCTTTGCCTTTCAAGATCTTCGACATCCACGTTGAAGCCTCAGGTCCCCAAGTCCCACGTGTGACGAACGGATGATTTGGGACGGGCTATCCCCATTTGAGTTCCCGGAACTTGATGCTAAACCTCTGGATGGCAAGGGATCGGTTTTCAGATCCGAATGATTTAACACAGAAAAAGTGCACAAGAAATCACAAGAACATTAGATGATTTAGATGTCCAACCCTCGACTAATTCGCAACATTTAGCAAGCCCATGATCGTCATGGAACCCCGAGGCTGTTGAACTTATTTCTTCACCCCACCCTGGTGGTGTCTCCCCCACTTTTAGGTGGCGGAGCTTCACCCCACCCTGGGCGTGCTCACGGAGAACACCGAGGTGCTAGTGCCACAAGGAGCTGGTCGAGCTAACCCATAGAACCTGTATAGAGCCCATTTGTAACCCATTGATATAACCCACATGTAGCTGCGGATATTCTGTTGTTTCACTGGGGTATATATAATATAAATTAATATTATATAATGCAGTATGATGTATGGTTATTACCCACTTACTATCTGGGATGCACCCCCAAGCGGGGTCATAGTCATAGTCTGTATCTAGCTAAATATAGGATGTGAAAGGGACAGTACGAAGAAATATTATTGTGTAATGATATGTACCGGGATAATGCTAATGAGTTTTAAGGCTAATAGATAAATGATGTCGGAGCTATACTACTTTGTATTGTCAGGGATTATACATGACATGAACTTTCAATAGCCACTAGTTCATGGAATGATTACCAATGAAAAGGGGCATGGCAGTTAATCCAAGCATTGATCCGAGGGAAAAGACAAGCAACCGGAAATTTTTATTGTCTGACAGTTGGTTTTTAAAACGCATAAGAACCAAAAGAATCCCATCGTTTCCGGGTAAGATTTTCATAGATTGTCCTTAAAATCAATGGCCATTTCAGGAACCTAAATTGGAGGTACCTACCATATATAAGGCCTTATATGGTACAGTACCTCCATTTTAGGATCCTGAAACTCCCATTGATAAAACGAAAAAAAACAACACCTCCTCAATCTTTGCAGCCCCTGCCAGCCCGCTGGCCAGGTGAGAGTCAAGACCGTTGGCTTCGTACAGTCTGACATTCTCAAGGCCGAGACGTAGAGTCGTTGGTGAAACACGGCTGGGACTTGTCCGAACTACCCTCTGGTAAACATACAAAAAACTATGGGAAATCATCATTTTTAATGGGAAAACTCACTATTTCTATGGCCATTTTCAATAGCTATGTAACAAATTACCAGAGGGTATCCCGAAGTAAGATATGGACTTTTGGGACGATAATCTAAAAACTGGGAGATTTCTTCCAGAAAGTCGTGTTTGATTGGCCTGATGTTTTTTTCGCAGCTAACAATGCTAAAAATGGGGGGGAACTCACCTGATATTAAACTAATATAAACTCATCCTGGTGATTTCACAGATCCAAATATGTTCAGCCATATAGGGAAGATGATCCCAGGACTCCCAGATTAGCGTGAGCCGCCAGTGTGCATTTGGGCTCACCAATGACAGGATAGTTAAGGTCATTGAGGGATGTTTTGTATAGGGAAACCGGGAAATTGAAGCATGTTTCAACCAACAAAATGATTTTTTTTTTTCTGGTTGTTTTGCTGTACCTGAACCATCCATCGTACCTTTTATTTCTGCCCCTCCCCTTGTTCGTACCTGAATTCTTGGTTCGTACCTCAAATCTTTGTTCGTACCTTTTATTTTTGCATCGTTTGTTTCTTGTGGTTTCGAGCTTTTTTTTATTTTGCACGGCGACTGGGTTGCGATTTGGATTTAAACGCCACATGCTCAAATTGCTTTGGATTGGTCAAGTGTGACTCCGATGGGTCCAAGTCGGTCCCTTGAACCCACTTTTGGAGATGTTCGAGAAATTTGGGGACCAATTCGTAGCGCAAAAACGAGCAAAAAGCGCGCAAAAATACAAAAAAACGCAAAAACGCGAAAATTCAATTTTAGGTACTAATTGGTACCCAGGATTCACTTGCACCAACTCCTGGTGCCATTTTTGTTAGATCAAGGACCAACACGACAGTCACTGGGTTCTATCAGCTGGTTACCCCAGAGTTGCCAAACAACGCTGTACCATAGCTCAGGGCCCAGTCTCGTCCTCTTTTTTTACAAACGAACGTTTTTTTTTCCAAGACGTGCTGGAAATCTGAGTTCGTACCGGATTTTTTTCGTACCTAAATTGTAAGTAGCAATGGAAGGACCAGGTATATATATATATAGTTATGTATAATTATATAATTAATTGTATATACCCTGCAAGTCGAAGACCATTGTTTTTATAGTCTTTTCGAAAGACTATTTCCAGTGCTTTTAGGGGGTTCCCATTGTCCCATTGCCTAGCCATCCCTTGCCTACCAAGGTCCGCAGTGATTTTGACATTGGTAATTTTTGACATTGCCATGGAACAGGGCCCATTTACGAATGACTATAGACGATGATTTTGCTTATGAAACCTGGTGATTTTCCATACCATAGCAGACAGTTCCATTCCCGGCTGAAAAAAAAACAACGGTTGCCAGGTTCGTCTGGAGTTCCCCAAGGATGCGGGCAAAGCATTCAAGACGGTGCCAGCACATTACGACCACACCACCGGTGTGCCTCGGTCAGGGAAAATCGAAGGAAAATCTGAAGTATCTTTGGGGGAATACCCTCTGGTAAAGTAATATAGCTATTGAACATGGCCATTTATAATCGATTTACCTATTGAAAATAGTGATTTTCCATAGTCATGTAAACGTTTACCAGAGGGTGCTTTTCCATAGGCAAATTTGGTGGTGACATTTCTAGTGGTGGCCAAAAAATTCAGGTTAAGAACTATAAATTACCCAGACTACGTGGAATATACTCAAAATGAAGAGGAACGAATTATTCATATCCTAGCTTTGGGCTTGAACATGCACAAATTATTCATGTCCGGATGGTTCAAATAAAAACATTTTTTGGTGATATACGATGATATACGCAGGTATCAAAGGGAACATCAAACTATATGGGGGATTTTCCAACTCAATATTGCCAATATTGCCCAACATGTTTTTTTGCTAGCCACCTTTTGGAAATGGGGTCAGTTCACTCCCCCCTGTCCAAGACAAGTGGTTAGTCAGTCAATTTTAGATAATCCAATGCCCAAATCACAACAAAAGAAACGGTATGGGATCTCAAGTCATGAACAGATTCAATTGATCTTGCTAACATCGTATATAACCATGTATAACTCCCAAGTTTGATGGTTAAACCACCATTTTTTTGCATGTCAAACTCCTCAGCACGGCCCCTTTAGCCGCCTCCAAGGATGTCATTTTCTCGATGCCGCCTTTGGATGTGCCACAGGCGGAAAAAAGCGAAGGTTTTCACTGGAATGAACGGTAGGTACCCTCCCGTAAACTAACAGTTCGATGTAGAAAACTCATGAAAACTCACCATTTGTAGATCATTTTCCGAGGGTTTCCCCATGGTTTACCCTGGGGTGTTGTGGCTGTTCCAAAACTTCGTGCCCCCCAAAAAATGCCATTTGAATGGGTAAAATATGGAGGCCCTTTTTACCAGGAGTTTTTGATGGATCACTTCTGCAGCTCCGTGGTTCGGTCGGCGCAAGAAAGCACCGTATATTAGTATAGTTATGTTGTTCATGAGTATAGTATAGTATAGTAAGCCCCAAAAAGATAGAGAAGATAGAAATACCCCGTATCCCTTTTAAACAGTGGTTTTAGCTACTTTTCGATCTTTTTTCGGGGGGCTACATTCCGAGATGTTTGAAGAATTTTGATCCCAAGAAGTACCATTAAATCATATTGAACCCCATTAAATCCCAGTATATACTGTAAATCTTTGACATTTCATGGACCCATCTCCACATTTTCTTCAACTTGAGGGACTCCTCAATTTTGAGGCCACGTAGAAAGCCAGCCCGCCAGGCAGCGCCTGCGCCGGATGCTGAAGGCGGTGGAGAAGAGGCTCCTGCGGAAACTGAGGTGTGGACCTAAACTCAGGGTGGGTATGGGTCAATACCTATAGATACATTTTTAGTGGGATGAACATCCATAAATCCCAGCTATGACTTGGGGTTCACTAGGTACCAGGGTTTTGACCCATCCCCAGGGTGACGTTTTTTTTTTTGGTTGTCAGTTGTTGTCAGTTGGGCCACTTGGCCCCTTTGGGATCCAAGGGGTGGTCAGCAGACCCTGAGGACTCAACATGTGGGCATTTCTCCCAGCAGATTCTTAGAGGAGTTAGCTGCTAACGTATCTAGCTTATAGAATCTTATAGATACTTATAGCATTTTGTAGCCAATTGCTTGTATGCATGGAATGTACCTTAGTACTTAGTACCCAATTTTCATGAATTCATAAAGACCCAGCATTTTCTATCGGACACGTCTTGTCCAAGCTGTGGCCTAGGCACCCGAAGCCCTGGCTGGCATGGAGGTGGAACTTGCTGATTGGTAGGTGGTGGAACTTTGATGTTGAGACATGTGGAGGTTTCCTAAGTCATGGCGGTGCCCCAAATCATCCCAGTCATTTTATACCATATTATTATACCATATTATACCATAACTTAGTATTGAAACAATACCCCAAATCGTCCCAGTCAGAATATAGTCAAAAAGGCCATGCAACAGGAACCAATAAAAATTGGAGGTATCGATTCCATATATAAGGCCTATATAAGGCCTATGTAAGGCCTATTGAAACAACCTTTTGGGTGACTTTGGTCCCATGAGTCGCAGGTGAAAGTGGAGTTGTCTCTGGACGGGCAGACCTTTACGGAGGAGATGGGTGAAATTCTTGAGGGCCCATGGCGTTTACGTTTACATACGTTTACATAACTATGGAACAATCACCACTTTCAATAGGTAAATCATGGTAAATCAACTATTTCTATGGGCCATTTTCAATAGCTATGTTAGATTACCGGAGGGTATGATCCATGTTTCGCATGAATTGTGTATTGGGGATCCATCCCACAGGGCGTGCCAGGACCACGTGCATTTCTGCTATGTTGGGGACATTCAGCCTGAGGTGGGGGACAAACTGTTTGAGAAACCAAAGCTTGAATCATTTCAGTCCGATCAAAGTCCGATTTTTAACACATAAAATGAACATAGAGATACACACAGTGCTGATTTTTTCCAGACTGTGCCACCGAAGAACCGGCAAGATATAGCATGAACGTATATGGAAAATATGTAGATCGGATTGATCAGATCCAATTTGGCCCTGTCTCAAGATGATTCAGTTGCCAAAGTCGGATATATATAATTATATATATGTATATATATATATATATATTATAGATAATTATAGTACCTTATATAATCAAATTAAATTAAATCAAATTATATTATATTATATTATATTATATGAAAATTATATATTATTAGATAATATTATATTATTATATATTATTATATACTATTACATTTTTTATTTATTATATATTATTATATATTATTATATATTATTATATATTATTATATATTATTATATATTATTATATATTATTATATATTATTATATATTATTATATATTA
>Ga0126342_10015779_pt1 | contig 13209 bp, 7 predicted proteins | sample Cyp1metagenome_FD_92528 | JGI IMG/M metagenome (GOLD analysis project Ga0126342, IMG submission 92528) | Coral microbial communities from Lord Howe Island, Old Settlement Bay, Australia - Cyphastrea 1 metagenome | ecosystem: Host-associated > Invertebrates > Cnidaria > Coral ... | reverse complement strand
TGATATATTTCTTAGGTTGGTACCAAGATTTCCCTGCTTCAACAAGTAACCAAATGTAGCTAATCCACCATACTTGCTTCCGGGGTCGGCGGCAGGGGCGGCAGCCCTTAAATATATATATATATATAATGCTTTCCGAACATGATATTTCCCCAAATCGAAGACACATATTCCTGATAGATTCCCCAAGTAGTGGATTTCTCCTTGGGAAAATAAAACAATCTTCAGCAAACCAAAGTGATTCATATATGTCCATCAAATATGTCCATGAGATATTTCCATATATTGCATTACTATAGGTTTATTATTGCTTTACTAACCACCAACATTGTGGGTGAAACAATGTCATAAACCACCCATTTGGGAATGGTTTATACCACCTATTTATCTATTTATGGTGATTTGGGGGATGGTTTATTCTTGTTTTACCATGTTTTACCCACATTACTATATTATATAAATACTTGATGTTTTATGCATGTTCATCCTAAATATGCTTGGGTTTTAACATGTTTTAACCCATTCCCATGGTGAATTCCCGGTCCGCGGTCCGCAGCGATGCCCAGCGGCTGCTCCTTCTCCGCCCACGTCCGTCCCGCCAGCAGCTTCTCCTGTGCGGCTTCCAGTGCTGAAGCAGAGCTGCTGAGCGAAGCGAGCTCTTCAGGTAGCTCCTCAGGGAAGGAACATTCGTACGTCATTCGTACATGAAAAAGGCTGGCACTGCCGATGTTTTTCATTGTTTTTCAGGGTGATGAGAATTGTCTTGAAGAGAATCTGTAATGGCCCTGGCATGCCCTGGCTTTCATGCATGATACACATGTTTTATTTCCTGGCGGCTAATATACCAATAATTTGTCCAGTGAAATCTTTTATCTTTAACCAGCGAAAATTTACAGGAAACCAAGTTTTTACCCTCAACTATAGGGGTTTCCTGAGTTTTCATCAAAACATCTATCCACTACCTCATTCATTATATCCCTATGTATTGATGATTAGTGAATAAATTCCCCATAAAATTATATAAAATTCACCACATGATCCATTGTTTTTCCCTATCTTGCCTATGTGTTCCATGCCTTCTCATACTTTTCCCATTGTTTCCCATATGTTTTCTTATATGTTTCCATTTATGTCCTAGGTTGTTCCATTTTTCCCCTACAGTTTTCCATTGTTTTGCCACATTTCTCCCACATTCTTTCCTGCTTGAAAACTGCGCCCCGTATACCCGGGATATCCCGGGGATATGCCGGCATATCCTGAAAAACGCATTCTTGTTCAACACCAGCCAAATCCAGCCACTGGCGTAGAAAAATGAGCAGTGCAATCTGCCATTTGGACAGAGAGACACAACACGTCTTAGGGGCCTGGAAAAAGCCCACCGGTTGGAGGATGCCGGTACGCACAAAAAGTAATATGTATGATTAGGTATGCATATGTAAATAGGAACAAAGATAGAGGGAGAGAGAGAGAGAGAGAGAGAGAGAGTTCTTCAAACCACCCAAAAAAAATGTATTAAAACATCCACAACCACCGAAAAGTCAACAATCCTCCCATTTTTTTGCGGCGCCGGGCTCCTTGATCTCTTGCAGCGCTATGGCCACGTCCTGCGCCTCTCGGCCCCGCTCTGCCTCCACAGCCGTCAGCTGGGCCGTGAGCGTCGCAAGTTCCGAGCGCAGCTCTGCCTGCGGCGAGGGGCGGTGCCTCCTGTGGTGGTCGTTGAAACTCACAAAAATGGGGAGTTAGTCAGTTAGAAAGAGAAATGGTGCCTTTTAACCTTAAGATAAAAATGGAAATTTATGGAAATTTACTACTTGGCGAAGTTGGTGAACATAACTAGCTGAACTCTACATGGTAGAGATATCACTATAGGCAGATGGGTTTGTAACCCTAACTTATAACTCAGGGAGGCACCTTGAATGGGGATACCATTTTGGATTTGGGAAACTTAACCAATGAGGACTTGACTCGTGAACATCATTTAGCTAATAAACAAAAGAGAACTTCTTTCCAGGGGAAAAAAATGGGATTTAGCATGCAAAACTTGAGATTTCAACGGCAAGATTTTTGGGTGGGTTTAAGCAGCAAAAGCAGTGATTCATGCGCTTGGAACATGTATCGTAGCTCCGCGGCTCCCCATTTCATAGGGAATATCCGCCAGAAGTGGCGATCGAAGTAGAAGAACAGAGTCAAACTTAATCAAACTGATTGAAAGCAACCATGTCATAATAACATATTATAATAACATATAATAACGTTATTAGGATACCAGGATACCAACCAAGTGAGACAATAACATACAATAACCAAGAAAAATAGAACAGGTACATGGCCTGTCATGGCCTGACATGGCCTGACAGGAAAAGATCTGTAGAAAGTAACAACTACAATGTGGGGCCCCCGTTGGATAGCGTTCAGTTGGTGCAAATAACTCCAATAACTATGGTTTATGGTACGCAAATAACTATAGTTAATGGGGTTTATAGACCAACTTAGCTATCTTGGGGGCCCCACATTGTAGTATGAAGAAAAAACTGATTCCCACTCCCCGTTTGTTCAAGTACCATCCATGTCCCCATCATGGAATAGTCCCCACCTCTTTCTGTTTCGCCTCTGCCACTGCCGCTTCTGCTGCCGGTGGCACTGGCGCTTCTGTGGCGGGCTCGGGCGCACGGCTCTTCTTGGCACTACGATTCAAGAAGCCTCGGGCCCAGTTCGGAATGGCGAAGTTGGTCTATATATGATTTATGCAACGATGGTGTATGGCAGATATATCTGATAGTTGTTGGGGTTTAAGTTGTAAGTGAAGCGCATCACCTTGTACAGATGGTGAATTGATAGTGGTAAGGTTCAAATTCAAATATTGATATGCCCGTATACCAGTCGACGTGTTGCAAACTATTAATGTTGGTCGACTACATGCTCACATGTCTTGTTATGATGATCCAGTAATTGGTCAAGCCTTCCTTTCCAGCAACATGTATTCATCACTTGTAGATGCTATCAGCCTGTTAAGACTATTTTTCTCCCGATGTCGTCATCCCAACTTTCACTATCGGTGATTCAAGAATCCTGCAAAGTGGAATTCGATGGAATTCTTACCCATCATCGCCATCCTTTAGCTCGAGTTCCATAGTTGCCACCCCACAGACCTCTTTGCTAAGTTGGCTTCACTTCTAACTATGCTTTACGGTAGAACTTTCATGCAGAAACCAACAAACATCGCTGGATAAAAACATTGGTTCAATGGCCATTTCAGGTACCCAAATTGAAGGTTCCTACCATGTATGTATGTATGCATATGTATATATAGATGTATATATGTATGTTGTGAGGAACTATGCCCCCAAGTCGGTCTTGTATTAATTAATATGGTACGGTACCTCTATGTCCTGAAATTCCCAGTGGTTGTTGGTACCCTGGTACCATCGCCAAGGCACCCTTGGCCATGGCACTCTTGGTCTCCGGCTCCGGCACCGGCGCAGCGTTGGCAGGCGCCGGAGTCGCCACCGCGGCCACCGCGGGGTCGCAAGAGAAGGTGCTCAACACTTCCTACAATGTGGGGCCCCCCAAGATAGCTAAGTTGGTTTATAAACCCCATGAAAACTATAGTTATTTGCGTACCATAAACCATAGTTATTGGAGTTATAAACCAACTTAGCTATCTTGGGGGCCCCACTTCCTAGGGATGGAACCGGCAAGATCCAGCAAGCCTCATAGCAATAAGAAACCAGCCATTTTTTAATGGCTTATAACTTGTACATATACTTATACCAGCCATTTGTGGTAGACTTGGGGATGGTGGATCCTATTGCTTTACTAAAACGTTGGAGTATGCTTCTTAGTTTAAACAAATATGCAGAATAATTATTGGTACTTTGGCACCATTCCAGGCAAACAAAAATTAACACCCGGCGACCTTGGATAGTACTGTGACCTCCTGACAAAACAACTTGTTCATGAGCTCATGGAATGACATCAGCAGGCCGCTGTGAAATGCCGAGACGCGGCTTCCCAGGAATTGGCTTCCGCATCTTTTCCTGGGCGAAGCCCAAGAGATGTGAAAGATCAACGGCCAAGGTCACTGGACGGTGCTGACATCGTGACATCCTCATTAAGAACAGGGTATCTCATTGTAGCAGGAGGGGTCAGCATGGGGTATCTTATCATACCTTATTGTACTCTACTCCCAAATTCTGGCAACATTTCGGCGGCCCCATTCGCACTTCCCGTTTTTTCACCAACACCAACACCCCAACTTCACCGTAGGGGGACAGGATGGGACAAGGAGCACCCTCCTTGTATCGCTAAAGATCTCCATTTGGGTCAGTCACTGCCACAAGGTGGTAAAGCCAAAGCCATAAACCAGCCCCAAATTCACCCGGCCTGGTAAACATTCACAGTTTGCTATTGAAGCCATGGCCCAGTCGAAATAGTTGATTTACCCAGCTTAATAGCATGGTGAATCTTTCCATCATCTTTTTTTTTCAGGGTACCCTCTGGTAAACTTACAAAAAGCTATTGAAAATGGCCATAGAAATAGTGGATTTACCCATTAATAGCATGGTGCTTTTCCATCGTTTTTTGTATGTTTTCCAGGCCGGGTACCACTAAAATAGGTGCTCCTTAAAGATGTCCGAACCATCCCTGTGATCTCTGGCGAATCTCTGGGACAAAAAAAACCTGCACCAATAACGGGGCTAAGATTAGTTGGCCATGACAGGCTAATGGGATCTAAGTTACAATTTTTGATGATCGATGGATTTCTATCATAAAATTAAAATTAGTTGAGGTTTGAGTTGAGAATTTTTCATCATTCTCATGCAACCCAACACTGCAGCCCAGTCGAAAAATCAACTCTATCACCCCAAGATCACTGCACACCATGGCTCCCTGCATCCGCGCGCATTCCACTGCACGTCGGCACTCCTGTTCCGCTTCCAACGGCTTTGCGAAGTGATGCTGCAGTGAGAGGCCACGCAGCCAGCGTGCGTGTGCGTTGTTGAAGTCGAACCTCAGGGGAAGTTGTGGTCGTTTTCTATTTAGAAACAGCCCCCAAGTCCCGGAGTGTGGCGGGGTCACTAGAGTTACTATAGCTAAGTTGGTGGAAACGACTAGTGTACATTCATGGCTTGAAATGCCAGATATATTATAGATATATTATATAATGTTTGATGGGTGAAAATAAACCAAGTAACAAAACTGGGGGGCAGTAAGCTGTGCAGCATGTTGTTTCAAATCTTTCCTGTATGTTTGGCTGCTTTGATCCTGTTATCATATCGTGATACATCTATCATTTCATATGGTGATATGACATGACATCTAGCAACCCACCATCACTTGTTTGTAACATTTTAACCATAGGGATATTCCATAACCAACTTACCTATCATGAATCAGCTATACATCCGATTACATCACCAATTTCGTAGTTACCTCGGCATTTTACGATGGTTTTCTTGTGGCAACCCACCTATCCCCCACATTAAAACCAAATATTCCATAGATTGGGACATATTCCATATATATATAATATACACATACACACACATTTAGATATATAGATATATATATAATGGTATATATATTCCGTAAGATCTTAAAAAACATCTTCGTTAAACATATACCAGGCCGGGTGTTTCGCCATGAAAAGACCCATGGAAATGAAGCACGATTTTCATCGGAGCCAGAGGCTAACATGGCCATTGAAATAGTGAGTTTTCCCATAAATTAATAGCATGGTGAATCTTTCCATAGTTATGTAACTTAAATTACCAGAGGGTACCCAACCAGTGATTAAGAGTTATAATATGTTATAATTTCTAATCCCAAGCAGTGATTAATAGCGGTTCAGAATCCCAACCATCACTGTTGGTTAATAATGGTTAATAGTGGCTAATAATGGGATATTGATTACCCTCTGGTGAACTAACATAGCAATGGAAAATCACCATTTTTAATGGGAAAATCCACTATTTCTATAGCCATTTTCCATTGCTATGTTAGTTCACCAGAGGGTAATCCATTTCCCCCTCCGCTCCGCCCCAGGCGCTGCAAGACGTCCTCCGCCAACGCCTTGATCCGCGGCCAGCGGTCGGCGGCGCCCAGCTGTGCCAAGGTCACGGCCTGATGCAGGCGACCCTTCAGCACCGTCTCCAGCTCCTAACCACGGTGGAACCACGGTGGAACCACGGTGGAACCCAACAAAAATCCGAAAAAAGAAACACGGATTTTTGAGGCCCAAAATTGAGGAGAACCCCATGAGTTTAGCGAAACATGGTGATTGAAGAGGGTTTTCACATTGGATTTGACATGAGTTGACATGCGTTTAATATGATTGAACTACGTAGGTTTAACTGTGAAAAAGGATATTTTAGGAGGGTTTAAACAGGTGTGTGAGGTTTGAGTATCAAAATTGAGGTTTGATGATCCCCTCCAGATACAATTTGTCCATCATTTGTCAACATCAAACATAGTCTATCCACTTGGTACTACTTAAATCTCAAGTGAAACGTTGGTTTATATCCCCATTTAGTATTATCATGTATTATCCACTGCATTCCACCACTTTACTATAACTTGTCCGTTTATCCACGAAGAAAAATCATGTCACGGAAACATCCGCACCAGGCCCATCCCAGGGGCACTGGTATGCACCGGTCGTCCTTCGCTTCCAAAGAGGCAAGGCCATTGCACAGCAGCGGCTGCATGGTGCCTTCGGCGTCTTCAAAAAGTCTCAGCACCTGGCATTTCCGCGGAAAAAATCCCGGCGCGTTGTTAGAACGTTGAGGTAAAAGCGGTGATTAAAGCGAAGATGGGGATTTTTTGGATTGGGAATGATTGGGAGGTTTTTGGTTGATTTATGATGGCGAAGTTGGTTAAGCTACGAGAATCCAGTGATGGTTGATGGATATGTTGAACCAATCCATGGGAACCAGTTTTCCCGTTTAAGTGATGCGCGAGGAACATGCAAGTCACAAGGTTGTGGCAAAGGGTCATCATAACCCAGAATAATGATGCCTAGTCGAAAATGGTTTTACATGGTTTTACTCTCTTACAAGGATAAAGAAGAGCCTGGGTCACACATGGTCACACACCGGAGGTTGTGCTGACACCCGGATCATCCATTCTTTTGGGACCTTTTGGGTATATTTGCCCAAGAAGCAACGAAAAGGTTTTGGGTTTGAGCTGCGATTTTTTGGAGGATTCACGCTGAAATTCACTCTGGAGGCTGTGGGCATAGTGCTCATGTTCCTTTCATTCTCATCATATTCCAGTTGTTTGGTGATCAATCCCGAACTTCTTGCGGGTAAACCTTCGAATGTCGGCTGGTGAACCAATCTTTCACAAAATCAAAAACCAGCAGCCTCCAAAACCACCAGAGTTAGTAGGCAAAACCTCCATGTTTTGCCATAAAATTCTAAGCCCCACGGGCCCCGTAGTTTCCACCTCTTCACTGGACATCTTGTTCTCATAGGCTCTCTGGGCCTGCAGGGCCCGGGTTCGTGAACTTAGTCGCCCTAGGCTGGGAGTTACCAATCGATATATCCAGAGATGGGATTGACAAACTTATGAACGGTTCAAATCATCCAAGATCATCCAAGTCAAAGGATGAGAGTGAGGAAACTTAGCATCTATGAATTCTGGATGTGAGGTATAATCAGATATAATCAGTCTCATTTGGCGCTCGTTCCCCCTATCCAATTGCCATCATTTGCCCATCGATGGGTACCGATGTGGATTGAAGCTTTAAACATTTCTACAAGCTGGGGGCCTAGTTCGGAACCGCCTTTTGTACACATAACTAGGACAACTATGTGTTTTTGTTTTCCGCAGGCCTATCTGCAATTCAAATGTTTTCTGAACCAAACCCATACCAAAGAAAAACGTGGAATTTAGCAAGAAAAACGGATTTACTTTGAACAAATGTGGATTTAAGCAGCAACAGCAGCAGCAGCAACAACAACAACAACAACGACAACGACAACGACACCGACAACGGGTGGAGGCAAACATGTGGATTTACTCAACTACCAGGAACTGGATATTTTTTGAACATGAAGTTCTCTGAACCCAATGGTAAATTAGCATGTTCACCATTAAAAAACTATTTTAGGGTTCACCCATTTTGTGATACACCCATGTTTTGTCAATGAAATGTGGTTCATTCATCTAAAATAATCTTGTGATACAAGGTTCGTACCCAACTACCGAAGTGTTTATGCTGCTTTTATCATTCTTTTAGCTAGCTAGTGATATCAGTTTTGGACATATGGAAAAGAGAATCTGATCATGTTCAATATATCCCCATTTTCTGGTGGAGTAAGACACCGGACCATTAGCACATCTTCAGCTAATCAATCACCCTTTAAATCACAATTTACATATGTTTTTCCAATAACAACCCAATTCAAACCCACAAAAACCCAACCAAATCCGATAAACAATTAACTCCCATTAACATCCAAGTAAATCTAAAAATCCCAATTCAATCCCACACCCAAATTTCACTCCCGCCCCCTGAAATCCGAACAAAACCCGTTGAAATCCGCTGAGCTCCCCCGAAGTTTTCGGCTCACCGCGGCGCACCGCGGCGTACTGCGCCATGGCTTTTTGGCTGATCGCCAGCCTCTGCTCTTCCTCCCGTGCCCGACAGGGGACCGAGGATTCAGGGAGTTAGACTAACCAAGTTAGCAAACTATGGGGCCCCACCTTGTAATAACTGTGGTGAACTATGGTTAGTTGTGGTTTGAAGGGAAAATGTATAGGATATACCCTCTGGTAATGACTGTTACATATTGAAAATGACCATAGAAATAGTTGATTTACCCACTAAAAATGGTGGTTTTCAACAGCTTTTGTTAGTTTACCAGATAATACATGGGGTGTTATAATGATTGCTGGGACACTTGCAGAGAACGTGATGAGTGGGAAAGCAACCATATTTATCTCTGGATATTCCCCAAATATCACTGAGTTCTGATGTGCTTATGACCCATTTACTAGGGATGCCCGAGGCTGGGCTAAGAAATCTGGAGAGAATCCCAGGCTTCTGAAGTGACAAGTGGTCACCGTCGGAAACATGGCTGGATGGATCCCGGCGATTTTCGTGGTGAAAGTGGCATGTCCCGACAATCCTACTGCCAGCATCGCATTCAGTGGATTGGTTTAGGGGAAATCTACAGGATTTCCAACAACGTCTTTCCCATGAAAAAAATCAAGACGCTGGCTCTGAAATGTCAATTCTCTCCTAAACCTATCCAATGAACTATGGGTTTACTATACTTTATAATTACCCTCTGGTTATGACTAACAGTTCGCCATGGAAAAAATCACCATGCTATTAATAGGTAAACCATATTAAACCACCTATTTCTATGGACCATCTATACCATGGCTATGTTAGTCATAACCAGAGAGTGTATCATGATGTTTCACAAAACCCGAAAACGTCGCCGGGGTGGGCAACGACTTCACCAAAAGAGCCATTTCATGTTTGACGAGCCGACGAGCAATCCCGAAACATATAGAGATTCAAACACTGTATGACACTCTATTTTTTCGACTTTTTTAAACAATACTTTCTGAGATAGTTGTTATATTATTTTGTTATTCATATTGTCAGAACGTCAGATTTCTTGCCATCCTCATCATCGTCGTCGATCTCCCCCACTTTGGAAAAGGCCGACACCGCCATGACGCGCCGACAGCGACGAAAGTGTCTGGATGGTTCAGTAATTGGTTCAAATCCTGGCACCCTAATGAATCTGGTTGGTGGTTGAGCCTACCCCTCTGAAAAATATGGTTAATATACTGTTGATAATGGTTAATATTAATGGTTATTATATGCTTAATGATGGTTAATAACCTGGTTGGTGGTATACCTACCCCTCTGAAAAATCATGGAGTTCGTCAGGTGGGAATATGAAATTCCCAACAAGAAATGGAAAAAGAAAATAGCCATGTTAACCACCAACCTAAAATTCATGGCCGGGAGATTCGTGTATTCCCCCGCTTAAATAAACCATGGAAAAATCATGCGATATTGATGGTCTCAGCAGCAAAAAATACCAACCGACCAGGACACGCCACGTGTCAATCATAAAAGTAATCAACCTGACAAAAAGTGACCTTAACTGACGTGTGTAGCTTCGCAAAAAGCGAAGAAGCCATGGAAAAATCGTTGATCCATTCGGAGGGCCCCAATCCCTTTTTTGTGCTAACTTCTTCTCGTAGAGAGAGGTAGTGTCCTCAGTAAGTTGAAGCCTACATCAAACAGAGTGTAACCATGATATTTCATGAATTTTCATGATATGTCTAGCATACACCGTAGTCAAGCTACCTCTATATTCTATTTTGAGTCAGCTGAGCTGTTCGAATTGGGCCGGGGTCGACCCTTGAGCCGGCGGAGATTGTTGATGTGCGGCACAGAACTCATTTTTTGGGGGTCTCCTAAACCCTCCAAAACACACCACACAATACCAGCCATGTTTGTTTTAATCACACGAAATATCAGCCTCGGAAATTCAATAGGGTCATGAACATGCACAATGTTTAATAGGTACCATCTGGCTATTTAACATAGCCATGGAAAATCACCTTTTTTTTTCAGGGTAAATCAACTATTTCAATGGCCATTTTCCATGGCTATGTGAAATAACCAGAGGGTATACAAACCATCCACCCAAATGGGCCATGCGGCCCATAGCCATGGCCCAAATTTACTGGAGGGTATTTTTTTGCACAGTAACAGTAATCACATGTTGAACTTAACTGAAGTGGTTTTTTTGTGAATTATTCCCTTGTAAAATGCCGACTTCCAAATCCCCAGATGGATTTGTTTCAGGTTTACGGATTTAGGACTTCGGTTGTATAAACCATCTCGAAATGGTACCATCTGGTTATTTAACATAGCCATGGAAAATCAACATTTTTAATAGGTAAACCATCTACAAAAGGGCCATCTATACCATGGCTATGTTAAATAACCAGAGGGTAGGTTTAATCATGCGCTTGGGAAACTCGATTCGTAGTTCAATTCGTGGCTCCTCATTTTTCGTTGGGAAAATATCCATCAGCATATCTCCAGAGCGCTCGCTCCCTCCATTCACCACCAGATAGGTACTCTCCAATAATGATACTTCATCATATACTGTATAAATATTATATATATGTATATATTTATGCCCATTCTATTGGCACCATTTATAGTTGCTTCTCCCATTGAACCTCTATCTATGAAGTATGTTCCCCATATTTTCCCTATATGATTATCCCATTGAAACCTCTATTCATCATTGGGTTTACCCTAGTTTACCACAATCATTGGGGGTTGTCCTGGAGCCCACATCCCTTGACATCTGACCAGGCCCAGGAACAGAGAGGTGCTTGGAACGACTCCGCACAGCCACAGAGTCATCGTTGATCCAGAGTTTCTCACGCGGCGACCGGGTGGGTTCAACATGTGAACTTCTGAATGTTACCAACATATGGATGTGGGTCAAAATGGAAGACCTAGGGGACCACAGATGTTAGTCTAGTTTAGTATTAACCATCCAATTATTGGGGTACCTAATTTTGACCCATACCCATATAGCTATTGAACTGGGCCGCCTGCCCTGGTGTCTCCTCAAAGGACAAGGGCAGCACCGCATGATCCGTGGGCCCCACGATGATCTCCACATCCTCTGGACCTGCTTCGAGTTGCATCTCGGCCTGGCTGACTTCAGCAAGAGAAAGGGTGAATTTATCCTCTGGTACCCTCTGGTACTAGTAATTTAACATAGCTATTGAAAATGGCCATTTATAGTTGATTTTCCCATTAATCATGGTGATTTTCCATAGTTATGTTAGTTTACCAGAGGGTATCCTCTGGTAAACGTTTACAGTTTGCGAACTCGAACATCACAATCTGGAAAAAGATAGTACATCAACTATTTCTTTTTTAGGCCATTTTCATGGGGATCACTGGGAGCAAGATCTGGAAACTCGGTTTTTTTTTTGCAAATGTTGGGATTCCTAATTGATGTAGAATGGGATTGCATTTTAGGTGATTTCGTGAAGTAGAAAATGGAGATTTACTGGGGATAAACCAACAGAAGTTCTTGTTTTAATAGGGGTGAAGTGGGCTAAAATACTTTTCAGCGAGGTTTGAACGCAAAAAAACAATTTGATTAACAGAAATGGTGGTTTTTTTTGACTATGTCGTGGGATATATTTCACCAACCATATGTATGTATGTATTTATATGTGAGATTTGGGCATGTTTGAAATAGGATTAACATTGAACATCATAAAATTGCAATTTTGAATAGGGAACATGGTAACTATTGTGTTTGTTGTTCTCCCATAAGTTTCAGAAACAAATCCATCTTTACATTCTCTACACATACCGGATTCTTTCCGTGCCTTCACTGCCCCAGTATTCCGAACAGGAAACCCTCAACGTATCGATTTGTTAACTTACTGGAGCTACTGGAGGGTCCATTTTTTGGATAAAAATGTGTGGGATAAGCCTATCCGAGGTTTAAAAAAATGTATTTCAAGTACATTTCAAGTTTGTTCCTCAAATATCACTTGTTGCGAAGGTTTCGTCTCATACATACTTGATGGTGGGAGGTATTTTGAGTTAGGATATGAATCGTCAAAAACTTGTTATTTGTTCTGTGCATTTCTTCCTGGCTAATCTTCGATAATCTTCGATACCAGCAGCTGTGTATCCAAGGCATCACAAAAACGTAGGCATACTAAGCAACAACAATCACAATGGTAAATCTTCATAAATCTGGGAGATATCCGGCAAAACCGCAGTTCTTTTTTCCAACTAGGTATGACATATTCACATCCAAGGATCAAATACCACCCAAACGACAGCCGTTTCCAGTCTCGGTTCACTTATGGCATCCCCGCATTTCAGAATGGTTCAACCAAATGTGAAACCACCATCTTTGATGGCTCACACCCATAGAATTCAGATATTGATATTGAGATCTATTCCAATTATCCCCATTAAAACACAATATCACAATAATATAGTGTATAATACATTCCCATATATATATATAATTATATATATATATATAAATTCCCATATATATATATGGTACCCCCCCCCCAAAACCGACATTTTCAAGATTGTAACGCTTTTGGGATAGTTACCTTGTTCAGTTTGAGATCCAGTGGGGCAGTATCATACATATATATGCATATATA
>Ga0126342_10015778_pt1 | contig 13210 bp, 14 predicted proteins | sample Cyp1metagenome_FD_92528 | JGI IMG/M metagenome (GOLD analysis project Ga0126342, IMG submission 92528) | Coral microbial communities from Lord Howe Island, Old Settlement Bay, Australia - Cyphastrea 1 metagenome | ecosystem: Host-associated > Invertebrates > Cnidaria > Coral ... | reverse complement strand
GCCACAGCACGAAGCAACCTTGACGCAGCCATTACAATGCGATCTGCAGAGACTGAGTTGCAAAACACAATAGAACTACGCGCAACGGCGTCGGAAATTGTAGCTCCAAAACCGGATCTCGACCGCACATGCACGAAACACAGGTGAAACCCCATTTACAATGCGGAACCGATCCGACCATGATCCGAGCATGATCCGACCATGATCCGAGCATGATCCGACCACACCCCCCGGCGAATGAGATCGGCCGATTTCGGGCCTTCCAGGGCTTCTACCAGCAACTTGCGATGCTCAAGAGCATGCAGTTGATCGACCACCACCTCAGCTGCTGGGAGTTTTCAAGAGCTACTGGGGACGACTAGGGCCGGGACGTGGGACTCATGTGGGACTCATGTGGGTCAAAGAATTTCGTGTTTACCATCCCCCAGTCATCACAATTTTTATAGGTGGTATGTTTACCATTCCCAGTCATGGGTGGTAAAGATGGCATTGTTTTACCCACATGAAACATTATTATCATAGGCTGATGATGGAAACTTCATCAAGGATGATGATCGCATCCATGATAGGATGAATTGATCATGGTGATTATATTCATAGAGCACCACTGGGTAATGCAAACCAACAACTTAAATCGCTGATTTTCAAGCCTAATCTCAGATTTCCTGCAGGAAACGTAGTTTTTATTTGGGTATCGCTATGTTTATCCACTACCACAACACCTTCACCAGACCAGCCAGATTACCCATCTACCCATTAGTTCTAGTGAAATCCAAATTTCTGTTACTTACCTCCGGTTATCTACCATAGCTCTGGGGAATCCTCCACGGTGGATTTTCCATCAAAAAACCGCTGGGCTCCTGGTGGATATCTGATGAGCGTCTCCATAATGCTAGACCCGAAGCACCCAAGATATATCTATGATTATCTATGCGGCTATCTATACCCTACTTGGATGTGGCCGGTTGGTAATTGGTCAAGGTCACCCCCATACTGAACATATAAACCACATATCACTGCAGGAAAATATTCCGAACACCCACTTAAAATGCTTGATTTTAGGGATTAAAAACACAAGTACAGGGTAAACCCAGGATGCCCACGATAGATACAACCTATAGTTCACAACCAAGGTTGACCCAAAGGTAAATCACCATTCATTCCCATCATCTCACCAATAATTATATGAATTCCCATTGAATTCCCATTATTTCAATTTATGTTCCATTAAATCACCATGAAATCATCATTCAATCCCAAAAAACCACCATGAAATTACCATTCGCTCCCATGAAGTCACTCTTAAATCCCATGAAATCACTATTAGTTCCCATTGAATCACCAAACTTTACCCAGGGCTCGGCGCAAGTTTTCCGCTTTCCACCCGAAGCCAAGAAACATCACATGATAACCCAGCTCGGTCATAGAGACGAAGCAGAGGGACTTTCCTGGCGTCCAGCAAAACTGGTGAATTTCTATGGCAATTTAATGGAAATGTCATGGTGGTATTTCAGGATGATTTAATGGTGAATTCTATAATGGTGATTTCATGGTGAATGAATGGTGATTTCATGGGATTTGATGGGATTCAACGGCAAATAGGCTACAAGCTGAGGCCCCATTTTTGTGATGTTCGTTGGTTTCTTAACTCCATGGATACTCTAGTTTCATCCGCGTCAACTTAGCTAACGTTTGTGGGGCATGTTTGGTGGGCATAACCCTATACAAAGTGGTACTCCGCTTCGTTCTTGAAGTTGGTTTGTCATTCTAATCACTCGGGTTTATCATCGATATATCATATCCATAGTATCTGGTTGGTGGTTTCAACCACTCTGAAAAATATTAGTCAGTTGATATTACTATTCCCAATATGTGGAAAAATAGAATTCATGTTCCAAACCACCAACCAGGTATCTATAGTTCGTTGGGGTTGCAAGCCATTACTAGTCACTATATAGATGTTTTTTAGATTGGAGATCAGTGTGATTTTTGCGATTTGGAGATCATCTGACAAAAAATCACAAGGTGCTGCTCCAGAGTTAAGTGGATTTCTCCTCCAAAAAGCTCCGGATAGATCCACCAATTTCGCCACGACGACTTTATTGGGGCACCACTAGACTGGATGAGCTGGCCAACTAAGGTGGATCCAATCGAACGTGGGAAGCGTAAATGTTGGTGAACTCATCAATATCTGATATTAGATATTATCAACATTTATCAACTGTAAATGTTGGATATCACAGACATTTGGGAACTGTAAATGCTGGAGGGAAATCCCCGGACGAAAGCGAAATGGAGGATTTGTTCCATTAGATATCCAGCTATAGAAATCTCAAAAATGGTCCATTTTTAAAACTTGATCCCAAGATTTTCCCATGACTACCCTCTGGTAAACAAACAGTTTGCTATTGAACATGGCCATAGCGAACTTCTTGTGTTGGTTCAAGATGAGCACACAAGCCTGGTACAGCTTCTTCCTGTCCATGAAGATGTGACAGTTGTAGGTGGCTCTCTCCTCGACCTTCTTGCCTGCTTTCCTCTTCTCCTTGTCTGCGGACCGCTGAGAGTCATTTCCTGAGAGAAGTCCACTTGGCGAGATCTCTCGGAGGTTCATCTACGTCTGTTGTGAACACTCCACCTTGCTCTTCATGCTAGATCCGGCAACGCTCATCAAGTGATGCGTGATAGAATGTGTAGTTACCGTTCTCCCATCCTTATCTGAAGTTTGTGGTCTGTTGATTGTGACCAGGGTGTAGTCTTGGCTGACAAATGGGCCAAAGGTACCCAAAACCTTCCTCTTTGAACTCACGCTTAATCTCTTCTATAGTGCCCAGAACGGCATCCTGTGAGTAGGACATTGCTACACAAGAGTTACGGGAACAAGTTTGGTGATTTTCCATCGTTATGTTATTTTACCAGAGGGTATATCCCATTAATAGCCCATTGAATCACTATAAAATTCCATTAAATCATTATACATCCCATGATTTTCCATAGTTTTTTGTAGGTTTACCAGAGGGTATCCCATTTCCATTCCGATCCCATATCCAATTGGTCACGGAAAAAAGTCCCACATTGCCATCTCAGGCACCGACAAAACATTGGAGCTACCGATTCCATATATGTTTGGCCTATTTCTTAGGCCAATTTTTGAGGGAATATCCCCACAAAATATGGCAAGAAATATGGTACATTTACGTACCTCCATTTTAGGATCCGAAGATATTCCATTGATTGCTTGAACGCATATCATCTTTTTGAGTCATCCACTCTTCAGTCAACATAAAATAAAAAGTGGTGATGATGTCCCATCCGCGGCTGGTTCTTTGCTATCTCATCCCAAAGATATCGGTCAAAATGAGGGTTTCCATAGTCATGGGGGTACCCCAAAATTGATGGCTCATCAGAGAAAATCCATCGATTTAAATGGAGGAGAACTGGGAGTAGCCCTATAAATTGGAAACCACCATATGGATACCCTCTGGTTTTTTAACATAGCCATGGTATAGATGGCCCATTTATAGATGATTTTCCGATTAAAACCTTCATTTATAAGGGATTTTCCATGGCTATGTTGAATGACCAGAAGGTACATGGCTATTATTATATTTAAAGTACAATAAACCATATTTTTTCGAGCTGGGTATCGAAAATTTATTCATTTATGGCAAAGAATGAGTTCATCTTTACCTACCATTCACCGAGCTTCAACTGGATTACTTGGAGGTTCATCCAACTTACTAACTGGCAGCTACTTTTTCTATACACCCAAAAAATGGAATCTAATAAACTACTAAGGTCATAAACTAATTCACGAACAACATCCGAAATAAATGGTACGATTTCATGAGCCATAGAACTGTTACTAAGTAACATTTAACATGATGGGTAGGTGCGCCAATATCTTTCTAGAACTGTTACATCAAGTAACATAAATCCCTAATCTAACCATGATTGTTTGTTTTGGAAACGTAGTTTTCCTATCGTGAGAAACTTAACCACGGTATTCTACACTAAATCTACCCAATCTAACATTGGTCAGTAATGCTTCATACCATCCCAATTCGAAGTGCGGAACTGCGCGAGCGGTGCTCTCCCGGCCTAGCTTCCACCAACTCCAAACGTGACCACACACGCTCTGCCTGATATTGGGATTGATTTAGATGGTAATTTAGGTAATTTTTGTTAATGATTAATTATTGGATAATTGAACTCATAATTTAGTGATTAATGCTTAACTGATCAAGAAGTTTTCTGTTTTTGGTGACATGCTGTGTGACATACTGTAGATGGTTTTCCAGTATCCTGCACCAGTTGAAAACGGTGGTAAACATCCCATTATGTATAGGGTTTCAACGGTTTCAACCATCCAAGCTTGGTGGTGCAGGATTTCGCTGGCCCATCCACAGTAGAAATCACCAATTGGGAGTATATCTATCTGATTATCCCAATAGATATAGACATAGAAGTATGGAGGTTTCCTACAATGGGGGTATCAAAAAATGGACGGTTTATATTGGAAAATCCGAAAACTGAATGGATAAAAACGGGGGTTATCCCCATGACTTCGGAAACCTCCAAATGTAACCCAATAGAAATCTGTGATCTACATGAGATGTATCGGTTGATTATGCATTGATCATCCATTGGCTATCCGTTGAATATCCTTTGATACTCTTTTGACTATTCATAGGCTATCCATTAGTTATTCAGTAGTATCCATCAAATGTTCATCGCTAACAACATACCCTCTGGTAATTTAACATAGCCATGGACAATGGTCATGTTTAATACGAAAGATACAAACAATATATATATATACACAAAATATAAATATATTCTGTATATCTGGGGTAAACCTGGGATATATCTATTGCATATCCATTGGTCCAATTATTGGCCAATAGCCACCATATTAAGATATAACAGAAAATCAATATCGTGTAAAACCAAACTAACAACTGTTGTATTTACTAACAATCCGCAAGCAATATCCACCTCAGATCAATTTATACTTATGAGGCTGTGATATATGTCGATCAATCTAGGATGCCTGTGAATGATGCAAAAAAATGCATTCGTGCCATGATTCCAAACTTGGGGGCCACTTGGTGGATTATTTTTTCTTGTAGGGACATGTTTCTTAACGCACCAATAAGTCTGGGCGTATCTGGGATTGAATCATAATCTGGTTGGGGGTTTCAACCCCCCCGAAAAATATTAGTCAGTTGGGATGATTATTCCCAATATATGGGAAACCACCAACCAGATCATAATTATTCAACATGATGGGGGGTGGAATTATTGTCGATCGCCGAAATTGATAGTTCCTCTTCAATTTTTCCCCAAAACCAGCAGGAAAATCTAAGGTGGTTACGGTGGTTACGGTTTTTGCCAAAACCACAGAGATTGACCTACCACCGCAGAACACTCAAAAATCCTATCGGTTGAAGCAATCATGGTGCTGAAACGCGAGGCGACTAATAGGAAGTCCCATGTGTCTTCTAAACCTGGTTTTTAGACACTTCAACGTGGTCAGAGCGATGTTCTGGGTAGAAATTGTGAAACACACTGCTTTTGATCTTGATACTGGAAATTTGGAGACAGCAATTGCCACAAAATTCCGGTTCTTCAACGTCGGTTGCTCGTTTCCACAGCACCTCCTGGCGATGTCATTTGCTAGATCCTCTGGCGATGTCATTTCCACAGCACCTCCTGTCTGGGTCAGAGCAATCTGGCATGGCACATCGCTTTTCGCACCGCTGGGCTGACTCCAGGCTCTTGTGACAGGAGCTTCAAGAAAACATCTTCCCAGGGAGTTTCCGCCCCACCTCCTTTTTTGGCAAGATGAAGCCCAGTACCCTCTGGTAAACTAACATAACTATGGAAAATCATCAATTTTAATGGTATATTATCAACTATAAATGGCCATTTTTCAGTTCGCAAACTGTTCGTTTACCAGAGGGTAATCAAACGTGGCAATAGAAGGTCAGTCGTCTGAAAATGGAGGTTGTAATTGCAGAGCCACCTTGGATTACCAGAGGGTGGGACCCATCTTTCTCAATTTCCCAAGTGTGAATTATTATGGTTTCCTGGGATAATGATAATGGGATTATGTAATGATAGTGGTTATAATACCAATAATAGTGGTTGTAATACCAGTAACATAGATATAACATAGATATATATATATATATAGATATACTCGTTGGTGGTTTTTCGCCACCCCCTGAAAAATCATGGAGTTCGTCAGGTTGGATCATCATCCCAACTAATTATTAGGGAAAATAAAATTCCATGGTTCCAAACCACCAACCAATGATTATTAACTATTATTAACCATTATTAACCATCATTACCCCATACTAAACCAATGTTCCAAACCACCAACCTTTTTTTAGGTGATGTCAACGTGACACCGATGGTGAAAAAGCCACGTAAGTAATCACTGTAAGCCCAACAGCTACCCTCTGGTAAACATACAAAAAGCTATTGACAATGGCCATTTATAGTGAGTTTTCCCATTCAAAAATGGTGATGTTCCATGGTTATGTTAGTTTACCAGAGGGTAACCTACAAGAAGTTAGTTATAAACCAACATAGCGGCCAATGAACTGGGCTACGACCTTGTAATCATGACAAATCCTTTACAAGTCGCACATAAAGCATGGTAGACACTAGTATATCAATCTTCGATCATGGTGCAAAACACCTGAGCACATAGTTTTCTGGTCCCATGTGGTAAACAAACATGGGTGGCTATTGAAATTCAAAAATGGCGGGGTGTTCTTATAGTCACTACTGTATTCAATTGTACTCATCTTTTGCCCTTTTCGGTGACTCAACCTGTCTTTCCATCCTATGATTTCTTGATGCTCCAAGCATTTCTGACTTTTGGTATATCACTCTCCACGCATTTCTGTTGGGTATCTACTCTACCCTCCGAAAAACGAGAATCATATCACCAGCATATTCCTTATTGATCAACTTGCATATCCTTTTTCTGCACCCCAGTCTATATTGTGATATCGCTTCCATATACTAAAGCCCTATAATATCCCCTCCCCAGTGCTGGCCCTTGTATGAAATAATATATTTCATATTATAACCCAATATGTAATGTTTGTTTCTTTCCCTCCAGCTAACATAAATATAAAAAACATCCACCATTTGTCCATGATTTCGCAAGATTTGGAAACATCTGGGAAGCTTATGAAATATGACAATCCTAAAACCCATTAATCGGAGTTTCTTCCCATATCTGGGGAGTTTCTTTGCCCCGATTTCGTCCAAGATGTCTGGGGGGATTTATTCAGGGGCGCCATGATGGAACCAGTTGTGGGCCATCACGATGATGGTTATCCAGGATCTGATAGTTCCTCAATGGTGAAACCTCCAAGGTCAGTAGTATTGGCGTAACTATATACTATTGGGTTAGTTGGGTGAAACGAAAAAATTGATTGTCCATGAATCAGTAATTCTATATTTGATGGTTGAATCTCGATTTTTGATGGTTATCAAATGCGAAAGCACATGTTTTTGTTTGTCTCAGACAAGTTTCCTTAGGAAACCCTGGGTTGTTTACTGAAGTATATTATATAAATTATCAATTATCACATGCTTATTTCCAGATAAGTTGTCCATCATGATCATGTAGCTTGTATCATGTAAGCCATTAACTAGTTCGTTATATCTACCATAAACCAAAGTTAATTCAGCCACTTTTCGGTAACTGAACGCGCCCCGAGGCCGCCTCAGTCTGACTTTCCAACTTCTTTTCCAAGGCTTGGAGCAGCAGCAGCGCCTCTATCAGGGCGGCAATGGTAAAACATCCCATCTTTATCACCATTGGTATCATTGTTATCCTTTGGTAAACTAACATAGCTATTGAAAATGACCATTTGTAGTGGATTTTCCCATTCAAAATGGTGATTTTCCATAGTTATGTTAGTCTCGCCACTATCGGCATTGGGATTTTAATGGTGGATTAGTGGGATTGAATGGAATTTGATGGTGGCTTAATGGTGATGTAAGAGGAATTATCGGTGATTTCATGGGAACTGTTGGTGATTGAATGGGACATTGTAGTTGTTTCATGATTTACAATGGTGATGAATGAGTGCGATTCACAAGAACAATCCACGGTGATTCAGCTGGGGATATTTTCATGGTGATAAATAGACATGTATATCATGAGATATTAAGTGACTATGACTGGGGATATAATGAGATAATAGTGGGATATTTTATGGGACAATGAAGGATTGAACCAGCAAGTCAAGGTGATTATAACTGATTTACCAAGATCAAAAAGCCACATAAAAAAAAAACGCTGTGGAAAAAAAAGGGACTTATTGCAACCAACAATAGCAACAAGTGAGGTAAACAGAACTGGCCCAAAACGGTGATCTATGGCTCCGAAAATCAGGGGATGGACCCCAGGAAAGACAGGAGGGCCAAACAGCTGGATTTGGCACCAAATCCGACAAACCATGACGACATTGGTAGACCCTTGAGTTGACCAATTTACGAGTGTGGTTTTTGGAAATCCATGTATAGATAACATAGATATACTTAGATAACCAACCTAGTATAATGCTCTATAATGTCTATTAAAAGGTATTTAGTACCTAGGTTATCTAACTTATCTTAGCTACAAAAAAAGGGAATTAAGTAGGTAGTTAACAAATTCAACAGTTTGAAAAACAAAATGGATCCAAACTAAGTTATTTTTCTGCAGAATCCCAGATCGATGTGTTAATCTTAACCAAGTAGGTTGGTTTAACCAAATTATCAGTTCACTATTATTAAAAAACAAAAACACACAATATTATAAAACCAACCTGAGTATATCTAATTCTATAAATCATTATAGTTTCCATAGTTTCCAGGTATGATGTTATTTGATTAGACCATTAGTAGTAAAGTTAACCTGAAACTTATCAGAGATTCACCGTGGATTAAAAACTAAATCACCAGAAAACAAAAACAACATGTTTTTATAGAATACCAATGAATGATGTGGTTTAATATCCAAGTTATCTTAGTTTCCATAATACCCGGTGAATTATAACTAAGATAACTTGGATATTAGACCACATCAATCATGGCTAGTTGGTGGTTTCAATCCTTCTGAACAATATTAGTCAGTTGGGATGGTTATTCCCAATGTATGGAAAATATAATTCATGTTTCAAACCACAAACCAGTCATGGGTATTCTTTAATGTGCTTAAAACCCCACCCAATTCATCATCCCCCAGAGCACAATTTTTATAGGCGCTATAAACCATTCCCAAATGGATGGTTTATGGCATTGTTTTACCCACCTTACACTATTCTCATAGGATGATGATGATGATGATGATGGTGATGATGATGATGGATATATCCCCAGAATATGGCCAGACATATGGTACTAACGTACCTCCATCTGTTGGATCCTGGAATGACCAACTTTGTTTCCACCGCTGGCCTGAGCTGCGTCCGAGTTCTTCGCGGCCGTCACCAAGACCTCGGTGGTCAGTGGGTCCGTGCGGAGCCCTAAACACGCGGCGTTGGGCGGCGTTGCGCGCAACGGTGATGAAACCGGTGACGTTCAAACAGCAAGAAACATGGGAAATTTATGGGAAATCTCTATGGGAAATGGGAAATCTATGGAAAATCGATGGGACATCTATCGACATTAGCTATAATTATGATTAATCTCTAGTTAATTATCTTAGATCTGAGTTATGTAAAATAATTTCCCAAAATGATAGTTAATTTCTAGTTAATTATCTGAAAACCTATAGTTAATCATACCGGTGATTTTAATCTATACGCAACTAATAAAAACATCTATGTATGATTATGGTCGTTAACTTTAAACAAGAGTTGAATAAGTGATAATATGGGTTGTAATATCTATAGTTATATGGGCTTATAAGCCAAGTACAGTACTGATTTAACATGTTATAAGATGTCAATGATTCTCAAAAACGATGTGTCTTAAAAAGTTTCAAGCAAACACATGTGTTTCGAAGTACCGAATTATGGGACAACATCTTCAACCTTCAGGGTCATTTCAGATATTTCGGTGCACTTATCTGGCTGGTTGGCGGTTGAGCCACCCTTCTGAACAATATGAGTTCGTCAGTTGGGATGATTATTCCCAACGCGTGGAAAAAAACAAACGTTCCAAACCACCAGCCAGCTGGGGTTGATTTGATTAACATGGCAGGTCAATTCGACAAGGACGGACCCCGACAGTAACCCCACGGTAGCAGATCTAGCGGATCCGTTGGGAAACTAGGGGACACTGATCAGCAAATGGTGCATGTCCCAGATCTGTAACTGTTTGTCATGGTCAGATCAACACCCCCAATCCTTGCATCGGTTGAATCCCCTGTTGATGGTATATCCCCACAATGTGGCTCAAGAATTGCTACGTTTATGACTAGATTAACTCTCAGATCTGTGGATATCCAAAAAAAATCCCATGGTGTTACTAAGCCACAAAAATAATGGGGGCTCAACTTGGTGTATCTTTCTGGGGTTGCTATACCCTTTGGGATACCCCAACAACAAGCACTTTCTGTTTTGCCTGTTTTTGGTCCCCAAGACCTCTTTGGCAGAACCTCTATTTACCATTTATATCCCCATGCAAGTTCATCCGTAATGGGAGATACATCCCCATTGTATATTCTATTTACCATTGATATTTACCATTGATATCATTTCATATCTAGTTATACCAATATGTATATTTACCATTTGTTGATATTTACCATTTATTTACAATTTATTTACCATTTATTTACCATTTATCTATATGTTCTATTTGTTGCTGGTCAACTCCCCCAAGTTCATCCCTCAAATCACATGTTCGGACCTACGGTGCAGCCTCCCAGTTTGATTCCCCCCGGTGCGTGAACATAACTCCAGTTTCACTATGGTGTTGGTGATATAGGTGATATATCGAACTAGTACTCTGTTGGTGACTGTTGGTTATATATCTATAAAAATCATATTCAACTATGGTTTTTGTTGGTGATATATCGAACAAGTATTCATGGGGATTATAGACCAATAAACAAAACGTTGGGGAGGCACCACCTTGTAGGTATATCCACCGTAAATCCGATAGATAACCTAGATGAAAACCAAATTAGCTATCATAAATCAACTATAATTTCCAAGTATTCCAATTGTTGACCTAAATCTGGTAGCTAAATAGTTGTAATAATTTAAACAAAATTGCCTAAAATGTCTGTGGCCTGGCCAACGCATCTGCAAGAGTATGACCTTCAAGCACTTTCTTCATCGCTTCTTTGCGCTATTTCTTTCAATATCAAAGGGTGCTACACAAGTCCGTTCAAATGCATCTGGCGCATCCAGTGGACGTCCCAAGTCCACTGCACCCCGGCCTCACTTTATGCTGACCGCATCTGACCACCATCATTGGAAGGAATTTGAATGCCATAGACTCTGTCACCATGCATGCACCAAGTGACTTGCGTTCGCTTCAGGATTGACTTTCCCCTCCCCGTTGAAATAGAGATCCAAAGACAGAAATTCCATAGTTCATGCCCGATCGACCTTGTCCCACTCTTTCACGAAGGAAAAAAAACGTTTGCCTTCCATGCCTTCAGTCTGATTGAAAATGGTGGGCACGTCTCCCAGCATCTCATGAGCAGGACAAAAGGGCAGTGGAATGACGGTCAAACAAGTATATATTCGGTAAATTTCGCCAGGGTATGCAGGTATTTCAGTGGGAAATGCCGTGATTTTTTGGGTCCCCATGGGTCCCCTATTTTGAGAAAGCACCATCTGGGCCATCCTGGCCATCCTCAATGCTGGGTGCCAAGGATCATTTCAGTCCGTGAGGACCGAGTCAATGCCCGTGAAATCAAGGTAGGTACGTGGGTCTGGTGCCCCAAATGTTAACTGAGTTGTTTCAAAATCCATCTAACTATCGACATCCTGGTTGGTGGTATACCTACCCCTTTGAAAAATCATGGAGTTCGTCAGTTGGGATGATGAAATTCCCAACTGAATGGAAAAATATAAAATTGCATGGTTCCAAACCACCAGCCGGTGATTATTAACCATCATTAACCATGATTAACCATCATTAACCCATACTAAACCAATGTTCCGAACCACCAATCAGCATCTATAGACCATAGATATCATTTTTTTCAAATCCTGAGTCATCGGGGTACCCCCAAGTCATCCATTGAATCTTCTCGGGTTTTCCAGTGTAAACTATCCAGCTATTGGGATACCCCCCATTGCAGGAAACCTCTATATATATATAATATACATATCATTCAGCAACAGTCAACCCGTCAGTTCACTATAGTTAACTATATATAGCTATTATAACTTATAACTATAGTCAATATTCTGGACCCAGTTATAGTTAATAACTATATATAGCTAATTCCCATCATTTTTTTCATGTTTTCACCACATTTCACCCCCCCGGTCGCCGTCCAAGGGACCAAATCCAGATCGGACTGCGGAACTTCGCCACCCCAAGCAGTGCTGCCCACCACCTTGCGGCCATCGGTGGCCGGCTGGGTCCGGGTCCCCCACTGGGGTCCCCCACTGGGGTCCCCCACTGGGCGATCGATCCCCACTGGTTGTGTTGGGAAAATCTTCACCGGAAACCAGGGTTTTTACTGTCAAATAAACCATTTGGTTATGACTAACAGTTTGCCATGGTATAGATGGCCCATAGAAATAGATGGTTTACCGTTCTTAAAAATGGTGGATCTTTCAATGGCTATGTAGCAAATAACCAGAGGGTAAGGGTTCCGGTGCCAATTTTCCTATCCAATTCGATGAATGATTGAACCTGGGAGTGCTGGGAGATTAGATACGTTCGCGAAAAAATCAATGTAAGAACAGGTTCAGGGAACAACCAAAATACACTAATTATCAAGGAAATAAATCTATGAATGAGGAGGTATTGCTGCAGATAGTTATTGGGAGATTTGTTAAACAACTAGACGACGGTTGGCCCGAGAGCGAAAAAGACGTTTTTCAAGCAGCTCTGAGTATGGTAGTCGTAAAAAATAGTCGGTGAATGGTTGGTGAATTTTATATGAACTATGGAGGGGTAAGTTGTGAAAAGTAAGATTGATTAAGAAGAGGATACATGTGACAACCCATGCATATGCACTGTGCTGCTTGGTAAAGGGCATCATATGACACGTGTCTTG
>Ga0126342_10015777_pt1 | contig 13210 bp, 10 predicted proteins | sample Cyp1metagenome_FD_92528 | JGI IMG/M metagenome (GOLD analysis project Ga0126342, IMG submission 92528) | Coral microbial communities from Lord Howe Island, Old Settlement Bay, Australia - Cyphastrea 1 metagenome | ecosystem: Host-associated > Invertebrates > Cnidaria > Coral ... | reverse complement strand
GATCTTCTTTCTTCTGAGACTTTCTCTTTTTTGATCTTCTTTCTTCTTCTCTTCTCTTCTCTGACTCTTCCCACCTCTGCTTTTCATCTGTCCATATTGTCGGAAGTTTGACTTCTAAACTTCCTTCGATTACAGTACCTCCATTTCAGGATCCTGGCATTCCCATTGGATGTGAAGAAACCGTATCATTTCATCCTCTGCTGCAACCAGATAACCATCCCACACAAAAAGGGGGTGGATGTAGCAATGCACCAGGGTGCCGAACATCTGGATATCTTGCCTCCCTCCCTTGACCCCAGACATTGCGTCGGGAATGGTAATGCCCACATCAACAGCAGAAGCAAAGGAAACAGGCTGTGTCTGCACATGCCTGCCTGAAGATGTCTTGCCCAATTTTTTATTTTTCTTGAAGAAATTGGATTTCACACTCTCCGGTAAACAAACATGGCTTGCTGGAAATGCCTGATTTTGTCTATAGATGATTTTCCCAGCAACTTCCATTGACTTCGGGGATTTCCCAGCCACTTTTGATTGCCGGATGTGTAACCGTGTAACCCACTCAAATCATCTACAATTGGGATGAAACCAGCAGAAATAGAGATTCATTGGATCCATTCGGTGCACGGATGCTATCCCATCAGGAATAAACCAATGAAAGTGTGGAGTTAATCTACCCAAAATGGAGATTATAGATTGAAGCAGCCGACGTGGGGGAACAATTTAGCAGAAAATTGAAATGAAGCAGGCCAAAATCCAATGGTTTCATTCATGTTCCTTGTTAAACTTGTAGTGTTGAGGGTCTCACCTATCTTAGGTGACCAAATTTGACCATGTCGTGGTGCTTTATACTCATGGCGACACCCGCATGATACCCATATTTTGTATTATTTTGTTCCATTCACATGTCAGTAAAATAAACATGGTCCATGATTACATGCATATGTGCTAGGGTCAAAACATGGAATTTTTGTGGTTCCTCGTCATCCATCCCATATTGGAAATCCTATAATATAATCCCTATTTTCATGGATACCCTCTGGTAAACTAACGTAGCGAACTGGAAAATCACCATTTTTTTCATGGGTAAATCCACTATTTCTATGACCATGTTCAATAGCTATTTTGACATAACCAGAGGGTAGATGATCATCCCCCAACATCAGTATACAATCCAACTTTTGACGCGAGGCATGTGACAGGTTCACTGCACTAACTCTCACCCCATGCACTGGTGGCGGGTATGAAAGAAAATCTCACAATTAATTAAGGGCATGCATGCACCTAATTATCATCCACAGATCCAGGGGCGGCACGTAACTTGCGTTTGGTCTTCATGTAGGAGGCATATAGATTATGTCTCTGAGCGGCGGTGGGTTCATGAATTCTGTCCACGACAATCATGGGAACCAGGTCTTTGTGGTAGATCGGCTCATTCAGTGCAATATCATTCAAGCTGGACATATACTTGGCCACAAAGTTGACAGTGTCAGTTGTATTGGGAATTACGGGACGTCGTGGAATCCCTGCAACTACACCTTTCAATCCCAGTCTTGTAAGTGTTCTGCACTTGAAGGTACCAAATTCAGGAAAGATTCTCTGATCCATGACCGTCGTCAGATTCTGTATCATGTTACGCGTTACGCAAGCAGATACCTTGAAGAATTGCTGCACGTTGATGACCAGGAAGGATCAAGGCTTCATCGGAGCCATAATCCACATACCGTGATTTGTTGCCAGCACCACCAACTTTGACTGGAAAACGATAACCAGTGTAAAAATAAAAACTAACGGCTAATTCGAACCAGGAAATGCCCCAATCTGAAGCATCTGGCACATCAATATCAGGCGGCCACTTGAGTGCCTGAAGCCACACTGTCACGGCTTTTGCAACATTAGCTCCTTGAAGGCACATATTGAAAACAGAAGCATCAAACTCTGCAAAATGCAGGGGTTCATAAAAAGTAGGGTGAAAATCACGCATGAAAACAACAGCATCTTCCCCCATCAAACTTGATGGGAACCTTCCTCCTGTAGCTTGCGGTGGACATTTTGCAGTTTGCAATACAGTGGTGGGACAGCCCTCTTTTTGCGGTAATTTGGACAATGCTTCACATCTGTGCTTGTTAAAGGCAGCAAGATACTCAAATACTCTAGACAACCATGCTTTCTCACGGACAACGTGTTCAGCAATGTTGTTGGATAGGCATCGAATGTCTTGCGGCAACGTCTTGAAAGCTGATGTGGCAGCAGCATCTGCGCAAAAATTTCCTGCGATCACCCAAAGATCCTCAAAATTGACTGCCGAGTCAAAAGATCGATGGCTTTTCACCTTCTGCAATTTGAATCTATTCGAGTCCCACACGAGTGCCAAGTCATGGATCAGATCACCATTTGGCAGTTTGTGAAGCAGAAATCTCCATAGTCCAGTGCAAATCAGGTGTACAACATTGCACACATATTTGGCATCTGTGACAAAGATTGCATGTCGTGTAGGATCATACTTCTGCATCGCACGTACTGCTGTCAACAGAGCAATCAGCTCCCCTCGTGCTACAGTCTGATCCCCATAAACGACGCCAAGGGCCAAAACCTTAAAGCACGGGAATCTCGGTTTCATGTCATTGAGAAAACATGCCGCATCACGTCTCTGCTTGTCAGAGTCAGCAACATCTTGAACAACAGCCCAAGACGCAACTCTGGCATAAGCACATGTTGGGTGAATCGCACCACCATCAGTAAAAAAACCTCATAGTGCCAGAGGGGACATCATAAGCTGCCGGGATGATTGGAGGCTTCACCAGTTTGAGGTATGCCCTCAACAAGAGAGCCATGTCATGTTGTCGAGGAAGTGGAATATAAATCCATTCAGGTCTCTGCTCCGTCAGTGTAGTAATGACATCCGAAAAGATATCTCTAACAGGTTTGCCAATATCACAATGCAACAAGCGGTGTTCTCTTGTATCGCAAAGGCCACAAAAAACGCAAGAGTCATCCGTTTCTTTGTCCCATTTGGCTTTCATACTTTTCGTCTGATATCCACCAACAATGTTGAGCTTAATGAGCTGTTGCACCTCATCGGAAAGGGCAGAAAACACACTAAGCCCACATCTCGGATCAGGCAGAAAATCGCCAATACCTTTCCGATCCATGGACCAAACAATGTTGTAAACCCACATCGATCTAAAGGTGTTGACAATCTTTTTGATGGAGTCGTTCAGGATGTTGCACCCGTAATGTTCAGGTCCAGTAACATTACCATGTATGTCCAAATGCCAGTCCACCTGGTTGAGATAGTGTTTTAACGCACTGGCAGGTCCATACGGTCGTGACCCTGAATAAGATACCGCAAAGGCAACAGTTTGTACAGCAAGTTCTCTCTGAACATTTGCAATGCGCCTTAAGATTCTCACACACTGGCAGAGTGTATATAGGAAAGGGTCAACAAGGAACTTGGAGAGGAAATTGCAAGCAAGTAGTGGCGAGGCAGTATGCCAATGACCCACCAACGTATTGACCGTAGCCCTTCGGAGTTTCTCGAAATGCTTCTGTCCAATGTAAGTGGTGTCACAACTATACAATGCAAAAGGCCACACTGCAGTCTGAATGAACAATGCTTTCTTCTGAAGATCACAAGGCAACCACTCAATCCTTTGGATCCTGCGAATCCCTTCATCGATCTTATCACGGATGAATCCAATAGACGCACTCTTGTTGTAGTGAACAAGCTCTCCAAGATCTTTCACACAAGATTTGATCTGAAACGGAGTGTCATGATCATGTAAAGCCTGAAGTTCTGAACAACCATCACGAAAGGTTTTCGTGGTTCCCCAGTGCCAACTTTTGCCATAATCAATGACCAACCTCATCGATGAGACAAGCTGTAACATTTTCTGATACGTTTCAAAATGCGCCCTCTGCTGCAAAGACATCCAGCTCCAGTTATCGGCATATGCTGACGGCTGAATATACTGAGAAGAAAGTCTGTAGAAGTAGAAGGCTGAGGTGGCAAGCATTGAGAGAACACTAACCGAGCAACCTTCAGGCACTCCAGTGGTTGATGCAATCCCCTCGGTGACAGCTCCATGTATCTGTGGGTACCTAACCATCACGTCAAGGCTAGACACCCAAGCATCAAGCAACGCATGAGGCATTCCAAGTCTCTGCATGATCCTAGTGACAACGAACCTACCAAAGGTATTGTAGGCCTTCACAAGATCAAGTGAAAATCCACCAATGCATTTCCCCTGCGAGACAGCGTCCTCAATGGCTCTCTTCTGTGCGTACGCAAGCTCTTTCACCCCCCGACCAGGGAGGCCCCCAGAAATAGGGAATGGTAAATATTGCCTCCACACAGAGGAGGTGTGCCGGAAAATGAATCGACCAAATAGTCTGTACAGACAACTCAGAATGGTGATCGGTCTAGCATGATTCATTGACATCGGTGTGGGGATTTTTGCAAGCAGAACAGTCTTCGCCATCATCATGGATTGACTGAAGCCGGTGGTAGCGACCTTTTGAAAAATCCATACAAGGTCATTGACACAGCATTCAGGTAGGATTTTCAGCTCATCATTTGACCATCCGCAAGGACCAACAGCCTTCTTCGCAGGCAACGACTTAATGAGTTTCATCCATGTCTTCACACATCCAAGTGGGTAAACAATCTGCGGGATGTACGGCAGTGGAGTGGTATCTAAAGTCTCAGTGAAATCATTCCAGCTATCACCTTGAAACTGTTCAGATCGATGATCACGAAGCCACATGTTGGACCAGAATCTGGAAAATTCATCACCGATCTCATTGGAAGTGACCGCAATGTAAGAGATCGTCAAAGATCCATGAGAGGGCAACACACCACTAACATGACGGAAAAAAAGTTTCCGTCCTTCTTGTCTCACAAGAGAAATCACCGCATCTTCAAGTGTAATTTTCGAGAATGGAGGAATTTCAAACATTTCATCCATCAGAAGTGCAGTCTGTCCAGGTGAAGACCTCATCAACGTAGCTCTCACTTTACGACACACAGGAACCTCAGCAAGTGGAGAAGCTTCCTTAGCCTGAATCAATTTGTAACTCATTCTGCTGTAATCATCATGAGTATCGATATGAATCTTTGCACGGAAGCGCTGAGCACGCTTGCTGGACTCATCCCTACATGCATGGTCACAATCGTGCTGTGTAATCTGCATCATGGTTTCCAAGTCCTCGTACTTGGGCAACCAAAAAGTAACCGCAGGGATGACATCATACGAAAGGATCCAGTTCATCCAGGAATTGCCATAACCCTTTGCTTTCAGGATACATTTCCACTCCTGATACGCATCATGCAGTCTGGGATCGTTGCACGGATCCCCATCATCAGTGAGAGGTAAACTCTTGTAACGTCTGCACAAAGTCTTCAGCCGTCGGACCTGACGGATCTTCAAACGACACTTCAGTGAAAATACCTCACATGGAGGTGAATATCCACCATGGCGATCGGACTTGACGAGATTCTTGTGTTCACACTGCAGTACATGTTTAAAACAACAGCGACCTCTGTAGGACGGATGCAATGAGGAAACCGGTTTCTTGTTCGGATCGACATGATGTTCATGTCGGATGGCTTTGTCAACAGCTGATTCAACCTGCTGAGACCATACATGAAAGGCCTGTTGCATTTCCATGGCATTAAAGTCAGAGGACTTCTGAAAAAATTCTGAAAAATCAACAGGTTTATAAAACTGAGCAATAGTTTCACTCGCAGGTGCAAAAGGAGCCCATGATTTTGGAAGCTTCCATACCCTCCTGGAAATATTGATTTTTTGGCAACTGAGCTGGATAAAAAGCGGCGTGTGGACATCAATCTGATGGTCTGACGGCACGGACATATCCAGGATCCAATCAGCTACCAGTGGGTGAAAAATGGCAGTATCGTTACGTGTAGACCCTCCGCAGGTTGGGGGTAACATGACACCTGTCTTCGCAAAATACCATTTGAAAGCTTCAACAGCACCAAGGTCCTTGAAGTACTTGAAGGAGGGAAGCTTCTCAACAGGTTCGTTAAAGTCACCACAAATTATGAAAGGTAAACCAACTTCAGTGATGACAGGGATCATGCTTGCAAGAAGAAGGTCATTTGGTCTCTTTCCTTCCCGATATCTGTTGGCAAAACCATAAATGGCAATGACCAAAATTTCAACCGTTGCAAACCTCACAACGCAAGCAGAGAACCTTTGGGATTCATAAAGGGCAGTAGGTACATCACATCTCATCTGTCTACATGGCATGGAGGTGAAAACGGCTGATCCAACTGCTTCCCCTCTGAAGGAGGGCCGATTGTCAACTGTAGCTTTCTTTGGTGCAACCGGAGGACTCCAAAAAGATTGATAGCCTTTGGACTTCAAATCTGAAGACACCTGTTTCTGGATAATACTAGTGGCACTGGTTTCCGATGCAACGATGATCTGGGCATGAAAATTCAGCAGCAAATCTACTTTTTTGTGCACTGCTGTAGGATTGCAGATTGCAAGACGGATCCCCTCGGAGTCAGGTCCAGGGTTCGACGCTTGGCCAACAGGTGTCGCATAAAACATCGAAAAACAATTGCATCTGACACTCAAATCACACCAGGTTCCTTCATGCAAGACACATGAACCGGCACCTGTTGGAAAACGCAAGCGTACATGTGAAAAAGAACATGCAAATGGGCAGAGCAGCAAGGTAAAGTCACCGATCTGGCTACTAGCATACCAGCTGAAAGAGCTGGCCGTCTTCACTTCAAATCGGCAGCAAAACGCTTGAATTGACTGCTGGGCATAGCATTCATCATTGATGGAAAACATGTCAAAGTCACTATTGCATAGTCAAAGGCTGGCATCATCGTCACCTTTTTTCGATTTCTTCTGAGGCGGAGATGAGCTTGACTTGGCATTGTTGAGCATAATCATTTCTTTCAACTCTGCAAACTGCATGGACATTTGGCTTTCTTGCGAGGCAATGGTTGTTCTGAGTGATTCCGTAAAAGCACCAGTAAGTGCCTGAAGCTGGCTTGCAGTTTCAGACCTGATTGCCTTGAACTCAGCATTCGTAAGCTCCATGTTGGATTGAATGTTGGTGTTCTGCAAGTCAATTCCTCTCTCAATGCGGGCAATGGATTCTTTCAAGGTTTCAAGTTCACGCTCTGTATGATGTTTGTGATCCTGCAAAGCATTGTCATGACGTGCAAACCGATCCTCAATAGGGCTTTCAAGCTTTCTCGGCGGCTGGAGGCTCATGGAAGTCTTGGGAACTGCGGTTGCAAGACTAATCCCAGTTCCACCTTTCTTGGCAATCCAGGTCCCCCAAGGGTCATCTTGCAATGCAGCATGGCTAGAGGCACCATCTTCCTTGGAAGTTTCTTTGGACTTGGGGAGGACACGCTTCTGAACATCACCAGCTAAGATGACAGGGACATGATCCTTTCGATCTCCAACCCACTTGATGAGAATTGGGCTTCCATTCCACTGAGCAAAGACAATCTCGAATCTCTTCTCTGCCACACACAACCAGCAGTCACCACTTAGAGGCCTCACAGGTTTAGCCTCCCAGGATTGTGACGAAAGCCAAGTCTGAACTTGCTCTGAAGTTGACCCCAAGGGCGTGGGTGCAATCTTGAAGTGATGATTGGCAGCAACAATCTGCGGAATTTTGTCATCCGGTTTGAGAATTGCAAAAGCCTGCACATAGTCAGCCTTCTCAAACCGGATTCCCTTGTTCTTGGAGTCACCTTTGGAATTGCGAATCACACCACAATGGGAATCAACCTTTGAAAGTGACACTGCAAAGTCAACTGGCGATTGGTTGAGCCAGACAATCATGTAGTCACTGACAATTTTTCGATCTTCTGTCTTCGGAGTGCAGTAGATACCAGAGCTGCCGGAGGCTTTGAGAATTCTGCGAAGCTCAGCTCGGTCAATACGGATGTGAATCTGTACAGACGTTGCAACCTCTGCATCGCATCTCTTCCCAAGACGCTGAAATGACCTGCCCCACGGCGGAGACAAAAGACCAATCTCGCCTGCCTCATGAGAAAGAGCTTGCATGATATGACGCACTGGGGACTTCACAATCGACGCCCAAGTGGATGCATCGATTTCATCCTGATAAGCTGTCACTGAAACAACCTGAGTGTCATTGACAGGAAATTGCATCTGATCATCAACAGAGACCACAGCCCGTTTGACACCTAAGTGATGAAGGCAACCCGAGACCACAAGCGGTTCGTCATGCAAGACAACAGGCACCCTAATGCGATGACAGTCTTCGGAAACATCATGTTGGCACTGTCCAACTACAATCAGGGATAATTCGTCTTGTGAAATGGGCTGTCCAGTCACCAACCATGGCTGAGCATCTTCGAATCTTGAAAGGACGACGCCAGAGCAATTTGGTTGAACTTTCTGAATCTGCAAGCAAGCAGTCTCATCGGCATTGAGAAGAAAACCCTCTTGAAGCTTCAACATTTCAACAGGAAGGTTGCGTTCCAGGTTACGTGCCTGTTCCTGAAACTTTTGCTGTACCTTCTTTTTGGCAGCCTCGATCTTGTTTGATGCTGCTGGCAAGACAACATTAAGCGTCTTGGCGAGCTTCATGATTCCTTCCCACTTTTTGCCATGCTGCCTCTGTGCGAGAATCATGGAGATAGAGTCCGGACCTGCCTCACGCACCAAGACATCCACACACTGTACGCATTCTTGAATGTCAATGCCTTGTCCAATCATGAAAGCAGCAAGTGCGTTCTTCTGTTGGACAAGGTGATCATGGTAGTTGGAAGCAGGTCTCCCACTAGGGCCACCACCATGCATTGCTCCCATGAAGGAAAACGTGGCAATGGTTTCATCATTTGGTCCACATCTCGAGTAATGACGCAAAGAGAAATCAGGATTGGCTGTACTACCAGTGTGACTGACCAGCCTCATGATCTTTTCGTACCCAGTGATTGTCCCTGCCTGATCCCAGACGTCCAGGATGTCTTGAATGGGCATGCTGCGTGGCAACTTCGCATGATAAATTGTGGCACCCCACAACTTCAATTTCGTCTTGATGGCATCACGAGAGTCATCCACAGGCTTGGGGAGCCCAAGAACAACAAGAGCAGAATGCAGGAGGGCTCGCAAAAAATCAATGGACACTGCAGGTGTGGATGGTTTTCGAATGAACAGAACCTGTGCCTCAATTGGGTCAAAGACACATGAGAAATGGCAAACGACTAACCATCCACAGAACGCAAAACATCGTTCCAATCCAGATTTGATCACAATGTCAAGGAAACTTCTGAGCATGTCATATGGACCTTTGAGTGTCAGAAGACCATCCAGAAAAGTGACTTCAAGTTCCAGAAATGACGAAATGTCAGTGTAAATGGTTCGATCCATGTCTTCGACAAATTTCTGCACCGCAAATCTCATGGCTCCTTCAAAAGATCCAACTTTTGACGGGCTGCGGATCTGAGCGTCCACATTGTTCCCAAACTCTGGCGGGTGCCAATGAGTTCTAACGCTCCCCAAAAAATGGAATATGAATCTGTCAAAACAGTATTAGTATTGACAGATTCGCTTCTGATACCCGTGTCATTCATATACCTATATGAATGGAATATCCCAAAATCTTACGCCCAAATCTGGAGAACCCCAAACCAAGCATTCAATTCATCTCTACGTTCATTCATTTTTTCTGTATATCCCAACAAGATTTTCATAAAATTATACCAAACAGTAGGAGGCTTCATGATTTTCCCAGACCATGGATCTAATGATCCAGATGGATAGTATCCATACCATGGATCTTGCCACCAAGCCAATCGGCCCATGGACATCCCATCGGATCCATCGGCCCAAGCCCGGGATCATCATAGGGTCCTCCAGCTCAGTCAATAACCTCGCTGGGGATGTCGAGAGGTCGTGATTTTTCGTGGATGGGATGGGCTCTTCGTGGTTAAAGCCATGAAAATTAACCATGATAACCATGGATGTTGATGGGATAACATGGACTAATGATGATTCAATATGTTTTTGTTTGTTTTTTTTTCCAAACATGGGGGATTGAATTGGAACATGGCTTTCTGATGCTTTCTGGCTTCAGATGAGTATGGATCAAGTCCTTTGGTACGGCAGATCTAGCCAAATCAAAACGCAGCTCTGCTTGGCGACTAGAACGCTCCGAACTTCTCCGATACTTCCAGACCCAACCCACTGGACTTGTCGTTGTTCGTACTCATCCAGCCAATTGTTTGGCTATCCAAAGGTTGCTATCCACAGCCGTATTCTATTTCTACCCGCCACTCCCTCAGAGAAATCAAAGTTCGTAGTCGAGTATGTTCTTACACGTCGGAGTTAAATCCTGCAAGAAAAGATACAAACAAGATGTATATACAATGTAAGTTAACATATATACAAAACAGTAATAGTGTAATTATGTACAATCACCATTCTCAATAGGTAAATAATCCCACTACATGGCCATAGCTTCCATGGCTATGTCAAACAATTGCTAGAGGATACATATTTCACGAAGTTTCACACCGTGAGGCAAATTTTTGGGATTCACCTCGAGGATCAAATGTCAGATGCAAACTTCATCTGGTTGGTGGTTTCTACCCCGCTGAAAAATATTCTCGTCAGTTGGGATGATTATTCCCAATATATGGAAAAATAAAAAATGTTCCAAACCACCAACCAGCCAAGAGTTGGTTCACGATTTGTAACAACCATTTCAAGTGATGGTTACCCTCCGGTAATCAAACGTGGCTTGTTGGACAATATCCTATTTATAGACAGATGATTCTCGCATGAACACCTCCATTTATAGGGGATTTTCCATGTGCCACCTTTGATTGCATAAGGGTTACTCGAAAAAAGTTGGAAATCCGTGAGCAAAAGATTCCCATAGTATCTGCATGTTTACTCTACAACTCCCATGTTCATGGGTTACCCTCTGGTAAACTAACATAGCTATGGAACATGGCCCATTTATAGATGGTTTACCGGTTTACCTATTAAAAATGGTGATTTTCTGTAGCTATGTTGAATTACCAGAGGGTTCTATAAATCCCCTTGTTTGATGGCGACATCCACGTTTATTGTCGGTTTATGGTTTCCCTTCGTGCCTCATCTATCCTAATTGTGGATACAGTACCCTGCAAAAACTGTTTCTTTGCCGATTTGGATAATTAATGATAATTATTATTTTCTCATCAAAAAAGAAAATAAGACAATCAAAACCTACCACTCACCAAGATTAATCCAAATGCTGAGACATCGCTGCCGCTTAATTATCCATTTTCCCTGGTTAGATCTCCATCATTGCCATTGAATTTCACCTGCACCAAGGTTCGCCCATTGAAACCCCATGTTTATATTCAAATTCCACATCCCAATGTCTCAAGTCCTTCAGCAAACCAAGTCTACCCCAAATCATGACCCATTCTTCGTTGTTTCCCTATGTTTTCAATGATTTCCATCGTTTCTGTTGCCCTTCAGGCGGCCGCCATCGCCGAGCCACGTACTCTTGCCTTCCAGCACCGCATCATATGCACCGATGCGAGTGAAGATGCGTTGCACCGGGCTCAAGCGACACTTCTCCGCATTCACACGACAGCCTGGGCTCAACTCAGGTCACAAAAGGCGCCACTTCTTGTTTTGTTGGCACAAATACATAGAACCCTCCAAAAAAAAATAGAGATAGATATAGATGTAGACATAGATGTAGAATGATGTAGATGTAGATATAGAAACAAAATGAATATAGATATAGAATGATATAACATGAAAATACATGATATAACATTGATCCAATTATCAAGTAAACATATCACCATTCAATGGGGATTCTCCCCAGTACCTGGAATCCACCCAGCCATGTCACCCATCTGCGCCATGATCACAGCCACACAAGTCTGTCGGAGGACGGTCGACTTGCCGCCCATATTGGGCCCCGTGACGATCAGAATTCCTGCCGGCGAATTCTAAGGGCCCAGGGAAAAAAAAGGCGATTCACTTAGGTCTCTTTTTGAGACGGATTTGAGATATTCATGGGATCTGTTCAATAACTTACCTTAATCATCCTTAATCATCCTTAGTCATCCTTAATCATCCTTAATCATCGTCTTCTTCATGTCCTACGTCGTCATCAGCATCACTGTCATCCCTGTTTACCTCGACCGAAAAAAAAGACAGGTCACCCCAGGCGGCCTGGTCAGAATCTCTACTTGCTCGTGCATCCAAAGTACGAACTGGGTAACTTCCATCTTATCAGCCAGCTTTATTTAGAATATCCCCAGGAAAAAAGAAATGGTTACATGTATATATATATATACGGCTGTCTAACCGCTTCCAAACTAAAGTTCTTCAATGTTTTTCTCTATGAGATGAAGAGATACTGTGGATTTTTCAGAAATCCTGGTTGAATGCCTATTAAAAAAATATGATAAACCACCTATCAACCGGTAGGATGTCTTCCATAGTTCCAATGATCATCCCGGAGTCACATGGTCCCAGCCTGGCACATCGCAGCTGTTCATCAAGGTGTCGTTGGGCACGAAGGCATTTCCCATCTTGGCTGCCACCACTGGGTGGCGGCAGCCGCGCAACTCGACCTAGTGTGAACCAATAAAGTACATGTCTATCTGATTCGGGGTTGCTTTACATATATACATACAGTACATATATATATATATGCATAAGTATATACATATAAATACTGTAATAGGTATGGATGTACTATACGCATATATGTATAGCCTATATATATATATGTATGTATGTACAATATTGTTAATATTGTTAATAGATGTTAATATAGTATATACTAGGAATGTAATAGGCATGTACTTATTCTCGCAGATATAAGTTACAAGCTGTTAGAGCCTGTCATGTTTGGCTGTTGAGATACCCCTCTGGTGGTCCCAGACTTCGATAAAGCGACATGATGTTCCCTGGCTGGGAAGGCTGGAGACTTCCAGAAGGTACCCATGGAAGGCCTGTTGAGACAATTTTGAACATGGCCAACTTTTCCCTAGAACAAGTTCTTTGATGATTACGAACCCGGTGATTTATGATTTGAAAACGGAGAATCAGCGATCGGAAAGAGAACATGGCCGGATCAGCTGTACGGCTCTACGGCTGTATGTTTTTGGTGACACGTATTTCTACAACCGTGTAGGCGTTGCGATTTTCGTGGTCACCGCACATGG
>Ga0126342_10015776_pt1 | contig 13210 bp, 10 predicted proteins | sample Cyp1metagenome_FD_92528 | JGI IMG/M metagenome (GOLD analysis project Ga0126342, IMG submission 92528) | Coral microbial communities from Lord Howe Island, Old Settlement Bay, Australia - Cyphastrea 1 metagenome | ecosystem: Host-associated > Invertebrates > Cnidaria > Coral ... | reverse complement strand
TCAACATAGGCCAACATAGCCACAAGATCGGCCCACATTGCCCGCAAGATAGGCCAACATAGGCCAACATAGCCACAAAATGGGCCTACATAGTTGGGCCCCTGGCCGGCTGTCGCGCGTAAGCGCTTAAATATCCCGCGTTTTACAGTGTTTTTTGCTGTTCCCATTTTTCGACCCTTGTGGCTTCAGATGGGTCAACATGGGCCAACATAGGCCGCAAGATGGGCCAACATAGCCCCAAGATGGGCCCAAATTGCCCTCAAGATAGGCCAACATAGCCCCAAGCTGGACCTACATAGCCTCCCGATGGGGCAACATAGCCTTGAGCTCTTGCTCCCTCCTCGACCCCTATCACCTCAACATGGGCCCCTGGCCGGCTGTCGCGCGCAAGCGCTTAATTATTAAACAACGTTCCGCGCAGAGAAAGGATATGGAACAAGTAGGAAAAACGAAACATATCCTCTGGCTTCAGAATTTTAATGTTGGCAACCAACAACATGGGACAAATGAGACCCTTGCTAACATATGATTTTTAATGCTTGGAGATAGTACCAAGTCCAACTGGTCTGTATGTCAAAAATGGCAAAAGTGTCAAATCACAGCGTGCACTTGACCAATCATGCGCCCCTATCCGTTGGACCCTCTATATCCCAAGATAGGCCTCCAACATCACAGATGCCAACTGCATAGCTTGACTCCGCAATGCCAGGGCCAAGCGAATGCCACAGGCAAGTGCCTCCAGGGGTCTCCATTCAAGTCATGACTTAGCTGCGGGTCAACACCCTGGTAACCCAGTGAACATCAAAATCTAGCGGTAAATCCCGGCAAATGGATGTTCATCCCCCCAGTACATATCCCCCAAAAATGGCCATGTTCATGTGGGAAAAATTCTCAAAACCATGGGATTTTCAGCTTCCGAATTTCGCATGACCAAAACAAACAGGATGTTGGATGGCACCAGCACACTTTCCAACCTGGATGTGATGTGGATAGAATTTAGCTGACTGCCATGGATGCTGATCCCTCGATTCGTTTCTTATCACAGGTGTCTACCAATCCCAGTATCATCAACAATCATCAGTCATGATCAATAATCCCCATCGATGATTAACAAACATCAAGAATAATCAAATTTTAAGAAAAACACACCATAGCCAATAAACTATCATATGGTTTGGAAACTCCTAGTAGCGATGGAATTTGGATACCTCGAGCTCCCTAGCTCCCTGACAACCACTGGATAGCCATATCACAATATCAGGTTGTTTATACATCCCATTAAACCCCGCTTTAATCACTGAGTGGCTGGCCAACCACCAAAAATGGTTGGATGAGTAAAATATCATGACCCTCGGGTAATCAAACATAGCAATTGAAAATCCGCCATATAGTTCGATGATATTCCGAGCTATACAGTAAACCTCCATTTAGTTCGGGGATTTCCCAGCTAGCCACATTTGATTGCCGGAGGATTCTCCCACAAATAACCATTCATCACAATTCATCACCAGTCTAAACACCCTCCAGAAACCATAGATTAGTATGGGATTTCCACATTACTAGGGGATAGAAAGGGGGTGTTTCATATTAGGGCACCTCCGGAGCCAGGCATTGACGCAGAACTGCCGCGCGCCGCAGCACGGCAGCCAGGCCCAAGCCCTCCTGCAAGCTGGGCGTGGAAACTGGGGGAACTGGGGGATTTGACATGATTTAACCAACCATTTGTGGTGATTTTATGGGATCTATGGTGATTTAATTGGGATTTCATAGGGATTTAATGCGGATTTCATGGGCAACTAACATAGATGTGGAAAACCTAATTATGGGAAAACCCTAGGATAATTATCTACAAATGGTTGATTTTCCACATCGAACTGCTAGTTTACCTTGGTTAAGCAACAGTTTATGGGATATGATGGGAGTATCATGGGATTTTTTCTAATCAACTTGATGTAATTTTTGGTTTGGTCCAAACACGGAGGTAGAATTGATATATCAAAGCAACCATAGTTGTGGGGAAATAGAATGGGGATCTAGCTGAATCATGTCAACGAATATAATATACACTATATATATATATGTCCAACGATATGATTTCTGAGTTTGCCCAAAATTGGGGCAAACCAGTGAACCCCAAGTTGTGGCATTTTTCATAGGGCCCTGGGGAACACCGAGAACACCATGAAACGAATGGATCTGGTGTACCCCGCCTTTTTTGACAAACTCAGTTTTTGGTGGTTTAAAAGTATTAGCAGTCCTCTGCTGTTTGGTGATGCTCTTAAATCTTGTGGTTATCTTTCCCCATTTGATGATTATCGTCTCAATTCGGAAAAACATTCAATTCACCAGGGGCCTACCTGCCTGACATGTTTTTTCCCGGCTGCTCCGAAAGACCGTTGCACAAACTTGGGTGTTTCTGCTTTTTGTATCCTTTCTTCTTGTTCCTCTTCTTCTTCTTCTTTTTCCTTCTGCTGGTTATCATGGGCAATCGCTCGGATTTGTTTCTCATGGTTTTCAAAAAGGAAGACGGGCTAAGAGGCAATGGTGCCAGAGCGGCTGAGGACCGTAGGTCCAGGTGGTCAATCCTTGTCCATATCATCCGTCTGAAACTATCGGAAGTTGCGAGAATGGAGCATGAGACAGGATCTGGAACGGTCTGGATTGGAAAATAATTCTGCAAACTTTTGTATCCTGCTGCTGTCCTGCTACATCCACCTTTGACGCTACCTCCTAGGCTCAGATCTTCCAAAAAAAAAATCAAGCGCTCCTCCTGCTGAGCTAGTCGAAAGAACTCCTCTGAGATGGTAGCCCCTCTTTCCTGCAACAGAAGTTGCATCCCCCCTTTGGGCAATCAAAAGCAGTGAAACAGGAATGCCATACCCATAAAGCTTGGTGCAATGTGGAGCTCCAGTGAGCTGGACCTCAACGGCACCATGCCTTGGCATCACGTTCAGCTGTCTCATAGCTTTCTATCAGCAATCGCAAGACCTGCGGAGCTCGCAACAGTGCAACGGTGCAACGGTGCAACGGTGCAACCGCGCGACGGGCACCGAGAGAACGGGTCCTCCACGGGCCGGCCTGTGCAACTTCCACGGGTCCGGCATCTATCCGCAGATTGCAGAGCAGCTCGACCTCAAGGTGGGTCTTTGATCAATTTCTGGGGGCTGGGCTCCTTTGCTCCCCATATCTCCCGATTTGGTGGGGATTTTCATCATCCTTGGTTCCTTAGCTCCCCCAAGACCCCAAAATCCATGGAGTCTCAATGAGTTGAATGAAAGAAAACTAAGGAAAACAATTCAAAAGAGCGACAGCTCATGCCGCAGGGCCTTTGTTCGCAGTCGTAATTCGGCTGGATCAATATCCTGGTGATGGACGTTGATTCAGCTCCGACTTCCCCACTCTGTATTTTTGAAATCTATTGAACTTCTTGAAACTGCATTTGTTTACTATACCCTCTGGTAATTTAACATAGCTATGGAAAACGGCCCGTTGATACATGATTTACCTCTTAAGTGGTGATTTTCCAGAGCTTTGTTAAATTGCCGCGTTGCGCAATCTCCAAGCTCCTCAGCTCTCTGTGGGATTGCCGCTGCCTGGCAGTTGATGGGTCGCTTGGAGGTTTCCATGACTCATGGGTTTGGGGAGCTGTCACCCTGTCCGAAGAAATGACAGACTTCAAGGCTAAACAGAAGTGCGTCATTCAATGATTCAACTACCTGAGGCCAAAAACCGTACATTGTCTATCCATCCATCCATCCATCCATCCATCCATCCACCTATTTTCCTCTCTACCTATCTACTTATCTACCTACATTCCCATATACCTATCCGACATTGGGTTGCATGGCATTGCACCGCGTGGTGTTGCATTGCATAGCATTAGGTTGTGTAATATAGAAAAAAATTATATATACTGTACATAGAAATTGTAAATATACATATATATATACACACATATATACTATATTATAATATAGTATAATATAATATAATATAATATGATATAATATAATATGGCGTGCTGTATAAATTAATATAATGTAATGTAATGTGATATATAATTTGGTGCGATATAATGTGATGTGGTATAATATGATATAACACAACACAACACGCCACATAAATTAATATAACGTAACGCAACATAACATATAACTTAGCACGACACAACACGACATAATATAATATGATATAACACAACATGACATGACATAACACAACATGATATAATATGTTATATATTAAATATTAAATACTATGTATTACATATTACATATTACATATTACATATTACATATTATATATTATATATTATATAGTATATATTTTATATTTTATATTTTATATTTTATGTTATATATTATATACTATATATCATATATTATATATTATTTATTATGTATTGATTATTATATAGTATATACAGTATTATCATATGTTATATTACATTACATTACATGACATTACATTATATTGTATTATTTTTTATTATTATATAATATAATATATATATATATGTATTTGCGCACATTGATTGAACTTGGATGGATCACCCTGGACTGTGCCAATTTGCTGTTTCCTCCTCCCAGATCACCCTGAAAATCTCGCCTCTATCTTAAGTGAAGCCAAGGCCGAAGAAATCTCTTCACGCACTTCTGCACTTTCCTACAGGCCGGGTTCTGGGCAGTGAGAATGAAATCAAGACCTTGCAGCAAATAAGCAGAGAAGAATACAAGTGACCCATTGGGGTTTTAGAAACCATCAAAATTTGGGGCTGTAGGAAAAAAAAATACAGAGGGGCGGTAGATCTTTGTTACCTGGTTGCTGAAATCAGCTTTCTCGCAGTTCCGTCTTCAGTGAAGAGCAAGCTTGTATGGTGCTCCTACACGAAACCCTAATCTAAATTTCTAGACTCATTAGAAAAAACGAACTTCGAAGAAAAATGCAAAAGCAATAAACAGCAATAACATCCATTTCCTGCAGTCGCATCCCAAAAGGAGCCGCATTTTTTTCAGGGCCTGCTTGGTGAGCCGCCGTGGCAGGTCGAAATGTAGTGGCTCCTCCACCTAAAATCAAAGAGCGTGACAGGATATGGATAGATGTTTCCTTATCAAAATTATTGATATCCCCATATCCACTATAATAGTTAATGTTATTAGTAATACTATATGTTCGTAATAATAATAATAATGATTATTATTATTAATATATATATAATGATAATAATAGTAGTAAATAGTAGTACGTATATAACAGTTAATATATTGTTCTCATTATCAGTATTCTATTGATAATATAAACTATTACTTTATATATTGATATTGCTGTGACATATATGATTATTAATGAAATTAGTGATTATTACATCGGGGAATACTATTCATATTATTGCTATCGTTTTCTTATCTATGTTCATCAAATTTATTAGGATTTGTTTAGGGCAATATTTCATGTGTATACTTTCTGGGATGTGTATTTAAAATTGGATGGGTTTATAGATACATACATATATTACATTACGTGGCGTTGCGTTGGGTTGCATTCCATTCCATTACATTACATACAGCCGACTTGATATGCTTTTCGGACTTGTCTGAAAATGGGGTATTACAAGTATTTACCACAATTCATGGCAGGTTTCTTAAGGGAAACTGATGATAAGCCCACGGAATTTGAGGTAGCGGGGGTTACCTTTTGGAGACGGACACTACTTGGAAGCGATGCTGATGTCAAACCGCCTCGATTCCTTTGAAGCGATGCTGATAAACAAACAAACATATTGTTTATTTCGAAGTACTGTAAATTCAAAACTACACGATGAGTCCACATTTTCCAATTATCTCTTCCCCCCTAATATTGAATACCACCTTACAAACCCTTGACTAGTATTGTATCTATTCATTGGATCTATTCATTGGATCTATTCATTGGATCTATTCATTGGATCTATTCACTGGATCTATTCATTGGATCTATTCATTGGGCCCTTATGGGTGTATTGAATGTTAGGGGAAAGGATTAAGTTCTTCTCCTGCACCCTCACCATGACATGACTTAATCAACTTCATCTCCGTCTGGCTCCTCCAAGTCCGAACGTCTGCGTTTTCGGACTCTTGCACGCCGACTTTGGGCCTGGCTCCGAAATTGGCGACTAAAAATTGGATCACCCAATTTTGAGGGTCAATGAATGTTGTTTTTCAACTCCCCAGATTCAGATGTGGTGTTCCATGTTTGTATGTTTGTGTATATATATATATATGTATATGTATCGCGCAGGCCCGGGTTGCTGCCCAGAGGTTTATCGTGGGACCAACTCTTTGTTTAGAGTTTATTCAGGGTTTCGTTGCGGATTATTAGGGTTTTTACATGTTTTTACTACGCTTTTAATAAGATTTTACATTCAAGGCTTACTTTGGGTTTCATGTCAGATTTTGGTTCTAGCGTTTTGGACTTAGGGTCTAGGGTTTAGGGTCTTGTGTTTGGAAACAAGTCTCGTCAGCCAAGTTGCCATGTCACCGACATACCAATTTGCAAAAAACACTGGCCCGGCGCTGTTAAAATCCTTCGCCGGGCAGCACCCCCTTCCTGGCCGCTATGTCATATATATATATACACAAGATTACAATACTAGATATGCATAGATATGCATATTATGCATAGATATGCATATTATGCATAGATATGCATATGCATAGATATGCATGAACGTATCTATTTGGAGGTTTCCTCAAATGCTGGTACCCCCAAATCAATCAAATTAGACCATGTTAGTATTGAAACCCATAGTTTCGGGGATTCCCCATATTTAGTATATAACTTGGTCAAATCAGCCCTTCTCTTGCCCGCGCCATGGCTGCACCTGCTCTTGCCGGACTGGCCTTGCCAGTCAGATCACGGAATGCACATGTCATGGCTTTATCGTAAAATCAAGGATACCATGATTATACAATCAATATGGAAAATCCACAACATCGATGCCTCCATAACATCGATAAGTAAACTAACAAAGTAACAAAAACAAAGGATACCCCTCATAAATAAAGTAAACTAACATCGATAATCGACATATGGAAAATCAACCATTGATCATTTCCCCGGGAAACCGATGGATCTCCATAGCCATTTTTTCGTTGGAGTGTACCCAAAATTGGCACTTCAACAGGGGAAAAAAATGGTAGACCATCTGAAAGAATGGAAGTACCGAGGTACCCTATATTTATTTTGACACAAAGTCTCACATCATGAGCGCATGAGAATTTGGGCATTGGTCAAAATCCCAGCATCCGGATTTTCACATCAAAATATCTAGTCACTAGTCACGTAATCCCCCCATCGGAAGAGAATGTTTGGATAGTTTTGATCCATCCGATCTGTACAAGCCAAATCATGGAGTGAGCCCTGCCTTCATTTGCTGGCGACTCTGGGCTGAATTCAACCAAGATCTTCGCTAGCGTCATACGGAGCTGTGAAAACACCCAAGTCGAATTTAATGACATCTTCGGCAGGATCTAAGCGCCTTCTCCTGAACTCTCCCTTCAATCGTCCTAAAGATTACGTCACCCACTGCCGTTGACCCCTCAACATCGCCTAGAGCTTGCTGGTTGCAGATTGGTCGCAGACTTGGTAGAGCTGAGATCTTTGGCAAGTCATGGTCCCGTTAGCGACAGGGGATATAACTCGGATATAACTATGGATAAGTTGTTTTTTGATTATGGCCGTGGACAGCCATGGATAGCTATGGATAACGAAGACACACATCACAAGTTCCTTAATTTCCTGACCCCAAAAATGCAGCCACTTTTAACCACCCGAAAGATGTTTCAGGCGTACCGCAACCCATGGTACCATGTCAGCCCTGAGGCCCTGTCAGCTGGATGAAACTGCCGACTCAAGGCAGGTCTCCTGAGCAGGGGTACTTTGCTGAAATTCACTGCAACCATGTGGGTTTGTGTGATACTTGTGAAAAAAAACAAAAAAATGAGGGAATCATTGTAGCCCATTTTCACACACGCCCAAATATCCAAAGTTTGGTTTCAACATCCCGAGACCGCCAGGAGACCTCCGCAGAAGGATCTCTTTTTTGACAGCGTTCATCACAAGAGAAGAGGCGTACTTGATACGCTTCTAATCGTAAGCAAGAAGCAAAAGGTGGAGATCAGGTGTCCTTCCAATCAAGCCAGGATCATTTCATTTTGATGACCCTCATGATTGTGGCACTCTCCAGGGTGCTGCTTGTTTTGAACAATCAGCAGAAAGAAAAATGGCATTTTGCAGTCTGCCACGCAAATCTTTTCGCGATTCACAGACCAACTTCGCTGCAACAAGCTCAGCAACTTCCCCTCAGAAGAAGGCCGCAGCACGCTTTGCCAAAGCAAACACAGACAACATTCGCACAACTGCGACGATTGCCAGAAGGATTCCTGCACCAAGGAGGTTTCTGCATACTCTTCGGTCCCAGTCATTGTAAAAAAAAATGCACATCGGGCCGCATCGGGCCTTGAGGTTAGATGTTTAAAAAATGTTTTAAAAAAATAACAGAAGCAATATTAGGCTATTACTAACCACCATTGTTAACCACTGTTAACCACTATTGTTAACCACTATTATTAACCACTAGTGTTCATTATTATATAATCATAATAGCTTTACTCTCTGCTGTTCACATTGAACCGGGGAAAAAAGTCTCTGTCTCCTGCATAGATCCAACCATGGTCGACGTTGATCTCGTTCATGTAGATGAATTTTGTCACTGCCATCTGCTGTTCAAGCGGCCAATCCTTGATTGTCTCCGCGCCAAACTCGTTCATGATGTTCAAGTTCATTCCTCATCAAGGCCATGTGACGCTAGGTCACGACTAAGACAGTATGTAAATGGTTTTTTTTTCAACCGTGGACAGCTGGACAAATCAAGACTATGATGTTGGCTGCCTGGAGAAAATAGAGTACCTCTGACATTTTCTTTATGGTTTAGTGACCATAAAATGCTGGCTTATGCCCCCATTTCAGACACACCCAAAAGTCATATTGTTGGTTACAGTATATATCCTATTGTTTCCCACTCCCAGCATATCCCCGTCATATCATTTTCTCTCTCCGCACAGACAAGTGTCCGTACTTCAAGGCGCATGTGTACTGAGCCCACCTTAACCAAATCGGAATCTGTTCGGCTTGGATGAAGAAACCAGCGAACAGCAGTTGAGGGACAAAAACCTCAGAGTCAAGCACGGTCAAACAGCCTCCAGTGTCATCTCCGGCGGGTCGCTGAGAAATTCTCGAACTAAATCTGGCTGAACTAGAAATAAGGCCAGCTATGGGGATGATTCCCCATATGCAAACCATCATTCCAGTGACGTCACGACGTGACAGGCCCATGATAATTCATCCAGATAAATGGGCATTTGAATGGGAAAAATCATCGAACCAAATTGGCAATGGTCCACCACCACCAAACCATTTGACTATATACAGGTAGCTGGACCGAATCCACAGGTTTATTCTTGACTTTAACACGGTAATCATTTGTATTCATTTATCCCAGTCAATAACAAGAAATTGGTAGTTGTGACCATCGACTGGCCACTGGCATTGCGCACTTGGAAGGCTAAGTGACTGCTGGTGCCGCCTGCTGCGCTACTTCTGCGTTGCTGGCAATGCAACCGACCAACAGGGCTGTTGAGGCAGCGGCAATGCCGGTGAGCCAGAAGATCAAGACATACCTGGCAGAAGTTGATGAGAGGTGCCGCACCAAAATGGTCCAACCTCACACCGACTTGGTGTGTAATTTGGGACAATGTTCGGTCATGTTGGCCCTGTCCAGTCTTAAGAGCATCAATGCTTTATTGTTCCACAATGATTCTGAACAATCAAAATTACTCAAAAATCAAGATTGGTGGTTCAGGAGCCTATCTCGAGGAGAAACTACAGCTGCGATGATCATGTTGCAACATAGCCCTGCGTTCGGATGTGTTGTCGAAATGCGGCTTAGAATGTAGAATATTGTAGAATACAAGATCAGTATCTCAAGCCAACGAGGGCACTGCTTATCATGCTTATCATAGAAATAAGCTCTGACTTCCTACTCGACTCTGCTGTAAATAAACTCTTCCCTTCATTGGATTCTGCAGTGTGGGCCGCCCCCTACACACAAAACGTGGTGAATTTGATAGATGTTTGTTTTAATGACTGTCAGTGCGAATTATGTACATATATATATATATATATCATACAAGTATGCAGCATGCGTATGATAACATTGGAAAAATAAATGTGCATATTTTTCTACGGCATGCTGATGCTAAAGCTTGGTTTAGTCTCTGAAAATGCTTGTACTTGCGGTGCAAGCGGTCGTTTCTGTCAATTTGACTGATCCGCCCAGGCACATAATGAAGCTTCCCTGCAAGCCCATCAGGAAGTAGGCGGCAGCCCAGGTAATTGCAGCATTCAAAAATGTCTGTGGCAATTCCTCAGCTTGCTACTTTCTGGGAGACGTCAGTCGTGACATGAAGGAACCGAATGAGTGGTTCTCCAGAAACAAAATGAATCAAAGAATCCAATGTAATGGAATCAATTGCTTCCACTGGTTCCATTCTGGTTTCCATGTTTCTGATTAAGAAACAAAATCGCCCTGCCAAAGTTCCACCATGGATTTGGCGATGAAGTATGGCGCAGCCCCATAGGTCTGGGTGGCATATTCGCGCAAAAAAATGCCACGATCCAAGGGGAACTTCAACAACAGGGGCTGAGCTGCACCAAACATTCCACCAATGGCCACCTGTGTCTGAAAATGTGGGAGATAGCATGGCATAGCGGCATACCATGGCATACCCCCATGTTCTGGCCATTATTGGGGGCATAGCATGGACTCTACAAACATGATCATGGCATATCATGGCCATGTGTTTTCCTTTGGTTCTTGGACAAACCCGCCTGGGTCATTCCACCGAAGTGTGACCCTGCAGACCACCCGGAACGCGTGTTGTCACCCACCTGAAAGAAAATGCAGGCGAAGAAGACGTTCAGAATCAGGGGAACCATCACCGATGCGATGAGACCAGCCTTGTCACGCCACACATTCTGAGCCTCGCGCTTGCTGAGGGCATACAGCTGGGTGCAAAAGCCTGCGTGAGCTCCATCCATTTTGAGAGTCATGGCACTCTTATCATTGGGCATTGACGGTTCTTCTGCCATTGTCTGGTCCCCTTTCATACTAGCTTCTATCTTGTCCAGGGCGTCTCCGGATTCCGTCTGGAGCACAAACATGACGTGATCCGCCAAGTTGAACTCATTGGGGTAACCTTTGCCGGCGCTATGAAGTGACTCGGACAAACCTGGCAAGGATCCAAAGTAGAACAGCTTGCCAGAGCGCAACACCATGGTCCGGTCGAACAAATGGAAGACCTGGGACGCTTGGGTCAAAAAGGACCAGAAATTTATTTCACCCATTGTCCTTTTTGGATCTTTTTGGGAGGTCAAGGATTACAATATTTCACCCTTTCACCAGCCCGCCTCTGAGGATGGCTGGTGGATGGTACACAGGACATTGCAGCCATCGTGGTGAGCCATGTCCTTCAACCTCATGACCACATTGTGGGCCGCATAGGAGTCCAGACCGCTGGTGGGCTCGTCCAGGAAAATCAGCTTGGGTTTCATGATGAGCTCAATACCCACACAGGTGCGTTTCTTCTCTCCACCCGATACACCTCGAATCATGTCATCCCCAATAAAGGTGTCTGCACATTTCTCCAAGCCCAAGTCTTTCAACATCTTCTCCACCATCTGCTGCTTGTCTTCTCGAGTGTATGTGTTTGGAAGCCGAAGGTTGGCTGAAAACCACAGGGACTCTCGGACGGTCTGCGTTGGGGTCAAGATGTCCTGCTGCATCACATAGGCAATGCGCTTCCGCAGGGAGGATCCACTCACCTGGCCACGGAAACGTGACAAATTGACAAAACATCACTCGTTTCATAGGGAATTCATCAGACAAAAGTGCCATTTTCCATAGCAATGTAAATTACCAGAGAGTATTGTATTTTTCAGCAGGTGTCCCGTTTCCTGGATTTACCTTTGGGAAAATGCCAAAGTTCATCAAAGATCATGTTCAACAACTCCAAGCAACCGGCAAGCCGTCCAGCAAAATGTTTCCATTCACCAGCACTTTGCCACGACTCCTCACCCTCCCTGCCAACACATTCAGCAGCGAGGTCTTGCCTGCGCCGGAAGGACCCATCAATGCACAGACTTCGCCTCCCTTCAGTGAGCCACTGATGTCATTCAGGATGTTTTTTTTTTCCTTGCCCATATCCACAGTCATATTCACGGATCTCCATGAGAAATTGGAAAGTTTCTTTCCTTCTTCCAGTGCCTCTGGTGACACTGCGGTTGCCATTGTTTGGAGCAAGGCTGAGGCAACAAGATCTCGCACTGGCAAAATGCCTTGACGGGTTTGAGAGACTCTGCCAAATGCTGCGGGGCATACAGATCCTGCGCAAACAGTCATGGTGGTTTCTCTGCGACTGCACCTGCTTGCATGTGGCTCGCAGCATGTGAAATAAATACTCGAAAATACACATGAACAGAAATGCTGTGGCTGTGGGTCAAAATCCACCCTGGATTTTAACCAAGATAGTTGGTGAATGTATGTTTATCCATATTTGTCATTTGTCATAAATGGTTTTGATCCATCCCCAATGTCAATTCGAAGGCAATGGATGACTCGATGACTCACCTGTGCACCAATCCGGGCACCCGGACAGGCATCGGCGGGCGAGCGCTCGCATCCGTCATTCATGCTCCGCAACGGTGCATGGAGGAGCTGCAACAGTCATGTTGAAAGATGTGAGCCATGGTCAAAAGATGGTATAGGGGAGTATGATCATCCGACCATCATTAGGGATTTCCGATATATATATATATATAATATAATAATATATATAATAATAATATATATATATATATAATATATAATAATATATATATTACAGTATATTATATTATATTATACTATACTATATTATATTATATTATATTATATTATATTAAATCCCTTGAAGCCCTAATTGTCCAGCCGAAGCGAGGGCTTGGCAAGAACCTTGACCAATTCATAAGCCGGTATGGGAAAGACGCGCCACCAGCAAGGGTGGCAGCCAAGGCTAAGATGGTAGCTGCGATTTTGGGAAACCTTCAATTCTGAAACTGGAAAATCCTGCTTGGG
>Ga0126342_10015775_pt1 | contig 13211 bp, 16 predicted proteins | sample Cyp1metagenome_FD_92528 | JGI IMG/M metagenome (GOLD analysis project Ga0126342, IMG submission 92528) | Coral microbial communities from Lord Howe Island, Old Settlement Bay, Australia - Cyphastrea 1 metagenome | ecosystem: Host-associated > Invertebrates > Cnidaria > Coral ... | reverse complement strand
CTATGTTGATTTTATGAATGGCTGTTTGGTTGAATGGGAGTCTGAGTTCTTCTTTGTGAGAAGAACAAGTTTGGTGATGTAATTATTTTATTTGCCTCTGTGAGGTTTTTTGACCTAACAGGTTTTGCTGTGCACAAAAAAGGCGGGAAACCGGTGAGTCTTTATATATATACCTCTCATAGACGGGAAAGTTCGATTGATGATTGATTGAGAGATTGTTTATAGATGAAATTTGTGGATGAGTTATATACTTCGTGATTCACATACTAATTGATTATTTTTATATACCACATTTTTCAAGGATTGGCCATCCTGATGCTCAAAAAATACAGGGTCTGGGCATACCAAGTCCCACCATCTGCTACCGAGGCCCTCTTAGAGAGTTGCGATGAGGCTGGAAGTTGTTTCACATGTTGTTCGATGATTTTCCCAGCGAACCACTTTCTTCCATTTATTTACTGGTTGGTGGTTTGGAACATGAATTTTATTTTTCCTCTCAGTTGGGAATCATCATCCCAATTGACGAACTCATATTTTTCAGAGGGGTAGGTATACCACCAACCAGATTTCGTTCGGGACTTTCCAATTGCCTCGCCATATTTGATGACGAGGGTATCCCATTGAAAATCCCTTTTTTCTTTACCCATACATTGATATCTATATAATGAATATAAGCTATGATTATCTGGTTGGTGGTTTCAAACATTTTTCATGTTCCATAATATATGGGATAATCCTTCTCATTTGCGTTCATATTTTTCAAGATGGGTTTTTAACCACCAACCAGTTATAGTTATGATATAAACTATGATTATGATTATAATTATAATGATGATTATGATATAAATTATGACGTTATAATCCCAACGATTATGATGATTATAATTCAATGATATGATGATAACTATTATGATGATTATAGTGTTTAATAAGCATATTTGGGATGATTATCCCCTGCCTCTTGGTAAAATTTTTCGGGTGGTGAAAAACCACGAGCGATTGCGTGCAAGATGGGAATTGTTTGCTTCGGGATGTTTTCCGAACGTTTGGGCAACTGGTGTTTTTTTTTTTTTGCGTCAGTCTGGGCATGGAGAAAAATTTTGGGCAAACAAAAATGGGATGTCATGGTGATTTGATGGTGTTTCATATGGGATTTAATGGTGATTTATTGTGATTTAATAGTGATTTTTTATGGGATTGTTCATGGGATTGAATGGGATAATGCAAGTTTTTTTTTTCTCACCAGATTTGTTCCTGCAAAACCATTGATTGAGCAGGTTTGTTGAAGGCAAGCACATGAATCTGGGCGAACGTCTTGAGACTTTAGTTGTCACGCATCTATAAGTGCTGGTTTATGCTTTCTTGCCACGGGCTATTGTCAGGGAGAGACCTTTTTTGAGATGTGCTCCATCAGCTATAGTTTTCTCTGGTGATCTGGTCACTGCTATGTCCCTGCTTCCAATTCCACGGTTGCTTGATGGCTGTTTTCGGGGAAATTCCTGTGCCGAACGGGCCGAACATGGCAACTTTTGCTGGGAAACATGATGATTCCCGATGGACATGGGGGAAAAAACACTAACCCTCTGGTGATTTAGCATAGCTACGGAACATAAACTTTAACCCTTTTCAAAAAAAACGGTAATTGCTCAATCACCGTAGCTATGCTAAGTGTTAATAAACTATTGGATCATTAAGTAGTAACAATCCCATAAGTAATCAACATTGACTTTGGGATCATCTAAGTCTAAGTGTTAATTACCCTTTAAACTCATGAAAATAACTGATGGTAATCATCCAACTGTTAACAGTTCGCGCCTCAGAGCTTTGTTCAGGCACGGAGTGCAGCAAGTGGAGCAAGTGCAGCTCGAGCCTATCCAGGTGGATGATGTGGTTCCATCGACACCTTGGAAATCACCACAAGATCATGTAGAAAGAGGGCGAACTATGAGAGGGTGATTAATGGATAATAACGGATGATTAATGGATGATTAATGGATGATTAGGGCAAACTAGATCATCACCTTGAATATTAATGGATGATTAATGATAAATAGTGGATGATCAATGGATGACTACTGGATGACTATTGGATGATGACTATCTGGTGGTTTCATGAAATATGAAGTGCTTGCTTCGAAAAAAATGCAGAAGACTTTTCAGATTGCCCAACATAAATCAAGCTGCTAGTTGCACGCTTTGACTCTCAACTGGTTGCGTTTGTTAATTAAAATCCATCAGGAGGACAGCCTGAAAAGATACAATTGCGGTAGTTACGGAGTTGATACAGTAAATAATTGGTAATTATGACGCTTGGCGATTGATAAATATAAGACCGTTGGTTGGAAATTCAATCAAATCTAATTATCAAGATTAGGGTCAATCTGAATGTTCAATCTAATCTGGTTGGTGATTTGGAACATGTTATTTTTCCATCTATTGGGAATTTCATCATCCCAACTGACGAACTCATATTTTTCAGAGGGGTAGGTATACCACCAACCAGTAATGGTTCCATTGGCCAATTGCTAGAGATTTGATCTAATCAAAACATATCATCATATCACTGTGGGGATCACAAAAAAGCAACGTGCTTAATTTCTACCTGGCCCTCATGGAATCCGAAGAGAGGGAAAGGCCTTGTGAAAGTGTTGTGAAAATGGCAGGCATCCTGGCAATTGAAGAAGGACACCGTTGTGACAGTGAAACAACAGACCTGTTGCTTCTATGTGATTATGTAAAGGTCTCCAAAGTCATGGGGTTAACCCCAAATCATCCAAAATTACAGAAACCCCCATGTTTGAAATGGAATCTTATTGAATTGGAATTGCCTAACGCAGGAAAAACCACGCAGTGATCCATCGATGGATCATCATTCTTCCCCACGAAAAACGGCCATGAGATGTGGATGCATACATCATTTTCAGAAGTAAACATACCGCTTATGGATCTTAATTGTGGAGTATGATACATACATACAGACAGACATACATACAGACATACAGACATACAGACATACAGATATACACACATACACATACACACACACATACACACATACACACATACACACATACACACATACCCACGTACGCACGTACGCACGTACGCAAGTACGCACGTACGTACATATGTACATACGTACATACCTACATACCTACATACATACCTACCTACATACCTACATACCTACATACGTACATAGGTACATACGTACATACGTACATAGGTACATACGTACATACGTACATACGTACATACGTACATACGTACATACGTACATTCGTACATACGTTCATACGTACATACTTACATACGTACATGTGTACATACGTATGTATATATATAATACATATATATATATATATATTCAATATATATTATATATATTATATATATACATATGTATAAATACATATATGTATATGTAGATATATATATACATATCCCCATTTATTGGCTGTATCCTCCTGGTTTTGATGTTATCAAAATGTCATATGCATATTGGCGATACACTGTATATTTCTCATTTGCATTCCATATCATACCATATGAATATTACATCCACATGGTGTACCCAATAAAGCCCTATACTGTTCGTTATATCCCCATTGTATCCCTATCTCTTGCCCCAATGCATCCCCATTGATGGTAAATATCTTCCCATCATGTCAGATCCCCATCATGTTCGGTTAAATGGTTGAGGCCTCACATTTTACAGGTTAAATAGGCCTAAAACGGCGATGTTCATGGTGATAATTGCATAAAAAAAAACAATGTTTTTTTGGGGGGTTCACTGTGGAAAAACCCTACATTTTCAGACAACGCCCAAATCATATTGAGTTGGTTTAAAAACTGGTTGGTGGTTTCAACGATGTTTTATTTTCCTTTTTATATATGGGATGTCATCCTTCCCATTGACGAGCTCTTATTTTTCAGAGGGGTAGGGCTCAACCACCAACCAGTTGTGACTATGATATAAACTATGATTATAATTGTAACTATTATGATGATTATAATATAAATTATGACGTTATAATCCCAACTGATATGATGATTATAATCTGATGATAATCCCCTGATCCCATGATAAACCTCATAGATCTTCCCTATCTCCAGATCGCCCTGATGGGACGCCAGCACATCTTCCAGCTTCCAAGGCCAGGCCCTTTGAGTAAACCCAGGGTCAAAAGCCATTGGACACGGGGAAAAATCATCAGAAAAATGTGGGAAAATGATATGAAATCTTAGGAAAATGCAGGTTTTCATGGGAACATCATGAGAAAATCATGGCGAATCCCTTAGACATGGATGATAGGGTTATTGTGGATGTTTATCGTCCAAAGTCCATTCCCTGTGGTATTTTCATAGTATGTGATGGATTCCCACATGCGAATCAGTTTTCGTTGGTGTTTTTTTGAACAAGAAGAAAACCACATGATAAAAAAAAACACATCGATCTTTATGAGGAAGAAGTGCCGCTGCAATGAGATGTGCAACATGTTTCCGCATTCTCATGTTGCTGTGACAATCAATCCACGACTTTCAAGGGCTCCTTTCACCAGGCTGCAAGTGCCGATGTGATTGATAAGGTGAACTTTGCCCAGAACTGTTCCATTATTTTCATTTACCCTCCAGCTAACATAGCTATGGAAAATGGATGAACATAGCCAATCTATAGCTAGTTTATCTGATATCTATCTGTTTGAAATGGTGAAGTTTCTATAGCGAGTGAGGCAAGTTGGTGTATACACACCACTATCTAACTATATGGTTCATTATATCAACCGTAAACAACAGAATTTACCAAGTTATATGCGTTAACTCAGCTATTGGATGGGGGCCTCACCTTGTAACTTAGACAACTAAGAAGACTCCCATGAAATCCCATGAACTTCTCATTGGTGGATAAACCATGTTAAACCATCATTTGTTTCACCATATTCCTATGATTTTTTCCCCGCCGTTGTCTGTGCATTTTTGAGGCGATACCAAGTACACCAAGTTGGGCGGCAGCCATCTGCAGGTGGTTTTTCTGTGGGATGCCTGGTGTAGAATGGGGTCGCTTGGAAAAAACAAATAGGGTATGCAAATTATATCAGATCAGTAAACTACAACTTATCCAGGTACACGATATTTATGGATATTTATGGCAATGTGTGTCATTTTTTCACAGGGAAAGTGATGATTGGGGATTGGGGTGGTATCCTATGTTCAGGAAAAAACACATATTGATGGTGCGGTTTGATGTTCAATCACTCTGTACTTGGGATGATGATTATTATTATTATTGTTGTTATTGTTATGGTGAATATTATTGATGATGAAGATTATAAAGACGAAGATGAAGATCATGATCATGGATGATGAATATGATGAGTATTATGAAGATGAAGATGAATATAAAGAAGATGGACATGAACAAGAAAACAATAGAAAACATGAGCATATGCATGCACCAGAATCGAAGCGTACTGATCAAATCAAACAATTCTTGGTGGAGATCTCAGTGACTTGAGTGAGATGTGTTGTCGGGTTGCAGATGGTAAACACACATAGCAAAATCTTAAAATCATAAGGCATCATAAAACACTATTTATTATATATTAATATATATATATATATATTAGTCTTAAAAATTCAAGGCTAAGTATGAAGACAACGAATGATAAAACACAAAAAATCTATGTCATTCTATTTCAGTGTTATGTTTTTTTTTGTTAGGCTTTATTCTTTCGATGTTTGTTACATCCTCATTCCGTACCTGGCTCGAGGGGCGCAGACCTCAGATGGGATGCGATTTTTAGATCCCGTTCCAGTTGTCCAAAACAGATTAGGAATGAGATGGAAAGAGCGTGTTTTGGGATATAACAATAATATAACTGATATATAACAATAGTGGTCATGATTGATAAATGATATAACTGATATCCCAAAACAATAATAAAACAATAATGTTCACATTGACCATTATTGTTATATTATCAATATATATATATATATAACATATATAACAATAATGGTCGTCATAATGACTCCAAATCAATCCTTCCAGGTTTTTTTTCGAGGCAAAAAAGAGACTGACCTCCTCCAGTGAGCGCTGACCCAAACGAACCATGTTGACTGCAAGGGGATTTCTGGCCATGTTGACTCCAGAGGCGGTAGCCAAAATATGCGAAAATGATGGATTCCATGATACAAACATGATGGAACATGCAATTCACTTGAGTTTCTTCAGCTCATCTTACTACTTTCAGCACCAAAAATCATCATTTCCTGTAGGGAAACCCTCTGAACGCAGCGTGTTGGCGGTCGCCGGGGCCCAGCGTTTCTGCCCAGCATGGGTAGCGGGGCTTCGGGTGCGGGCAACGCCCGCACCGAGAGCAAGGAAGGCGGACAGTCGGATGTGGCGTTGAAGCGACGGTGGTGAGTTGACATGTTTGGATGATCCATGACTACCTGATTGGTGGTGACTGGAACTTGTGGATAATAATGGTTAATAATGGTTAATGATGGTTAATCATGGATAATAATGGTTAATGATGTTGGTTAGTGGTGATTAATGACTGATTGGTGGTTTGGAACCATGGATTTTTATGACTTTCCATATATTGGGAATGTCATCATCCCAACTGACGAACTCATATTTTTCAGAGGGGTAGGTATACCACCAACCAGTATATGATCCATGTTTGATTTTCTCCAGCAAAGACTGTATCCCAGACTAACTAGTCATATGATCCATGTTTAGATGATATGCCCAACGTTGATTTGGTGACACCCCTAGTGTCCCCTACCAAATACTTAGTTAAAAACATGAATATACAGTGTTTGTATGAGTGTGTGCCAAACAAATGGAGGGATTCGCATTGGATATGATTAAGCACCATGTATTGATGTAGGTCTGTTGAGTACAGACAATGTGATCCCAGAGTCAATAGACCACCTTTTTGCCGATAAGGTACCTCAATGCTAATGGCAGTTTATCACTATCTTTTTTGGTTGACCCCAATAATAAGATGTTATCAAGGGCGCACCTGAAAAAGCCACCAGGAACCACTTTTGTGATCTCATCCCCCAATGTTAAACACCCCCTAAATCCAAAACAGTTCCAAATAATCCCAAATATATGGTTTCATCCTATACTTTTGACATCTAAAGTGATCATTGTTTCTGCACTGTGTAGAAAAAATGAACAGAAGATGGGATTATCAGTATCAACTAGATGGTGTGATTTTAATATCCCCAGGATTGGTGAAAGTTTATACCCAATCCCAAAGGGTTGTGCTATACTACGGTGGGTATCAATTGGAATTTCAGTGATCCTAAAATCGAGCTACTGTACCATACAAAGATATACTACAAAGATATATAAAGCCCCAACAAAATAGGCCTTAAAATAGTAGGTACACCTCCAATAAATCGGTACCTGTTACATGGCCATTGATACCATCCATTCACCAGGTCATGAACCCGAGACCGGCGCCGCGGGCGTTCCGGGCTTCGGCGCCTTCCGTGGCGTGACAACAATAAAGCGCTGGCGGTTCCAGTTGGACGGGGTGGTTTCACCAATCACTGACATCGGATCAATTGGATTTTTCTGGTAAATTAACTTGTGGACCCTGATTTTATCACCCATTTTTATAGAGGAAACTCATCTGAACCAACCCCGATGACTGCCAGGGTCGAACTGTTAATTTACTGGAGGGTATAAGCTCTTCATGTTAGTTTGAAGTGCGCCAAAAAGCGAATGAACTGAGGCTGCAATCTTGCCATCTGATGTTGATCCCACCATGTGATGTCACCGATCAAGGCCTAGGGTTACTAGGGATGGGCATACCCAGGTCATCCCAGCCGATTCCATGGTGAAGAGAAATGGATCTTGAGTGCTTTTGAGTTACCCTCTGGTAATGACTAACATAGCGATTGAACATGGCCCATTTATAGTGGATATCTACCCATTAAAAATGGTGGATCCTTGCATAGTTATGTTAGTTTACCAGAGGGTATCACATCTGTGATACCCGAAAAGGCTAAGCAAGGCAACTCCCGTGCTACACACAGTTCCCTTTGTATTCCTCTGAGGAAACTGGTTGGAATGGGTTCAGAACAGCAAAAAGATTATGGGTTTCAAACCCACCGTGGATTTCCTGCATCTCGGCACTGATCGGAACCGGAAATTTATGTCAGTTGCATCGAGTACCTGTCCCAAACCAGGAGCTGGTCAAAGGCATGTCTTGTTGTTTTTTTTCTTGACGAAAATAGTAATGTGGGTAAAACAATGTCATAAACCATCCCCCAGTCATCACCATTTTTATAGGTGGTATAAACTTTATAAACCATTCCCAAATGGATGGTTTATGATTGTTTTTCTCACATTAATAGGGTACGCCATGGCACCTTGTTTTTTTTGCTTATCGAACGCGGTGTTGATTTCATGCTTCAGTTTTTGGTATCAGTCATCTTTGATGTTCGCTATAGTCGTCGTGCCGAGGAATCTGTGTGCATCGCCCAACACCAGCCTGCAAACCTACCTGAGAGCCATCATCCACGAGGTTATGCGCAGCTTTGAACAAATGGCATGGAACATGTGTTGAACTCGTATCGCAACCCCTAAGGATAAGAGTTGTTACAATCCAATCCTGAAATAATGACTATAGTTATATATGCTGTAGATGTTTGTATAATAGTAGTTTTTTTTTGGGGGGGGTACCATGCTTTGCTCTACCTATCTACGCGATCCTCTATCTCTTAAAGCCTAACCAAGATTGGGGTCGCAACGATTTTCCCAAGCGATTTGAGAAACACATTCTGCCGACCTCGGTCTTAGGGGTTGGTAACAACATGATTACCCTCCAACAGTATCATCAATCAAATGTGGCTTTCTGGAAAATCTATGAAAATCTCCCATGTAAACGATGTTTGGGATGTTGGTTGTATATGGTCGTATGATATTTATCCTATGATATTCCCATGAACAGGCTATGAATCCTCATGTTTTTTCCCCATGCTGGCCATTTTGCAAAGCCCCTAAGGCACCTTGGATGCGGATCGCTGTTCCATCTTTTTCGTGGACGACATGCGCAAGGAGGTCTGGTGTGTGGGTTCCTTGGACATGGACGCTTGGCGCAGCCATGCCTATGGATTCGTAGGTCAGCGATGGGTGAAGATTGACATGTTGGAACACTTGCCCTGCCCATTTGGGATAATATTTATATATATATAATATATAATATATATATATATATATGCCAGACTGGTTGGTGTGTCATGTGTTTTACTTCTCATGTCATATCATGTGAAACCAATTGCCTGATTTTCGACAGAACGGGTTGAATCCACCCCCCAAGAAGTCCATGAATTTTTGAGCTGGCCACTGGCCAGGCATATATCAGGATGCCTCCATTTTTTGTTTCAAAGATCCTGCAGCAAGTTGTAGTTCAGGGGTCCAACTTGTTCACCAGCTGGATTTCTTCATCAGTTTCAATCCAGGAATATCCAGGAAATTTTGGATTGTGACCCAGAAGTGGAGAGTTTCAGCCAGCTCTTGGGAATTCCTGGCCAGTGGACAGAAAGTACGGGTCCATGGATGTTTTGAGCCACAGGTGAACTATATTACCATCAGAGTCCAAGTTGTATCCCTGAAAAAAGAGTTGATTGAATTAAATTAAACCATATTAAATCATAAACCATCATGTTCAATACTCAAAATCACCCGACGATAGGAATTTCGAGGTGCATTGTTCGAGTAGCTCTCGATGTTTCGTAAAAAGCGCACTCTGAGGAGCCTTTCAAGTTGGACTGGGCCAAAGGCATTGTGGGAATGGTGGCCAATGAGGGTCAGATTGTGAATCTCCCAGGCGGGGCAAAATGCGCTGTGGGGAAGGCCCGGGAAGGCCCCTCTTTTATCGATGAACTTGAGATGTTACGATCAAGTGATATCAAGTGGCAACAAATAGAGGATTACTCTCTGGTAAACGTTAACAAAAAACTATGGAAAGATCCACCATTTTCTAGCTGGGAAAATCCACGAACTAAATGGCAATGTTCAATAGTTATGTTAGTTTACCAGAGGATTAAATCTACTGATAGCATTACTTTCCAGAGAAATATATAGATATACAGATAAAACAAAAGCGTCGATTCTATCGGTATAGTCCCAAAATTGGATCATGGGAAAATGGGTCCACAGTCTGCCAGCTGTGGGTCCACAGTCTGCCAGCTGTGGGTCCACAGTCTTAAACTTTCACCCACGTCCCACGTCCATCGATTGTCAGTGTTGTAGGGTAGGTCCCCATTTGAGCAGTGTTGTAAAACTATTGGAGAACCCCTGATGTTTGGTTTATGGGGATTTTCATCATGGCTTTCCATCAATCCCCATTGTAAAGGGGTACTTTAGCCCCCTACAAGGCTCCATCGGAGTTGTTGAAACTGCGAAACTGTTGGGATGCTAAATCACCCTGGACTAAGATAACTATGAACCAAGCACCATGTGTATGTTTATGATCCAAGCACCATGTGTAGGTTTAATAGGCGAATTGGAATTTCAAATTCATAGGTAAATCATCGAACTCAATAGCCTCTGGTAATGACTACCATAGCTATTGAAAATGGCCATAGAAATAGTGAGTTTTCCCATTAAAAATGGTGATTTACCATAGTTTTTTGTATGTTTACCAGAGGGTAGCCATCATCATTTCTCGCCATGATTCCACCTGCCAGATGCACATGACCATCCCGCCTTTGATGGGGAAATCGAGAAGAAAACGGGCTATCGAGCGACCTGGCGGACCTGGCGGTGGCGATCATGGAATCCCGGCCTGGGGGCCTTTGTCAAAAGTAGGGCACTGGTAAAATCCTCCATATATTTTTTTTGGGGGATATATTTAAATATATGTGTTCCCTTTTAAGGTTCACATTTTGGATGATTTTCTGTTTTTTTGGGACCTTTACCTTATATTTTCCGACATTTTGTGCCATTGATCCAAGCATTATTATGGGTGATTCAACCAGCCAGGATGGGGAACAAGTTGAAGCTTCAGGTAACAAGAACTTTTTTATGGCCGTGCGATTGGCAGTGATAAACACTTTCTGGTTGGTGGCTTGGAACATGTTTTTTGTCCATAATATATGGGATAATCCTTCCCATTGACTGATATTTTTCAGAGGGGTTGAAACCACCAAGCAGCTTTAGGTTTTGGTTTCACTCTCCATATTGACGTGACACAAACGAACAACCCATTTTTTTGGTATACGAACCATCGTAGAAACCTGTGACCTGTTTGGTTTTAAAGCTGACAATAGAAAATCTCTATGTTTCAAGTCGATTCAATAAGCAAATCATTGAAATAACAGGAAGGAACTTTCACAAAAGTTACTGTAGTGGTTTCAACATGTTTTGTGAACATCCCTTCAGGTTCAACTTGTGTTTTTTTCTCAGCATGACACCCTCTGACCCTCTGACGGAATGCAGGTGAAGGGCCTTTTATCGCTGCCCGTAAAGAGCAACTTGACAGAACTTCCGTGAAGATTTTGTCCATTTCTTTCTGGTGTCAACCCATCAGAAATTATGTTTTGATGGTGTTTCAATGGGATTTTGATGGTGCTTTCATGGGATTTTCATGGGATTATGATGTTATTTTCGATGATCTATAGTGGTCACTCCCCCAAGAATCCGGATCTTTTTTGGTGACTTCACAGTGGTTAGTTCGCTATGAATCCTAGCCTACTGATCGCTGGGCTTAGAATCTACGGATCCGATTTCTGTGGTGAAGCACTAAGTTTCGGAGTCTCGTAGATTTGGGTAAATTTTAACGACCTCACGTCGCGACCGAACCCTGGAATGATGGTTAGGATTAGGGGTAAGTATCCCAAGAAACCTGATTTCAGGTTGGTGAATTCTTGTGATTCGCCCCAAGATGTAATAGATGCATCTAGATGCCCTTTCTAAAAGGGGGGATGAAAGAGGGAAAACGATGATTTTTTTCCGATGAAGATGTGGTTTGTCTTAGGTTCCCCTGAAATCGGATGTTGGGCCGAAATCATTCGCTGTGCTGTTAAGGCACCATCAACTTGGAGAGAACGATTGGAGTGATCCAGGCTGGGCCCTGGGCCCCACATCCCACGGAATCCCATGGAGATGGGATGGATCTAGCTCCAGTTACTCCAGGTTTTTTTTCCGTCCCGATAAGATGCAAGCAACAAGAGTTGTCCAGTAAATAAAATGTGAAGTCCAGCTTGACAATAGAGGTTTCACAGCTTAAGTTTTTGATGCCTATATTTTTGGGGATTTTATTCCCAGCATATGTGTCCCTTTCCCACTATGGACCAATGGAGATTGCGATATATGAAACCCCTCTCAAAAAGAGCGTGTATTCCCAGTTAGATTAATGGCTGGCTTATATGATGTTATATGTGTGGGTGTTTCACACTACTTGCATATATATATATATACTTGATAATAAATAATAGTTTATGTATGATTACTGGGTTATAGATGGTTATATAGTTATATATTATATTATTATATATTATTATTTGCCTATAACATATAGTATAGATGTATAATTATCAGATATCATATTTCTGTATATCACCTATATGTATTTATATATATGGTTGTATGTATATTACATATATATATATATATCTTATTTCAATAGGTTATATGCAGATATTTCATGGCTGTGTCACCTGCCTTTCCCTCGACCTTAGGTCTTGAACAAGAGAAACGGCAGCGGCTCCTTTTCGGAGCAAGACGCTGTCGAGCTCCAACAGATCGCGTCGTTTGGTGATCAGCGGGTCTGGGAACCCCCCCAAAATGATGGTTAGACTGGTTAGACTGGTTAGATGAATATGTATCCGTTATGACTATAGGAACTAAATCATCTTCAAATGGACGATTTGTTCATATCTGAGATGTTCTGGATAAATATATCTATGAATTGCTATTTAAATGGGTTTAAGCAAGGGAAAAGGGGATGTTAAGCAGAACAAATGATGGGTTTTCATGGGATAGTATATATATATACAGTATATATAACTGTGAATGAGCCAACTTCACCTTGACACATGCATGCTATCAGTACAGGTGCCGTGGATTTGCGGCTCTAGGCCCATGGATTTTAGCTTGTTGGAAAACCACATGGCGTTTGGAGGCGGCGGTGTCGCTCCAGCATTTGCATTCGTTTGATCTCTTGGTTGCACCATCAGCT
>Ga0126342_10015774_pt1 | contig 13212 bp, 8 predicted proteins | sample Cyp1metagenome_FD_92528 | JGI IMG/M metagenome (GOLD analysis project Ga0126342, IMG submission 92528) | Coral microbial communities from Lord Howe Island, Old Settlement Bay, Australia - Cyphastrea 1 metagenome | ecosystem: Host-associated > Invertebrates > Cnidaria > Coral ... | reverse complement strand
TTCACACACAGTCTTTCACCACCTCCTTTGTCTTTCCTTCCTTCTCCGACCCCGCTACAACCTTTGAAACTCATTATTGGAAGAAGTTGACTTGTGGGGTTATCCGGTCCTTTAATTATATATTTCAATACTTTTTGGACGAAAAAGGTGATCAATGGATACATCTGAAGTTTCTGTGCATGTCTCCGGTAGCCAACAAATCTCAGTAAAGACCTCTGCTACTTCACTGAAATGCGTGGAAAACCATATCAAGCCTGGATCATATCCGGGGTCATAGCCGCCATACCTAGCCGTCACAGCCAAGCACCAGTGCGAGCAGAACAAGAATAGTTTGTTTGTATAAGAATGGTTTTTGCATGATTCTGATACAATTTAGAAGCCTTGCAAGGATTGTTTGATTGTTCCTCTTTTTTGGTGTGAGAACAACTGAGCTTTGAACCCATCTCTGGCTCCTGGGGGTGATGGCGGAATCTGGATTTGTGGGCCTTGCGTTGATGCAGAAAGCAAATGTGTTTTCCACTGAAGTGCGGATAAGTCTTCAGTGGCATGCGGATGTTCGGCTGGGGGTGATGGCGGAATCTGGATTTGTGGGCCTTGCGTTGATGCAGAAAGCAAATGTGTTTTTCCACTGAAGTGCGGATAAGTCTTCAGTGGCATGCGGATGTTCGGCGGCAAATATGATTGTACAAAGTAGATCAAAGTGGATCAACGTGGATCGACGCGGTCATCGTGACTTTGTCCGTGCCTCGACCCCACGGATCCAAGCCTTCCAACCGTGGAGGTGGACCCTCAGATTTCAATTCACTTCCGGCTCTTCGGGTCTTGATTTCAGGCGTGTGTAGAAAGATTAGAAAGCATGAAATGAGGAGTTTATCCTGGAAATAGGAGGCATTTCCTGCTACGCAGTGTTCCGGTCTCAGACACTCCTACATCACAAAGTAAGCCGCCCACACGCCAAGCTGCCCTTCTGTCCGCCTGATTCTGTGAACAAGCTGAAGATGTTGGGTCGTCGTCAACGGAAATCAATCTAAACAGGGTTCTCTAGAGACCCAAACAAAAACATGCAACGACAGCACAAAAGGATGTGTGGAAACAATCAGCTGGCGGCAGCTCAACACAACGCTCAAAGACTCATGTTCCCAACCCAATGCTCCATGGAACATATGGAACATTATGAAACTTATGGATACTTATGGAGCATATTTGCGAAGGAAGATAACTGACGATAAAAGAGTCTTTAAGCCACTTTAAGCTTCAGAACAACTCCGAGCGCTGTAAGTTTCGTACTGGCATTTGACCCATGCCCCGGTCGTAGAAGTCATCATATCCCATCCCACGATCCTAGGTGATGAAGAGTATTGATTGCAAGTCGCAATAAAAATAAAAAGAGTGAAAGTATGTGAAAGTAAGAAACAAGCTGTCAGAAGTCAAAGGAGTCTTGATTCAGATACATATTTCCCCAAAGTTGAGCGAATCTTGACATATCTAACATATCTTGACCAAGTCTCCCCAGGGTATGGCGGCGGCACCTGGGCGTGCATGTGGATCAAGATTGAATCACACTCGAATCATACTCGATCCAGTTTCCGTATGTTTCCGCCATCTCAAAAAACTCAACCGATCTTACAGATCTGTTTGTCCCACGTTGGAACTCCTCCGTAAAGAGCCAAAAGAGGTCGAGAGCATTCGAGAGCATTCGAGAGCATTCGAGAGCATTCGAGAGCTATCTTTTTTTAACATCAATGCCGTCCTTATAAAGTATGAGCTGGAGCATTGTGGACGATTAGAAGTATGCCAAATATGCTAGCTGTGTGAAAGTACAAAGCCTCCCCCCCAGGGGCAGGACCCTCTGCTCCACAGCTGCGTATGGATCCTGGCCGTTGGCTGCCGATTGCTTGTGCGGGTCGAGCGAGACACGTTCAACCGACCCAATTTGGGGATCAAATATTGATTTTATAATTCACGTTGCGTCTTGAAGATTAAAATAATATCATAGAATTCAAATCAATACAATCGACCGCATACCAAACACGAGAAAGTTTTTTTTGATGTGGGGCAAGAAATTGAATTCCAAATGCCTCAAGCCGAGGATCTCGGCCGACCTTGGTAGCCCAAGAGGCAAAGCAACACGGCTACAAAATGCTACAACCGTTCGGTTCAGAAAAAATCAGCCTGTTTAGGCCTGTTTTGTCCCGTTTCGTTCTGTTCCATTCTTCTTTCTTGCCATGATATGCTCGATATATGTCGATATTGTACAGATATCAGGCCAAGCTCGCTACCATTCGGTCCATGCCACCTTGAGGGTGGCACAGTACAAACTAGAAGTCTTCACTCCAAGTCTTCTTTCAGTTTCTTCACCGGAAGCTTTTATCGGGCAATCGTGGTGGGGGCCCTTTGCATAATATATCCTCCTTTACTTAAGTGGCGTAGGAACCAATGGTGTGCATAGTCCCTTCTTTGTTTAAAGGACAATGGGATAATGAATGGGATGGCCCTTCTCAAGACAAAGACAGTTGATGAATGTTGAAGGATGTTAAAGAATGCTAAATGTTAAATGTTAAAGATGCACTTCACCAGTTCAAGATGTTTCAAGGGTGACGCGGTGACGCATACCACACCTCCATGGGCCATAGATGGTGACCAAGGCATATCCCTTTGCAGCAGCATGAGCAGCTGGAAAAGGACCGGACATGACGAGACAACTTCTGTTTCCAAGCAAAACAAATAGTTTGGAATCCTTGAAAGTTACTGATACTGGTAGTTGTACTGCCACAACAGGTGCCAATGGATATGCAGCACACCTGCCACGAGACGGTGGCATGCCACCAAAGCTTGCCCTCGAGTGCCTTGTTGCGAGCAGCATCACAAGAGGCAATATGTTGTGATCGCTGCATGGCTTCAAGTGAGCACAAGAGTCTCAAACATACATTTACAATTAAAATAACTAAAACAAACAAAATCCAAAGTCTTCCCAGGACCGAAAGTGGTTTGGGTATGCTGCAGCTCGGTTGGATGATTGGCTTGCAGCAGAGACGTGGAGAAAACAGAAAGAAGCCCATGCACTGGGAGTCGCTGAGCATTCCACTCTGGCTCTAGACTATCTGCTTGGCTAAAAAAGTCCTGGGACATGGGACATCACGACTTGTGACAGTTCAGGGCCAATGTGAAGAAAACTCAAGAGAGTTGTATAATTGCATCCATCTTCTATGCATCTTACCAAACTATCTCAAGTGGTTCAATAGCAAATCTGTCAACCTCTCACAAATAGCAGGGATCAGGCGCTAGCCCTTTTCTGGCGGCGTGGATCTTCGTCGCGACCTTGAAAGTGAGCCTGCAAGGCTAGGCCAAACAGAGCAAACAGATACAGTACCCAAATGTACCCAGCGAGAACATCTAATAGATTGATTTTGATTGAATAGCTAAAACATGACGAACCCAAGCGGTGACAAACCCAAGCGGTGTTCAAAACATGCTCTTTGTCGGACCAATGCATCCGGAAAGTCAGCGAATGGAACTGTGAACTGTCCAAGACGGGCAAAGTATTGAGTGAATTGCCAAAACTTTTGTCCTCGCCATTCACAAAGAGCATGGAAGCCCATACAAGTGTAAATACTCAAAGTACAAATAGCCGCATCATAGAAATATATGATAGATTATGATAGTATGATATAGTTCTGGCCCGAAGTTCCTTCCAGGGGTAGAACTGTGAACATCTGATCACCGGGAGACTGTTTTCTCACATGTCTGGCCCCCATTTCCTGCGCCGACCTGGGGAGCAAGGGGAGCGCTTCTCTGGCGTTTTCAAATTGCAGAGGCTACTCATGGGTGATCTTCAAGAAGTTCGCTTGGTGGGGACGGATCTCACCTTCATTTTCATGGGCCCACCTCAAGAGGGTTCATTTACCTTGTATGATGCCATTTTGCAAGAGGTTGAACCATTCATTCTTTCCATGGATGAACGCACCAGACTGATTCCATATTTGGGACCATACCTCAATCAAGGTGTCAAGGAGGTTTGTGCAGGCATGGGGGGGATTGGCATTGGTGCTGTGATCACCGGCGCCCGAGTCCTTGCAGTTCTTGATAACTGCGCACTTGCCTGCTCGCATTTGGACCTCAACCAGTACGGCTCCTGCAGTGCTCTGTGCCGAGACCTTTGCAACGATTCTGCGAAAGGTGATCTACATGCTGCTTCGGGCACTTGTGCGTCCATTTTTGCAGCAGGGTTTCCATGTCAACCTCACTCGGTTCAAGGCAGACAAGCAGGTTCCTCTGATCCCAGGCATCAGGTCTTGGTGGAGGTGCTCAGAACTGCATACTTACATGTGGTAGATTGTTTAGTTCTGGAGTGCACACCCCAAGCTCAATATGATTCTGGAGTGCGAGCGGAATTGGATGCTCTGGCTTCGATCATGGGCTGGCAAATTCATGACATCACTTTGGCTCTTTCTCATCAATGGCCTTGTCGCCGTCATCGTTGGTGGGCTCTCTTGTGTCCTATGTCTTGGCAATCCACCACCTTGTTGAAATGGCCATCAGATTCCACTTTTTGGACCATCGATTCCGTCCTACCTTCATGGGGATGCTGGTCCACTTCACAGGAATTGGAACTTCAATTGACCGAGGTGGAGGGTGATGCGTACTTTTCTGGTCGATATGGCTTCGAGCAGCGCATTTTGACCACGGAGGACATGGCGCCTACTTTCTTGCATTCATACGGGAATGCTCTACAAAGTTGCCCTTGCGGTTGTCGGGTTGGCCCTTTTTCCGAGAAGACCTTGACATCCAAAGGTTTGAGAGGAGTTTTCGTCATTTCGAGATTGACTATGTCTCCTCGTTTTTTGCACCCCATCGAGTTGGCTGCACTTTTGGGCTTCTCAGCGACCACCAGCTTTTTGGCACCATTGCGTGGGGCACTTTGCCTGCTTGGCTCTGTTGCCTCGCCACTCCAGGCACTTTGGGTTTTTGCCTGTCTCTACGCCTTGTCCAAGGGCTATTCTGAGGAGCAGGCACATGCACATGCTCTGCGGATCCTGGAGGGCTACAAAACTCGTTTGGTGCATGAATACTCCCAGATGTTTGGCTCATCCGTTTCGCTTCCGCGATCTCTTGCGATTCAGGATGAGTTTGGCACTTTACTTCAGCTGCGCGTTGCTGGGCTGGTCACTGTCGCACAACTGCGATGTGCACAACAATTTGCTCTTCATCGAGGGGGACATCTCACCATTTGGGATGGGCCACGACAGCTTCCCGATCAGCAGATCTTGTTGACGCAAGGGGAACATGGAGTCTATATGATGAAAATCACGGAGTATGTCTTTCCGACATCCGCCTTGGAAACCTTGGTCATTGGCATCGAGCATCCTCCATCCTTCCATGTTGTGCTGATTTCAGCGGGTTCCTTTGTGTTTGAGGCTTTGCAGCAGTGCCAACTTTTTGGGATTCACCACGTCACCACTATGGATGGCTCATTTCTTGGACTAGACCATCGTCTTTGGAGCAGTGTTCGTTTGCAAGCGCACAGATGCCAACCCATTATGGCCTTTGGACTTGTGGGCCACGCTGCAAGAGGCCTTCATGATGGCATCATCTGGCAGGGCATGCTTGGACTTTGTGCACAGAACCTTGGATTTTTAGGTTCTCCTGCCCTGCCCTGTTGGTTCACCCCCAGATGGCTGAGCTTCTCTTGCATGGTGAAGGGGTTGGCTCTGGCGGCGTGAGAGGTTCACGGAAGTCTTCTGCATTTTCGCTCATGACCAGCATTGGACTTTGCTTTGGGGACATCTTCAGCCTGCCGGTTGGTATTGGAAGCATTTTGACGGTCTTCCTGCGATTTCCTTCTCGGCATCTACGCTGTTGGCCACCAAGTTCAGTGCTTTGCTGCATGCACCCTGCCAGGGTGTCCATCATCTGAACCTGTTTCCTCAATTCCACTCCCATACATGTGGCACTGTTGCGCTTCGGCATCTTGCTCGCATTTTGGGTTGCACTGGTGATTGGACTTCTAGCACCGAATTGGACTTTCATGATGGACTTCTTTCTTTGCGGTGCACACCAGGGACATTGATGGCTTATGGACGTCCTGCACCTGACCTGCCTCCTCGGCTCATTGCCTTGCTGCAGGACAAAGGAGTGCCAGCTGAGGCCTCTGAACAAAGAGCGCAGGATATTATTCAGACACTGGGCCATGCAGCAACCCAAGAAGCTTTGAGTGCATCCAATCCTTGGGCTTCCTTGAAGAGTTTGGCTTCGCGTCCTTCAACGCGCATGCGCTTGGTCAAAGACTATGAGCTCAAGGAGCACATCAACAAGCAGGCAGTTACCAAACATGGTGTTCATGTTCCACGTGCCAAACAGAAGAAGCAAGCTTCTCATTCTCAACCTCTTCCACCAGTGGACCCTGGTACGTTGCAGCTGATTCCCAACACCTTTGTGGATGATGATGGTGACGATTTACCACAATTGGCTTTTCATGATGTTGGCAAGGATGCACATGGGCTCGCTTTTTGTACTCATCGTCAAGCTCAACCTTTTCTTAATGCCTCAGCCAACATTAGCTCCACCACGCTTGGGCTCTTGATTCCGGCAGAGATCTCCTCGGATGACATGGGAATGGCCAATGTGGTTTCCATGAAATTTCCAGCTCTTTGTGCTGCTACTGGTGAGCCACTCTTGATTCAAGGCTCGCTTCTTACCTTGAGTGATGGAGCCATTCATCGTCAGCAAGCCCCATCTCCTGACGTGCAAGTTTCCAGCACTGACATCGTCAAGGTCCTTATTTACCGTGATGAAGTACAACTGGATTGGGCTCAGATTACCAAAGGTCCCATCAGGGCTTTACTGCAGCTCATTCCGGCTTTTCGATTGTGTTCAGGGAAACAATGTGGTGCTGACTGTCCCTTGTATCATCCACCCATTGATGAGGAGCTCCCTGGACTCATTTTGGACATTTGGGCACGCAATTTTTGCACGATGAATGGCAAGACTACAAAAGCGGAGTTGGCTGCCTACTTTCAGGCTTTGTTGCGGATCCCTTCGGTGGCTTTGGATCACTTGCTTGGTGTCCAGGTTACGGGCGTCTACATTGAGCCCAGGGCACCAACAGAACGTGGACCTCACCCTGACTACAGTGTGGTGTGGCTTCCAGGACTTACCTTGGAACAAGCTCAACACAAATTGCGCATTTGTGACCATGGTCTCTCTTTGGCCAAGATGACCAACCGTTTTGGCATCCGAGTGAAGGCCACTTATGAGCAAGCTACCCATGAAGCCTTGCGCCCGGACGAGGAATATGTGCCTGTCCAAATCAAAAAGATCTACACGATCTTTCCCTTGCCTCATGGACTTTCAAGGCAACAAGTCAGCAAGCTTTTGGCTGCGTGGGGCTGGAAGGCACGTCCACTTCAGACCACCAAAGGTACCCACCAAGGGCAAGGTTGGGCAGTTGGCTCAGATGTGCAGCCTCCAAGTCAGGTCCTAAGGGGATTTGATCGTGATCTGCTCATCACGCTTCAAAAAGACTGCACCACGTCCTCAGTGAGCTCTCCAGTTGTGGCGTCTCAGAAGACGAAGCGCTTCTTGAAAGAAGGTGCTGCAGCTTCATCAACAGATGACCCATGGACGACTGGTGCCGATCCTTGGGCCAACTTGCGTCCAGTGACTGCCTCTTCGGCCACCCATGCTGCACCTGCTCGACGAACGGAGCAACTTCGTGAACTTTGTCGTGAGGAGATCAAGCAGCAATCACTCCAAGCACCTCCTGGGCTTGAAGTTAATGAGCGTGATCCAATCATCCAGAAGCTCCAGGTCAACATCACTGAGCTGCAGGCTCAAGGTGCCCAATTTCAAACCTGGTTCCAAGAAGCAGGCCAGCGCATGAACACCACGGAACAACAGCTTCAACATCTTCATGCTGTGGTGGAGCAACAGGGTCAACATGTGTCTCAGCAGATTGATATGATCCAGCAAGAAGTGGACAACAAGACGCAGATCTTGCAAAGTTCTCTTCAGGGCTCTTTGATGGCTATGCAAAGGGACTTCGATGCATCCTTGGACAGCAAGCTCTCCAGTCGTTTCGACCGCATTGAATCGATGCTGGCCAAGAAGACTCGCACTGACACATGACTAGGTCAGACTCGCTGTCAGGCGGCAACTCCTGGCAGGCGAGGCCATTTGCATTGGTTGCACTGGCTGTTCCTCCTGATGCCTTGGGTGTGGGCCGGAGGTATTCAAGTTCCTTCTGTTGCGACTTCTTGGACGCTTTCCAATTTTGATGTGTTTGAAGTTGGTGCGGTCGATTTTTCTGAGGATGTTTTCTCGTTTCGAGATTCTTTTGGGTCCCGCTGTCGTTTTGAGGGTGGATTTCGCTTTGGTGAAGCCGATCATCCTGGCCCATTAGTTGATGATGATGAGCAGCCCCACTCTTTCTCAGACTCCTTGGATTTTCAGCGCCTGCGGGTTGGTTGCTCAAATCCCTTCGGGGGAAAGAACTGGCTGCCATCAATTTGGGTCCAGGTATTTGGACATTTGCCGAAACACATTTGACTTCGGTAACCCAAAGATCTACGGCTTCTACTTTGTCCTACTACGGGCATTTGCAGAATCGCTCCATCCGTTCCCTTTTTGGAGCCCCAGTTGCTTTTCGGTCCAATTCGGACTTTGCTGGCACATGGTCAGGAGTGGGCATCATGGCCGACTTTCCTTCACAAGAACTGGCCATCCCCTGGCCGCATGGAGAACGTGAAGCTGGCCGGACTATGGTGACACGACATTTCATTGGTCCTACTGCCTTCACGGTTGCTTCCGTGTATGGATTTCCAGCCAGCCCTACGTGGCCAAGGAGTCGGGCTCTCAATGAACAGTTGCTCCAGTCCCTCAGCAAGGAAGTGGTCATCGGTGGTGTTGGCTGCCGCATCATCCAGGGTGATTTCAATCAATCTTGTGACAGCCTGGATGCCTTTCAACTGTGGCGACACTATGGTTGGGTAGAAGCACAATGCCTGGCTTCCAATGTGGGCTCGTCCCATAGAAGCCACCTGCAAAGGTGCTACTACAGTTGATTTACTCTGGTTGTCTCCAGAAGCGGCTATGCTTTGTGTTCAAGTTGGCACCATGGCGATCTTTGCGGACCATCTGACGGTCTTTGCCGACTTTCGTTTACCCACGAACACTATGGTCATCTCTCGCTGGCCTCAGCCATCGAAGATTGATTGGAGCCAAGTGGATGAGGCTGCCTGGCACGCCTCATTTCAGGCTAAACCTGATCTTCATGTTCATGCTGGCTCCTCCGAAGATTTCTTGCGGGATTGGGCAGCGCATTGGGAAGCTCAACTACATGGTCATGTGCAGGATCAGCCTGATGGCGCTCTGCCTGCCAGATGTCAAGGAAGAGCGAAACGTTCTACTCCTATGAGTTCTCCTTTGACACCACCGGTTGCCAAACCCTCGCGACATGGCGAGGTTAGACTCAAGAACAACCAGGTTTCGATGGCTGTCCACAAATGGTTCCGTCAATTACGTCGCTTGCAGAGCTACAAGCACGCTGCCCTGGCGGAGAAGAACACGCTCGATGCTGAGGTGTATCGTTTGCAGCTATGGCATTCAATCAAAAGGGCCACCGGTTTTCGGTCCACGTTTGCCCAATGGTGGCTCCAACGTAGACACAAGTCTCCAGCTGCCCCTGTGGTATTGCCCTTGGCTCCTCCAGATGGGCATTTGGCTCGGATCATTTTTGAAGATTTCAAGATCAATTTTGAGCGTTTTGAGCTTTGGCACCTTCGACAGAAGGGGAAGCTTATCCAAGCCAAATATGATGATTCGTGTCATGCACTTTTTCGGGAGCTTCGTGATCCAGGCCGTGGCCAGCTCGATTTTTTGTGGGACACCATCACGTACTCGGTGTTGGCATTTTGCCATACTACCAACCAAATTCACTTGGATCGCCCAGTTGAAGCAAGCTCCAATGGACATTGGGCTTTTCAAAATTGTGCTTTGTCAATTACCCATGTGGATGGCGATGTGCTCACTGTGGCGACCTTGCCTGCTACTTTGGAGGTGGGGGATGAGCTTCAACACATGCGGTTCTTTACTTCCCTGGCGGAGATTCATAATGCCATGACTCAGCTGTGGAGACCCAGATGGCAGAAAACCTCTACTATCGGCAACTCCGACTGGCAACGGATTGTCGGATTCATCCAGGCGTTTATGCCTCGATGTCAATTCCCATTGCCTTCTTTGACAGTTCAGACTTGGAAACACACCTTGGAGCGCTTTCCACGTCATGCAGCTCGGGGGGTTGATGGGATTGACATTGTTGACTTGCGGCATTTGCCAGACCAGGCCACTCAACAGCTGTTGGATTTCCTTGGACAGATCAATGGCACTAGTTGCCGTTGGCCGGCACAGTTGCTTTTTGGCAAAGTACTCAGTTTGGCAAAACAGGACCACTCCCACCTGCCGGGGCATTTTCGCCCGGTAGTCATTCTTAGCTGCATTTACAGGGCTTGGTCACGGCTCCAAGCTGGCCCCCTTTTGCGGAGTTTGGCGGAAAGAGTTCCCACTGCTGCTCAAGGGTTTTTGCCTGGAAGAGAGTGCGCTCAGGTCTGGATGCAACTCCAAGGCTATATTGAGCTTTGTCTTCAACACCACTTGGATTTTTGCGGCTTCAGCGCCGACCTGGAGAAGTGTTTCAATAACATTGACCGGGATGTGCTTTTTGCTCTGGCTACCCATATTGGTTTTCCACCTTCCTTGTTGATTTCCTGGCGAACTTTTTTGGATTCTTTTCAACGGGCATTTGAAGTGCGCACTTCGCTTAGCCCAGCCTTGACAAGCACTCAAGGACTACCAGAAGGGTGTTCCCTCTCGGTGGTTGGGATGGTGCTGGTGGATTGGGCATACCATGTCTATATGAGAATCCTCACACCTTCGGTGCATCTGTTCAGCTATGTGGATAACCTGACTACGGCGGGTACTCAAGCATTGGCAGTGGTCTCTGCTTTTTTCTCCACCAAGAGTTTTTTCGAGTTGTGGGGTCATGGATCTTGCCAAAAGTTATGCATGGGGCCTTACGGCAGCCAGTCGGGCTACATTAAGCCATTTAGGATTGGCAATGAAGCAGGATGCCATGGAACTTGGTGGGAGCTTTTGTTTTGGTTTAGCCAGACGCAATCGACTGCTCAAAGGGAGAGCCTTCTCTTTGGAGCGCAAATGGGATCGCCTGAAACGAAGCAAGGCGCCACTTTTCCAGAAGATCCAAGTGCTTCCAGCATCTTTTTGGGCGGCTGCCTTCCATGGGGTGGCTATTTGTCCTCTTCCTGATGGACACGTTCACAAGCTGCGTCAGTGTGCCAACAAGGCGCTCCGGTGGAATCAGGCTGGATCCAATGCCTTACTCCGCTTTGGGCTCCAGTTGAACATGCAAGTTGATCCTGGCTATTACCACGTCCAGTTGGTTCTCAATACCTTCAAGCGAATCTGCAAACGGTCTCCTACTTTGCTTGATTGCTGGCGATGGTGGTTTGGATCCTATGATGGTGCTCTTCAACAAGGACCTTTCAGTGTCCTGCTCAGTACACTCAACAGTGTGGGTTGGTCTGTCAAGGACCCTCCTTTTATCTGCGATCATTTGGGTGGTGAGCATGATTTGACTCTGCTCAATGCTTCTTTGATGCGACGTTTGCTGCAGGATGCATGGTTGCTACGGGTTGCCCAACAAGTCAATCACCGCCCATCTCTGCGCAGTTTGGTGGGCATTGATCGCTTTGTGACGGTGGAGCACAATCAGACACTGACGGCGCATCAGCAGGCTTTGCAGTCTGCTTTGCAGAGCGGCGCCTTCATAGATAACTGGATCCATAGCAAATACGATGTCTTGAAGGACGGGATGTGTAAGGTTTGTAATTGCCCCAATACTCATGCACATCTTTTGGTTTGCTTGAAGTTTAGAAATCTCAGGGTTCAGTTTTCTCTGACCAGTGCGGAGCTTCAAACCTGGCCTTCTTGCTTCACGCAACACTTGCTTTGTCCTCGGGCCCCACATGTGGATGCACTGCGTGATTACTTTATGCAAATTCCTGACGAGACAGCGGAGTTTTGTAGTGGTCCTTCCGAGGATGCCTTGCAGCATGTCTTCACCGATGGTTCCTGTTTTTCAGATGGGCGATGCGAATGTCATGCTGCTTCTTGGGGGGTTTTCAATGCTTCCAGTGGTTTGGCTATTGCCAGTGGACACGTTTCTGGCTTAGAACAGACTATCGGCCGAGGTGAACTCACGGCACTCATCAGTGCTTTGAAGTGGGCTCTTTGGCACCGTCAACCTACACATGTCTGGATGGATGCCAAGTTCGTTCATGAGGGTTATCAACAGCGAAGATTGGGTTGGTCGCCGGTACCGGCGCAGACGAACGAAGATCTCTGGGTCCACGTGGATCATCTTCTGGCAGAAGGAGCTGGAGTTTGGGTAGACTCCTCCTGGATCCCGTCGCATTTGGACCCTGAGCTGTGCGAGAGTCCTTTTGAAGAGTGGGTGGCTATCAACAACAACAAGGTTGACATGCTAGCGGTCCGCAAGAACTTGGCTCGTCCGGCCGTTTTCTGGCAACTGGTGGATACTCAGCATCAATGGGATCAGCAATGGATTGACCGGCTTCATCGCTTGCGGCAATACTACTTTGCCATCTTTGAGCAGACGCATGGAGCTTCTCCGGAACCTGCGATAGAGGTGCTTGCCTCCGATGAGGAAAGTGAGAGTGAAGGTTTTTTGTATAGTTTTGTGGATCTCTTGTCTCGTTTGGCTGATTTTTGTACATTTACTGCTGAGACAGGGTATCCTATTGCGTTTTTGCATCAGCTTATCCAATGGGTCAACTCACATGATGATGCTTCGGTGGCTCCGGTTGGTTGTAGTTTCATTGAGATTGCCTTTGGGATGACCGTGGTTGACCCCCTTCCGTTTCCACACAAACATCCCATGTCGGGACAGTGGACAATGCAGGATAGGCAAGCCTTGTTTGTTCGACCTACCTTGGCCTTTTTCTTGCAAGTTGTTCAGAGGAGTTTCCATTATTTGGCCAAATTGTGTAGGCCCATTGATCCTATTTTGCGATCATTGAATTGCGCACACTTGGGGATCCATACCGTACAGAAGGGCGTCTTTTTGCGTCTTGACCCCCAAATGAAGGCTGATATCACAAGGGTGGTGGCCTGTTTCAC
>Ga0126342_10015773_pt1 | contig 13212 bp, 7 predicted proteins | sample Cyp1metagenome_FD_92528 | JGI IMG/M metagenome (GOLD analysis project Ga0126342, IMG submission 92528) | Coral microbial communities from Lord Howe Island, Old Settlement Bay, Australia - Cyphastrea 1 metagenome | ecosystem: Host-associated > Invertebrates > Cnidaria > Coral ... | reverse complement strand
GCGTAAAATAGTTGAAGCAGTTGACAAGCAGGAGCGTATCAAGAGGCGCAAAGGATTGGGAAAGCTAGCAGATTTAGTTATCCAACCACCCACTGCCACTAGGTATGAGAAAGCCTTAAAAAAGTTTTTCGGGGATTTGCAACAACTTTGGGAGGAAGGTGAACCTCTATCTTTGGCAGGTGACACCACTTCAGCAGTACAGCATCACCAGCCCTCCTTGCGTAAGCGTTTATCAGGAGCTTGGCGTTTGTATAAGGCATGGCAGCAGAGAGAGCTCCCAGCCAGGTCCCCTCCTTTCACCATAGAAACGCTCCAAGTGTTGCTCGGTTGGTTGCACAGCAAATCTCCACCGGTTGCCTTGGCTGTTTTCCTTGCTTTCCGATGTTTGCTAAGAACTGGAGAAATGTTAGCAGTAACTGCCCGTGACATAGTCATTCCGTCAAATTCTTGTTCAGGTGTTTTGTATCTGGGAGACACAAAAATTGCAGGACGGAATCCAAATGCAGGGATGGTGAACCTAACTGACCCGACTTTAGTTTTTTTGCTCAAAGCTTGGAAAAGTACAGTATCCCCTCACACAGCTTTGATCCCTTGGTCCTCTACAAAATTTCGCGCGCTATTTGAGGAAGGTTTAGTCGCAACAAGCCTCCAACACTACAAATTCAAACCGTATTCCCTACGCCGGGGAGGAGCCACAGATCAATGACTCCTGACCAAAAATTATGCCCAGGTTTCACATCTAGGAAGGTGGTCTTCAGAAGAAACGTTAAAAATCTACATCCAGGATTCCGTTGCCCTCCTCACAACTTTGCAATTTAAATCCTCTCCTACTCAATAGCGTTGGACCAGTTGAGCCTTTGTCTCACAGACAAAAAGGAGGGGGACGTGGAAGGAGGTCAAAGTGAAACTTTGTCTCAACTAAAAAAGGTTGTCTCATTTTTGTTTTATCAAAAAACTGACTCCTAAACCATGTTACTAGTCAAAGTCAAAATGTTGTTTAAAAAGTCGAGGCAGGGGGGAACACGTTCTGTTTTATTTTTTCTTTATGCCAACCAAGTCTTGCGCCAGCACCAAAAGGAGCGAGGGTGTTTTCCTACAAATCGTGCAACGTTCGTTTTGTGGTGCAGGCATGTGCAGGCGCATGGTTTCATGACTGTTTGAACAACAATATTTTCATTATCATTGGCAGGTGCAGGACATTCTCGTTTTTTTGATGTCTGGGTCGGTTTGAGGGGGTGGGGCAAAATTGGGAGGGGCTCTGGTAGCATTCTGTTCAAGTGCGTGTGGATGCTACGCTCTGGATCTCTGTCAAGCCACTTGTGATGCGCCCTTGATGCGACACTCTTAACTTTATCAAGGACCTTGTAACTTGTAACGAGGCGACAACGAGACATCAATTTTGCGCGTGTGTAATATGTATACATCATATACATCCTATTATATTCCCATTTTATCCATCAGTTATAGTCAGGTAGTCAGTATCCATGTTACCTGGACCATGCCTATATATCCCAATTATATCCATTACTAGGCCTATATATCCCCCATATATCGATGCTCGCCGGCCCCGCTGCTCGAGGCCCTTGAGTGCCCTTTGCAGCGTGCAGTCTGTGGCCTTCGACGGCGCCAGTCGCTTCTTGGCGGTGGCAGGGCAGGAGCGCTGGAGTTCGCCGAGTTCGGCTGGAGATTTGACATGAAAGACATGTGAAGCCAGACGAAATTGGATTTAGATGGATTTAGAACCTATTTTGTTGGTAACATTTAGTTTGCACTTGGATTTGACAACAGAATCTAGTGATGCAAACAAAAGGGAAATGCAGCAACCGAAATTGGGCTGGAATTCACCACACAGTGCTTCTTTTTTGCCAAAACAGTGGGGTTCAGCAAACAATTTTGGGAGTCTGCCGTCGAATACCTCACATGCATTAAGATTTAACTTTACCAGAGACTTGCAGTTCACTAGTCCAACAGGTGGATGTTTTATCAACCCAAAATGTGGGTTGAATCGGCGAAACTGCCTGCGAAAGATTTGGGATGAGGGGATGGGATGAGTTTTACTGTTTCCAGAAGGTGCGTCATAGAGCCTTGTTCCAGGACTCACGTGAGCGGCCAAACCTGTTGGTCTTCGATATGAGCCGTGCCAAAGGAGGGGCCATCAACCTCATCGCGCAGCAGTTTGGGCCGGATGTCACTTGCGTCAGGTTTCCCTTCGGCATTTGGGAGGGTGGAAATGGGGCTGGATGCACACGTCTGTAGTGAAACATATCTCCAACTCCAACTTCAGGCGATGGCCAAGTACTTGATAGACATAGAGTGCATGTTTACAATGTTTGATTTGATATATTGAGAACATGTAGCACCCGGAAAAATGGATTCATCGCTTCCCGTTTTGAATGCCACCTCCATTTGCACAGGTTTTCACCCTTCGAAGAGCTGAATTTGGTGAGTTGCGGCATGGAAAACATCCGCTTCTGGCGGGTGAAGGACAGGGGTATCAGCTGAATCTTCAGATTCTGTCAAAAGATATGAGAATTCACAACTGGCTACACCATATGCTGGCAATCAGCTGGCCGATTGCGTCCTGGCGATTTCAGTCAGGAGAAGCATATTCCGGGCTGCCTTGCCAGAAGCTAAGAACTGCTTGCATCCACATGGTGATCCAGACTTCTGAGCGAGCGGTTTATCCATCTCTTTTGTACTGTGGTAAACCCAATTTCATAAGTCATCCCCAAATGGTAGTTGTTTATGGCATTGGGTTTACCACATTTTATCAATTTCTTTGATACCAACATTGACCCGGCCACATGGGAGTTGATGCCTAATTCCACCAGTTTGATGGCTAATGAAGTAAACTCCCAATCAAGTCCCTATTTTTTTACTGCTTAAATCACATCCAATGAAATCTGAGGGCTAAATCCACTTATATAAATCAAATCCCTTATTTTTGCATGGTTCCTTCAGTTCCTTCCCTCAAAAATCGACCGTTTCTGCCCGAGGTGCCCCTCGGTGTGCTCGGCCGACAGACGCACTTCACCTGCCTTGGCTTCGAATGCCGGAAGAGGGGCGCAGCCCCCAGAGGGCCCCCAGAGGGCCCCAGGGCTGAGGGCGCGCTATGGGTTTTGAATCGGAGTTTAACATGAACTAACCATCAAGATCCACCAATAGGGATTTTCCCGGAGGGAAAATGGAAACTCATCTTCAACAATAGATTGGGACAAAGTGGAAATAGCCCGCAGTTACAAGTTGGTTTATAAACCCCAATATCTATTTACCCTAAAGCATCCTAAAGCTTAACTATATAACCAAGTTATAAACCAACTTAGCATAACTTAGCTATTTAGGGGGCTCCACTTTGTAGGGATTATCACTGGGAAACATCTTCAACAATAGATTGGGATATGTACCATGATACCCTGATGATTACTGATGTATCATGTATCTCATGGATAACCAGGTAAGATTAGCCTCATCGGGGGATGGTTTCATGGGAATTAAGAATGGATACAATGAATATCTGGATAGTGAGTAGTATCAACCCTCAAGGTTCGGGAGAGTGACGCGTTTCATATGCGTTTCATCAACAGGATGGTATTTACGCGAGAATGAGGGCTAATCTTCAACACTGGGATATGGATGAATGGGGTACTATTACCAATGGAGGATTACAATCAACAATGGAAATCCTTATCGTAATGAGGGGCTTATCTTCAACAATGGGATGACAACGGGATGCACTTCGATTTCTTGAGTCGGTGTTTTGAGGAGTGAGTCTTCCATTGGTCAATCCATGTTAACCTGGGAGAATCTATTGGGATTACTTCTATCCAAGATGATGAGTGATGAAAAACACAGGATCCATGTGTCTCTCGCTTGCCAAGCTATAACCACCATGTAAACAATGCAAAATCCCAACGCTTAGAGGCATTTCTGGGCGCAGATGGTTTTACCCAAACAACAAAGCATATCACTTTCTCTGACATGGTTCCTAACTTTCTCCCAATTAATTAGTGACCATCACATTTTATCATACATGACATTTTGCCCATATCATTTTCCCATCAAAAGTCAGGTCCGGTCGGTTTTTCTCGGCCCAGAAACCCAGGTCACTCGTTCTTCCTGGGGGAGACCGCCTCGAAGCTCCGGGTCTTTGTCAGCACCTCTGATGGCCGGCTGTTGCAGGTGGGCTATCAGAGTCGAAAGGTGCTGTCCGTGCACCAGCTGCACAGCGAGGCAGGCGGATGTGGCTTCGGGTCAGGCTGTGGGCAGCCCAATGCCATAAACGACCATTTGGGGATTGGGGATAGTTAGTGGGTTTGCCACATTACCCGTCATTACCCCATTTCATCCACTAGTCTAGATTTTCTTTAGGAAATTGCAATTTTACACTATTTTATGGGTCTCCATTTTCACAGAGGCCCATTTGCCTAAAGCTACGTTGAGTTTCGGTGCTACTTAGCGGGAAGGCCATCACCTGGATTTGTGCCAATGACGTCTTTGTGGTCACGGCTGGCTGCGACCACTTTGTCCGTGCCGGGGTGCCCACATTGTCGATGAGAGGACACTGGGAGAGAATCAATTGTTTTGCAGTTGAAGAGCGGTGGGCTTGATGCTAGAAAAGTACATGAACAACAATGCAGGGTTTCGCCACTCGGCAAAGTTGAAGACCCTCGGCTCAAAGATGTCGTGGCTGCTGCTTCATGATGCTTCATCGATGCGTTGGTAAACATTCACTCCTCACAAGTAGATGAAGTAGACGACTTTGAATAGATTCCCATTTTCAACTATTTTCTATCTTGCAGATTCTTGCCCGGCGTGATGATCAGATATGATCAAGCTATATCAAGCTTGTTTTGATGTGACTTGCGGATTTCTTTTCAGATTTCCACCGAGGTTTGGCCCGTGGATTTCCATTCCTTCTACCTCCACTCGAAGCACGAGTCCGCAGTGGTGGGCATTGACATCACGGCGGATGGCCGCAAGGCCCTGTGGCGTTGTGTGGATCTGCTGTGGAGGTGAAGATTTTCTGGAGGTGTAACGGTGTAATCGCTTGAAATCGTTGGAACCCCGAAACTGTCGGGAAATGTGGTGTAACAACTGTAACATGCAGGTTCAATGTAGAATCACTGAATCACCAAACAAGATTCAGTTGAACTTCATTGGTTTCATGGTGAGGATTCTTGACACCAAATCTGCTTGGTGTCGCCGCGGCTGGTTTGTTGCGCAGGTCTTGTGTAGCAATGCCGATGGATCCCTCGGAGTGTGTGGCCCCCGTTTTGGAAATTGTTTGGTGATGGAAACGGTGATGAGTTCCATCCACCTGATTTTGGTATATGATGTATATGGCCCCTATATGGCTCCTTTTTTTGTTAATCCTGGATTCATTTCATTCCCGGCTTTGAGGCCATGTCCGTTTGTGAATTCTCAGCGCAGCATCCTTTCAGACTGTGCGCGTTTTGATTCAATGCCCGGCCCAGTGGAACCAGTGGTCAGGTTGGATGTTCGAAGCCACCAATACAAAGATATTAGCAGGCGCCCCTGCTTGACTCTTGGAAGGTCGCCAGGACGGATAGGACGGATAGGAGATGGAATCTGATGTGCACCAAATCCCAGCACCAGTCATTTCTGAGTCCTGCCTGGAGGAATCGATGTAAAATGTAAAATCTGTGACATAGTCCGGGACTGTCAGTTCGTTTGCTCCTTTTTTTTCCCATCTTTTCCTGTTCCAGCAGGTTTATCTTTGCTCCTTTGACCTCGGTCATGAGAGTCATGGATGATGAAGCAACATTAACCAGCCAACATTGACCACATGGCCAGGTCCCACAAGGCGGCTATCCTGCAGGCAGCTGGAAAGCTCAGATTCCCCCAAGTTGGCCAAAGGATGATGATGATGATGATGATGATCTTGACATATATTTTCACATGTTTTGACTACCCATGAGCACCGTGACGACCGAGGCTGTGTCCGAAAGCTTCCAGGAAGTTGCCACCGCTGCCAGCGACGGGAGCATCAAGGCTGGGACTGGGATGGACATGGATGGACCAAAGCCCATGCTTTTCCAAATCTTTTCCATAGATTTGAGTGGATCAACATACTTGGGGGTGAACTACAGGGCACCAGACTTTTGATAGCCATATTATCCCATATGTGATCAGGATTCCTATCGAGATGATTCAGCTTTAAGATACTTGACGCAACCAAGACCGGCAAGCCAAGACCGGCATTTCAGCATTTCACTATCAAAACCCGGGTGTTGACCTGTCCTTGCTCCAGGCTTCCAAAGGTATGACCTCGGTATGTTTCCTAGGCGGAGGTTGTAACTTTGGCCCAGGCCATTGAGATGAGAACCGAAAGACATGAACTCTTGCCGCTAGTGAGGCCAACAGGTAACTTGGTGACCTTGGGACGCCGCGCAGGTCTGGAAATTACCGCACTGGGAGGAAGTGCACGAATTCCTGGTAGATGACCAGCCGCAGGTGCCACGGGGTGTGATGCATTGCCATAAACCATCATAAACCTCCCAACAAACCAGAAATATCCAGAAATAGCTGGTGTAAACCATCCCCAAAAGGGTTGTTGATCATGGGGTCGAGCCCGAAGAAACTGTCCGTCCAGGAGTCCCCAGATGTTGACCTTTTGGCGCGTTGTCTCCGGAACTGAACCATGACGGGAGGTATCAACACGAAAATCCCTATAGAAGTCATTCATGTAAGCCGCGCACACGAACATCCACAGCTTATAAATCATGAATCAATGATGAATACAAACAGACCTACATTGCAGATTCCAGAAGATGTGCACATGTAGGTATATAAAATTATGTAAAAAGAATAGATAGATATAAACTGATATAAATGATATATATATATATAATGAATATAATAGGATATGACAACAAGCGCACACACACATATATATATTTCATTTTATTTCTTTATTTATATATTTCTTTATTTATTTATACATGCACATACACCTACAGAACAATCTCAGGGTTGAAGCCACGCCCATGCAGACGCTGGTCTTCCACCCGCAATCGCACTGGCTGGCGGTGTCCTTCCTGTCGGGTGCGGTGCGTATTTTCGACGTGGAGACCCAGGTGAGTTATGGCTGGTTGATGGTTGTTTTCTCCCATGTGTATATTCCGATAATGTTCTTTAATGGATTAAATAATGGATAATATAGATTAATGTCTAGATTATATATTGGGGTTTTATATATAATATATATATATATAGATAATATATAGATACATATATAGATACATATATACACATGTATGGATCCTGGGCGCGGATGTTTTTAAACCTTGGGGCACTAACGGTGAGCGCTGCCGTTCCAGGCGCAGTTTCGAGAACTCCAACTGGGACGGTCTCCGGTGTTGGCCTTGCGATTCATAGGTGGGGGAAGCGAATCCAGCTGGAGGTGCTGTATATTGTAGATATAATATATGGATATGGATCAATACCTATTAATACCATTTTTAGGGGAATGAACATCCATTTACCAGCTATTTTGATGTTCACCAGGGGTACAAGGTTTTGACACACTGCCATATAATATATGAATATTGTGGATATAACTGAATTCAAGTTTAATATTCTAGATATACCTGTAGATATGAACTCCGAATCCAATATTGTAGATATAAGAATAACCATTCTGGTTTATTGGAGTTGAATCTTGTAGATATAAATCATTGTGGCTGAATTCTATGGTTTATTGTTAGTTGATTGTAGGTATAACGAACTAGTTAATGGATGTGAATGGGGTTTATAAACGATCTTTTTTGACTGGGGACTGGGGGGCACCATCCTGGAGGTGTGTATGACAATTACTTGGTGAAAGAACCTTGTGTGAGTTGTTTGGAGAGTTAGAGTTATTTTGATGTGGAAAGACTTTATGGAGATAACCTGCATCAACTTTTTTCCCATATTCCAAACAAAATAGCAATTGAAACTCTTTGAGCGCTGTTTGGCTGTTTGGAACATTGCTGTGGTTTCAGACTCTCCTTAGAAAGAACATTTGAAACCATAGCAATGTTCGAAACAGTGCTAGACATTTTGAAGGTCAGGGTCTCCCCACCAAGCTCATGCCGGCGGTGGGCAAGAGCCGCTGTTGGTTGTAGGATGTTGTAGGTACAAAAGCTCCCTGACTTTGGTGATTACTTTTTGGTAAACAAACAGTTTGCCATGGAAAATCACGATTTTAATAGGTAGTTCATCTATAAATTATGCATCTCTAATAGCTATGTTGGTTCACTGGTGGTTATGTAGGAGTTGATTGGGATCACAACTTCACGTTGCCATGTACTTGGGGTCTATAATTGCAACTTAAATATGCAGCCAGCCATAGCCCTAGCGCAATGGCAGGGGCTGATGAACTTCAGGCAGGAAGCTGCTTCAGCTGGGGAAGAAATAAGACGTGACACGTCAACAACGGGTCTGAATAGGTCTCATGATCATCTGATCTTTTGTAAAGTTTGCTTGTTGGTTTCCATGACTATTCCCTCAGTACAATGACATATCTTGGCCATGCTCTTCCCATGGGAAACCTCCCATGACAGGGGGAGCAGCTGGTGATCTGCGATGCGTCCGGAACACTGGCAATCTTTGATCAGGCTGCACCCAGCTGTTCCCTCAGCGGCACCATCCTTTAACCTCCTGACCATTGCACAAAAAATGTTGAAACACAGCATGATGGTGCATTGATGTAATTATGTCCTTCCCTTTTGCATCTTCCGTAAATGTACAGTTGTATATCCTCCCGCTTTTCTTGAAAAATTGGTCCCTGACAAACCTCCAGTGGTAGGCCTTCAACTTGCTTCGCAGCTTCCAGTGTCCTGGAAGCTCCAGTGGCAAACCCTCCCTGAATGCAGAACCACAGAGGCACGTCTGCTGGGAGAAGCCGGTGCCGTGAGCTGGTTACACAAGCGACCTTAAACGTCGAAGGAAAGTGGATTCGTAGCTGTTGCTGTTGGTTCCGATATGTATGAGCGCATGACATTTCGGAAGTACAAGGTGTGTATATATCCATATGCATAGATAAATAACATATTATCATTATGTATATTATTATTATATATATAGATATGTATATGTATATATATATATATATTCATGTACACAAGGTTTGGGATCACAGCAGGGTGCCCCCGATCTCTGACCTTAGAGGGTTCTACGTTCCTTCCGAACCCTCGGGCAATACTTTCTTGCCTTGCGGCCTTCATCCTCTGCGCTTCTGACCTGGCTTGCCCTGGAAGCTTCATTGGATTGGCAAGTGCTCTGCCGGTTAGGCCGACCGGCATCACCTTATTTCGTGGTCCCGACCACGCTAAAACCTCGGGTATTTTGGCCTTGGTGGTGGTGATCGATTTCCAGGACAACTTCGTGGTTGACTTGTCCCTCGAATCTTCCTGGACTATCTCACTGCCTACAGCATTTACATGCACATCAACCTTGTCTTCCTCTTGGTGATCCTCTTTGACATCAAAGATTACACCTACGCGCAGAAGGAGACAGAGACGCCAAAGAGCGATAGCCAAACTTCGGTGGTATTTTCATCGCAGAGGCTGGACGAGACTCTCCTATTTGCAGATTGCCTCGATCCACCAACAATTGAGTGTGCATCACTCCAAGGACAAGCAGTTCCTACGCAGACTCAAAGCAGCGATGATGGAGGCTGCGACTACGCCCTGGCGTTGCCATTGGTGCAAAAGACTCAACAAGTACTTTGCGACGAAGTGCGGATCGTGCTATTTGAGCTGGGAAAAGTGCATCGATATTCACTATGTCCATGGGCAAAAGCAGCAAGCAGCGGCTTCACCGAGGGCGTCTTCACGGAAGAAGTGGTCGCAGCCAAGCGATTGGACTCAATGGGGCAGTTCTACAACTACCCAAGCCAAGCAGGTTGCGTCACCACGAAAACGCCCCAAGACTCCGAAAAAAGCGAAGGAGCAGAAGGGAAACTATGGAACACCAGCGCTGGACCCGCCTTGGCAGTCTTCAGCGCTGGCACCCATGCCCTCGCAGACTACGCAGGCTTCTACGGGGTCAATGCAAGCCACGATTTTGCAAGAGTTGGTCACGGCGATCGAGCAGTCAGATCAACCAGTTCCAGAAGAAATCTAAGCGGTGGTCGACAAGGCCAAGAAACCGCCAGAACAGCCAGTTACTGCAAAATCAGTGAGGCAGGCCTTCGACAAGCTGGAGAAGAAACGCAAAACTCTCAATCATGCCATGGAGGCAAGAAGGAAGTTGCATGCCTCTTGGGCCAGCTATATCGAGGAGTCCATCTCACGATGGAAGCAGTATGCAGAAGATTTTACAAACAAAGACCAGGATTTGGAGAAGAAGGTGAGCGAAGCTCGAGAAGCCGTCCAGGATGCCCGCAGCAAATACGATGCGGCAAAGGAGGCGAACGACAAGCAGGATGTGGCTGCGCTGGAGGACGTGGAAGAGATCTCAGATGCGATGGAAGAGGAGCAGGTAGACAAGATTGTCTCTGCGGAGGATATCAAAGCAGGGATCCAGTCGGCTCTGGATGGCTTAGGGAACTTTCGAGTCACCCCCTTGGAAACGCATCCAGAAGCTACAGCGCTCAAAAAGCAGAAGACAGGCGATGGAGAAGACGATCCACGTGGTCTTGGCTCTTCTGCGTTGAAGCCTTTTCATCAGCCCGGCAAATAGACCTATGGAAGGAGGTTTGTCTTGGGCAAACGCCAGCCTGCTTTGAGCAGCCAGATCATCTCGTCCACCAATGGACGCACTCCATTTTGGAAGAGCCCACCTTTTTGAATGAATGGAAGCCCGGTTCCCAGGCCCTCGAATTAGCATTTCAAGTTTCCATGATGAATGGGTTGACTTTTGCAGGGAAGCCAGCAGTGCACACTTGTGACACGAAGCAGGTGAAGCCATGCATCAGCAATCGCAGTGTTTCCTTCTGTGATACTGTCGAGCTCTATGTGGGTCCTGAGCATGACCGGCATCTACAGATGTGGAGACAAAGAGTCGATATACCAATTAGCCAGAGCAGGCTTTTCAGACCCCTTGGGCACCTTCTGGGTGATGAAGTCTCGTTCATGGCCATGGGCAACAGATTCCCTCAACATGGACTCCATGATGAACCAACACCAATTGTGGAAGACCGTCAAATTGCGCGTGAACTTGACGAGTCTGATCAGGAAATGGAAGTTGAAGTTGAACTTGAGCAACCAGATGCAGAATCCTCTGATGATGAGCCTTCTCATGAACAAGACTGGTTTGCAACACTCATTTTTGCAATTGATTTCCAACCTCCTACTCCATTGCGAGTTGATTGGAACGACTATGAAACCATGCACTCTGGAGCTGCGGAGATTCTTGGAGTTACACGACACCAACTTCTCACGCTACACCATGTTGGAACACCGCCACAGGACTTTCATGACGCTGGAGTAGAGGCCCTGATCGGACATCGCCATGATGATCTTGAGCCTGGATCTACTTACAGATTGGTCCTTATTGATGTGGAATTCCACTCAGCGACCCCGGAAGAGCAACCGGAGGTTGTCAGAAGGGCTGCAAGAGTTCCACGGCAGATTGGCAGACTGACGCTGCTCAATCGGCTTGGCCTTAATGCTTACTGCCGAGCTACGAGCCAGTCATGCACTCTGTGGAGAAACGGCGAAATGGCCTCCAGATATAGTGCACTTCCTTTGGACATCAACCATGGTGATTACCTACGTGTTGTTGTTCCAGCAGGTGATCACGTGGCATCACATATTGGTACTCGCTGCGTGGCTAGTGCATGCCAACAGGGGATCACACTTAGTGAAATTTGCGATCGACATGCCTTGTTTGTTCTGGGATGGTATGACACCATCATTGGTCAACCTCTAGTCCCATTGCGACTTGATGGAGATGGCAGTTCCCTTTTGCAGCAGCTTACAGCGACGCCACCTCTTCCAGTGAGTCCATGGTTTCTACTGAAACGCAGCTTCTGTAAAATCAATACGACAGTGCCCACTGATCACTATGAGACAGATTTCAGTGAGACTACTCGTAGTATGGCTGACAGTGCTCCTCCTACTCTTCCGGGAGGCATGGCACCACGTCCTGGAATTGATGAACAGCCTGAGCATATACAAAACCTTCTAGGACAACTTGAGCAGGATGGTGCAATTGAGGTCGAAGAAGAGGGCCAGGTCTTGTATGTCAATGCATGGTTCCCCAACTATCCTGAACATGAACGTTGTCTGGAGTATCGCACAGTACGCATAGCTGGAGATTTTGAGCATTGGAATCAGCAATTTACCAGGGCATGGAGAGATCGCATTGAACCTGGTATACCTGTCCATTTCCACCTTGTGCACCCACAACCTCCGACATCAAGAATGCAACCCATGGTGTTACCCCATGTCATCCTCATGCAGCGTGCACCTGAAGAGGGACGTGCGGCAGTAATCACACTTCTTGATTCACGTGGTGGCAATGATGGTTTTCAGCACTGTGCAGCCTTTCTCCCTCTTATCACAAGCAAAGTACATGTTATCGTTGCGGCCAACAGGATCAGCGATTGCATTCCTCAAACCTCTGAGCTGCAGTGCATGACTTGGCATGGTGATGTTCAACTACAAGGGGAGCACGGCATAATCATTCATCATGGTGCATCTTTCTTGCTCATACTCCAGGATGTGACACACATGAGGGTTGATGCTTGGGATGAAGAACCAGATGAAGCAGACCTCATGCAGGGCAGAACTACCCTGCGGAGCACTGAAAGTGATGAGACATCCGATGACATAGCTGGACAAGCCCAGCAGTCAACAATGAACCCATATGCTCTTGAGTTCCGACCAAGTAGCGCGTGTCTGCGCTTGCAGACTGAGTTCATCCAGGATCTACATGGACAATGGCAGACTAAAGCAGCCACAAGGGGAGAAGAGACAAAGTCATGCTTTGTCACGACATGGATGGTAGATCATGGACGGCAGCAACTTCATTGCGACCACCCTCGCACAGCCAAGCTTCATGATCAGCCGCAGTACTGGACTGAGACATTCAAGCATCTTTGGCGTGACATGATTCATGAAGGCGAACCAATTGAATTTTTCCTGGTTCAGCCCACACCGCCAGATGGAGAACATGACAATGCAGGACATGTCATCATCATTCAGAATCCACATGATGTTCTCATCACCAACCTGATCACTGTGTACAAGCATGAACAAGGGT
>Ga0126342_10015772_pt1 | contig 13213 bp, 9 predicted proteins | sample Cyp1metagenome_FD_92528 | JGI IMG/M metagenome (GOLD analysis project Ga0126342, IMG submission 92528) | Coral microbial communities from Lord Howe Island, Old Settlement Bay, Australia - Cyphastrea 1 metagenome | ecosystem: Host-associated > Invertebrates > Cnidaria > Coral ... | reverse complement strand
TATATATAAATGTTTATATGTATATATGATATATTATATAGTATATTATATATATATTATATACACTATATCTATACATTATATCTATACATTATATCTATACATTATATCTATACATTATATGTATAATTATATATATGTGATAAGATTGATTTAATGCATGTTAAATATGTAGATAAAACAATAAATAAATAAATAAATATATATATATATATGTTCACAACGTGAAACCAACCGCACAACACAACTCCTATTTCCAGGTTTTGTTTTTATCAACATTAGAAATTAAAACCCATATCAAACCTTCACAAGTTCCAAGCCTCGCAATGGTCATCCCAGGTCGGAGCCTGTCGGCGCTGTCATCGATCCGCTGCGTGCGAAAAGGGGCAGTGGCCATCCGCTACACGTGGCTCCGGATTCTTCGGGCGAGATGTGTTATTGATGTGTTTGGATGGAAACGTGTGATTATTGGTGATTAATTAATGGTGATATACTGTATATATGTGATATGTATATATATATATATATATATTGTAATTTACCCAGATATTGTTGTAGGGTGGTGAAGCACGATCAAACTATATAAAGCCAACATTACAACATATTGACACCCAATCTATCATCATCTATCCTGATGTTTAAAGACATGTGGGTGTCTTTAGATTTCCCGGGAGGAATTGGTGCAACATGATTGGATTTGTCACACTGATCTCTAGTGGTTCTGCCTCATTTAGCTCCATTGGCGACTGTTTCTATGCATTTATGATTAATCTGGGTAAATTATAACATATTATAACGACCTCACTGCGACCTCACTGGAATCATGGTTAGTAAGAGGAATCATCCCAAAATGGCCTTATTTCAGGTCAGTGAATTATTATAATTTACCCAGATTAATTGTGAGTGGGTTTGCCAGTGCTTTGAGAGAAATCTGCAGAAATTTGAAGACATTTGCAAACGTGTTCACGACAAAGTATATAGTTGTTTGGGTGTTTGCAAGAGTCTGGCCAAGAGGATAAAGGGGTTGAAGAAACTTTGAGAAACAACCAATGGTTTGCTCATGAGTACTTCAAAGGCATTCTTCCGATATCTCAGTTTGCCTCGGTGTTGCTATAAACTCGACATAAGGAATAGAAGCTATACATGTATAGTCAATGTATAGTTTCAGAGTTACACCCCAAAAAAAGTCTTGTGGTTTCCTTGGGCATGTTGGTCCATCGATGGATCATGGCTTGGCTCAGGGCACCTTTTTTTAGGTGTCGCAATGAAGAGTCGCTAGTGGCCACCGAACTGGTGTGCCATGCTTGTCCCGAAGGCAGCAGGGGGTGATGGGATGTGATGGGCCGTGGTTATATACGTATATATATATATACATACATATATATATATACATACATATATATATATACATATATATATATATACACATATATATATTTATTAATGATATTGATACACTTATATCTGCTGGTAAAATCAACATCTGGTAAATGTATACTTTTGCAAGTAAGATCTGGTAAATGGATGTAAATGGAAAAACGACACCGGCAAGCATCTATGGTATCATTTGCCAGTTTCCCGGGGATATAAGCCAGTTACATTTCATTTACCACGCGTTTGCCTAGCATTTTTTCCTGACAAATTCTTGAATTTTTGGGTTTCCTTCCAATGGTTTGGGAGTGATAACCATTTTGAATCAGCATTTTGCTGCTTAAAACATCTTAAAACCACGTTTTTGCTGACTAGTAGTTGATCCCCCGAAAAAGTTTGAGGTTTGATCTCTTTTCCGAACTGGTTGGCTGACGTTGGTTGCTAGTGGTTGAACCAAAAATGTTTGGTGGTAAACCCCCAAATCTTGTTGAGGATAATATTATATATGATAATTATAATATTACAATGGGGCAATATGATTATAATATTGGTATACCACTATATGAATTATAATATATCCATACCTTTTGTTGGCTGAAGTCAAAAAAATGTTTTCTGCATAGATTCCGCAGTTGTGTGGTTATATTGATGTGTGCTTAAATTCCAATTCTTCTTCAAATCCATCATCTCTGGTGCTTAAATTCCAAGGTTGATGCTGACATCTCCATAATTTGCCAATATTTTCTAATATTTAGTGGCTGAAATAGCCCATTTCCATGGCTTCACATCCAAGTGGCATTGTCGGAACATAGCTTGCACACAGCTATGATTCTATGATGCTTCATTCATTTGTTTCTTTCTTTCTCGACATGCAATATCATTCAATTGCATTGGATTCATTTTTTGGTTTTCAATAGCATTCAATTTCTCCATTTTATTCCCTAGATTTTCTACACATTTCCCATATTATATATTTCCCATAGATTTCCCAGTTCCCATGGTTTCACTTCATCGGACATGGACATTTGGCCATTGGCGTCAGGCTATGCGCTGGGCCGTCTGGGTCTTCCTGGTGCTGGCCGAAGGTGTCCTGCTTCCCGAGAAGGTGCGGCCGAAAAACCATGGGAAAACACCTGGGATGTTAAAAAAATTACCATCCAACCGCATCAAAATATCTATTTCCGTGGTGAAATGATGATTTCACACAGTAAACATACTGTGGGTGGAAGAAATCCTGCACCACCTTGGATGGTTGAAACCCTATCAATAATGGGATGAACCGCCTATCCACTGGTGCAGGATTTGTTCCATCCACCGTAGGGCAATGTTTTTACCAAAATTAGGGTTTTTTCAGGATGAACACTGTGGATTTATAACCTGATGTCACCCTCGACCGTTGGGATTTCACCTGCAAAAAACCGGGGAGTTCAATGGGTTTGAAGCATCGAACATGGGGATTCAGCCACAACTGGATTTTTTTTGGAATTTGGACCATTGGAAATTGGGATTTCACATGATTTCACTAGAATAAAATGATCTAAAATGTTGATTGGTTTCACCAGTAAACATAGGGATTTCACTCTCACATTTTTGCGGGTTTAAGCATCAACAATTAGTGGGATTTGAAGCCAGATAAATGTGGGTTTAACATGGTTTAACCGACAATCCTGCAGATTCTATGTAGATTTCAGCACCACACATGGGGGATAGAAAGACAGGGGGTCGCCAGGAAAAGTGAGGATTTTCATCCCGTGTGTGTGTGTAAGCAACAATCATGAGTGGCAAATTTGGAAAATTTTGGGGTACAAGCCTTGTGTCGAAACACCCCTGGAAGAGCCTCTTCAACCACGATCTTGGGACCGCCATGGTACTGTTAGGGTGAGGTTTTAGGTTTTCAACGACCCATAGAGCTAGGTGAATCTGATGGCCACAGAGGGGCGGTGCGGTGCTCCTTCAGGAGCCATTGACATTTGCGGTAGCAAAGGAGCGAGAGCAGCGTGAGCATCAGGTCCGCCGCGGGACCATCACATTGGCATACATTGGCTGGGTTGATCGGAAATTATTGGGAGATATCATGGGGACAGCAGGTACACAAAATGACCATTACTGAGCAATCATCCTTCAATGTTTTTTTCTTTAACAATTTGCCATTATCACCAGGTTAGACCACAGAAAATGGTCATGAACAACCGCGGAAAACTTAGTTGGATTATATATATATAATTATATATATACTTATATATATAATTATATATATAATTATATATATAATTATATATATAATTATATATATATACACGGGACCACACGGGTTTGTTCGAACATTTGGCACCCCCAAATCCCATGGTTTGGTCATCATTAGCCCCATTTAATGATGATTTTCGGGTACCCATATTTGGAGAAACAAAACATGGCTGGAAGACAAACTCAAATAGGTAGATCAATGATTTCCCTATGATCAAACACCTTGATAGAGGATATCCAGGCCAACCATGGTTGACTACTGAAGAGTATCAGTATGAAACTGATAACGTTCATCCTGGGATGATGATCCTTTTTGTCTTGACGAATATACAATCAATGAGTTGATATATTGGGTATATATAACTATATATATATATTATATATACATATGTATGTGTACACCCAGTGTTATTCCTTCCATATGGATCTGAATGCATCTTGAGAAAGAGGTATGTACCACCCGAAAACCAAAGCCCACATACTCCATCACAAGGTACTTGAATCCATTGGGCTTATGATGGGCTTACATCCTCATTGTTCCCACATGGTTGTTGGTGGTGTTTTCTTCCTCTTATCATCACCATTTTCTTACTGATATTAAAGAACCGCATATTTTTTCGGTTGTACCTGTAACAGGTACTGTGTATATATATATAACTACGGTTGCTTTTACCCCCCGCTAAACTCACTGTCAGACATGAAACAATCCATGGTTTCCCATGGGTTTCCCATGGTTTCCCTAGGAAATGATCTATGCTCACAGGTCAATGCTGGATTCCCACCAGTTTGGATAGTTAACCATCATCTTTTTAAGAAATAGATGGTTATTCCCCTAATACTAGGTAATGAATCCCCCCAACATTTGTGTTAAACACTGATTCATCCCCAAAGTTCAATGCTTAACTCCCGAAACAGTGGTTCATCCCCCCCTGTACCCTCTGGTAAACAAACATAGCTATTGAAAATGGCCATTTATAGTAAGTTTTCCCATTTTAATGGTGATTTTCCATAGTGATGTTAGTTTACCAGAGGGTAATCACCATATATCCCATTAAATCCCATTAAAATTCCATAAAATCCCATTATGTTCCATTAAAATACCATAAAATACCATTCTTCCCCCTGCTTTTCGATCGCCCCTGTCCTTCCCTGCACAGGTGGTTGATGCAGATCGGCAGATCGAGGCCTTAGAAGATCAGAGGGCCGCAGCGATGCTTGGTGATGGGCCGGATGCTGTGGATTCACGGGTGACTTTACCAACAGGAATGGGAATATACTGGGGATATATGGGAAATTATATATATGTATAATGTATACATATTTATATGTATAATATATGTATGTAATGGATTACAATGGGATATGTACCAGCTTGTAAAGTATTATATATAAATATTTTGTGATGAGCATCCATGAACAACAGCCATTTTGGTGCGAACGGAAGGGTGCTAGGGTTTTGACCCATAGCCATATCCTGGGATTCATGGAAGATTAACCAACAAAAATAAGATTTAAACATCCAAATTTGGAGTTTAACCCACATGGTGTTGGTTTGATGGAATGACAATGGGATCAATGCGGGATTAACCAACATCATTTTACGGGGATTTGACGTGGATATAATGGGAGGTATAACAAACCATTTCATGGGTATATACGGTATATAAGGAAACAAATTAGGGAACTAACATGATTTAACCATATTTAGCCAATGCTGGTTAACCACTGATTGGTTAAATGATCTTAACCACTGAATGGTTATAAATCTTGGGTAATTGGTTTCCAATCAATGTTACTAATACGTTCATAGGGATTGAAATGATCTTAACCACTGAACGTAACATTGGGTATTGCAACCAACATGGTGATGTTTTGATGGGAGAACCACGCGATTTTATTCATGGGGGATTCACCCAAACAAGAATCATCAACAGCATTAGCGCTTTAACGCATGAATCAATGAATCAGCAGTGAATGATAACATGTGGGGAAGAAAATGGGATTAATTGAGGATCGCCAGCAAGAATGGGGATATTTAGTCTACCATAATGGGGATAATGGGGATATCTATGGACATGATTGGAGATAATGGATTTCATCACATTCGACGACATTCACCATTTAAAAACTGGGTTTTCAATTGAACGACTAAAGATGATGTACCGGAGCTACTTCATGATATTTGCAAGTTGAACCGTTTGCCTTTTATCCATTAATAGTGTTGTCTGGATGACACCTTCAACGGTTGCCAGTCCCCAGTCCTCGTGATAGGTGGAGGAGGACAGAATACCATCTGGTCAAACATGGGATCAAAAGATCAACCAGCCATGCAGATGATTACCTCGCTACAATGTCACTCTCTCATGATGCTGAGGATTGGGGGTATCATTTTAAAATGCTCTGACGTTTTTTTTAGTTGATGACATTCTTTCTGATTCTTAAAAATCTCAGATTATGATAAATGATACCATGGCTTATGATTTGGTATCATTTTCAGCCAAATCTCTTCTTATATGAGCCATGGTCAAAAGATGGATCGTATCCACATGTATCCACGTTTGAATTCCCAGGGATGGATGACTATACCGCATACACCATCCATATATCATGTTTTGATCTGATCTGATCCTAGCATCTAGGATTATATTAATAAATTCATAAATGAATATGTATATACATATATATGTGATTGGACTTATGACAATTCTACATGCTTAATATATGATTATCATTGAAACATGTATCTTCCCAGCCATTTTGCTTTCTCAACGTAGTGACCCCCCACGACTTTCAGGACCGTGGAGGACCTGCGCGTGGCAACGCGCACGGTCGAGACGCAGGCGCAGGCGGCCGCGGAGGAGGCGCTGGGACAGCAGAGACACGTGGAGGAGATGGAGCTGCAACAAAAGGCCATGGCTGGAAAGGTGGAAAATGTGGTTGAATGGTGGTTGAAGGGGAACATATATATATTTTTTAATAATGGTGAATCTAGATGGATCTATATGGATTATATGGATTTTTTCAGTATGATTACGATCATTATTTATATGATTAGTAGCATCATATATCAGGGAAATGGGGATTGGGATTTTCTCTGGTGATTTTATTGGGAGAATTTGATGGTTTATTTCACCTTCTGGTCCCACAGAAAGGAGGATAATCCCGCTGGTTGAAACTGGGGATGATCCCACCATTCGGGACTTATGAACCAGGGCTAGCAACCACTCACAAGGTATGGGATGGATGATCTTCGAAGTATGCCCCATGTACCCTCTGGTAATTTAACGTAGCTATTGAAAATTGCCATTAATAGTGGATTTTCCCATTAAAAATGGTGATTTTCAATAGCTATGTTAGTTTACCAGAGGGTAAATGCATGGTGTGGTTGATTTTTTGGGTGTAGATGTTGAAAAATATCCCATGGAGCGTCAGGGTATGGTGTGTTAAGGCTAACCACCCAGATACCCAACAAAAACCACAAGAATAAACATTTACTGGAGAAAACCGTACCTTCTGGCTCAGTTCCTGGTTTGTGGTTTCATTGCTATTGTTAATGCCCTAAAAACGGATACCTCCAAAATCCCAAATTTAAAAGCATTCAGGTGGTGAAAATGATGATCAACCAATGGATGGGGTACCCAGGTGCTGGAGATGGGGCAAAATCATCAGATTTCAGGGGGATAAACATGTATTCAAATACCAACTTTTTCAGTGTGAACAGAAGGGTACTTGCGTTTCCACCCAGGATTCTTTGTTTCCAGTATATATTGTTATATATTTAGCATTAGGGTTTCTAGAAATTTCCGTGTTGATTTAGGTTCGATATCTATGTTAGGGTTTTTGATGTAATCTATCTTTTTGATAAGTCTTGATACTTCTACTTAGAACTATGGCCAAAACCAGCTTAAGCTTGAATATTATGTTTCTGGCCTGCAACTATGGTTCTGTACCACTTATCATATTCGGATCATTGAGAGCTATCTCGTTGGCCGACCTCACCTTTGAATGGTTGTTGGTAAAAGGAACCATCCCCAAAATGGCCGAACAAACTGTCTAGAATTATTGGAGCCAGAAACTGTTGGTTTAATGGTGGGAAACGGAGATTGACTGATATCGTAATGATCTACCTAATGACAAACATGGAAACATGGGATATGGACCAATCGTGCACGTAAACTGGTAAATTTGAGGATATTAAGGAACCCAGTTGTTAGTGATGTCCCCAACAAAAAAATGGAGTTTACGTAGGAAGAGTAGTGTTTCGAATAACAAACCAACAAAATCCAACAAACAAGGACAATATGTTCCTGATGGCTGAAAATAATTGGAAACCTAAGATGGATGTATTCCAAACTGTTTTTTTTTTTCCCCCGTAGGAGTAGCAATTAAACCCACTGTGGCGGGAGATGAGGGAAATGACCTGGGACAGTGATGAAACAACATCTGGTAAGCTGATATAACCATGGAAAATGACCGTGGTAATATGCAAATCATTTGAATCAAATGGAAATTGGTAATTTTCGATGGCTAGAAGGCAATCTTCATGTTGTGGAATACTGTATGGGTAGGATCTTGTTCCTGTGGTTTGTTTGAAATTGTAATCACGTCATTATGTTTGCATTGATTAAATAAATGATCGTGTTTGAAAATGATCACACCGTATCCCCAGTATATCAATCCCAAATGAAGCTATCATCCCATCTCTGTGCCTTGTCAAGTTTCTAATCTATAAGGGCCAAAGTTACCCAGCAGTTTTTTCCAGGATGCTCTATATAGATGATAATTACATATAATTACCTTATTTCACTTCATAATTCCCAGGTTTCCAACCTTTCTATGACTTGGGGGTTGCTTTTTGAAGAGATGACAATCCCAAATCAATCTCCATCCCACCTGCGACCTCGCGAGGCGCTTCTCGCGAAAGCGAAGGACTATAGCACGCAACAGGAAGCTCAGGTCTCCGGAGGATGTCGATCTTCTCTGGGGAACACCGAAAAATCCATGAATTCCCGATGGACATGGTGGGATATCCCACGAGGTGTCAGCAAATTTGAAGGTTAAAAAAGAGGGTTGGCCTCTGCTATGGATTTATTGGAGTGAGGCTGATGACCACTGGCATTTTTCCCACAGGGAGAAAGACCTTGGGAATGGGAATCTCAAACACATACTTGAGATATCTTGAGATAACCGGTGAAGAACATGCTATAACGGAATGATATGATAGTGGTCACCGATTGGTTGGGTTTCGGATTCTACCCGTGGTTCATTCTTGGGGTCGCCAGGTGAAGTATGCGGAAGAGAGCAACAAGGAACTGGAGAAAGAGTTGTGGGACTCAGCTTGCCCATTTTTTTCGGGTGGCAGGAGGTGCATCCATTGGCTACATGAGCTTCCCCTTTTTTTCACAACCAATCCCGGTGGAGGTCAAGCGCAGAAATGGTCAATATATCAGAAAATCGGCATGCAAGTAATCTATACACAATCTATACACAATCTATACACAATCTATACACAATCTATACACAATCTATGTATAAAATAAATATGTATTACTGTATTACTCCTCAAAGCTTTGTTAGCATCACAAGCAAATATATGGGCCACCACTCCCCGCTCCAGGTTGGAGAAGGCCACGGAGTTTTCGAAGACGGCCGATGCGAATGCAAAGGACGACTGGGAATCTATGTTTAGGATTTCTCAATATGGGGATTATGGGGGATCCCATTATGATTATGGGATTTTGTCTATGATTATGGGGGAAAATATGTCTATGATTCTGGGGGATCCCATTTTTTTTTACAAAATCCGTCCGTTTTCACTTTTTGAAACCAACAGTTTTGGGGTACAGTACCCCAATTTTCAAAGACTTCCATATCCTGAATTGCAAATAACATATTTGTACAATTTGGTATATATTTGTATCTATCTAAGTCTGGGATCAAAGAGGTGGTTTCCTCATCGTAGGGGCGCCAGCACAGCTTTCTCTCGGGTTCACCCTATTCTTAAGAGGCTAGAAACAGCTAGAACGTGCGTATCCCTAGCAGCGGCCTCCTTGATGCAGAGGCTGAAGATACCGCTCCCGCGAAGGGGTTGAAATTGAAGTGCTAAGGGCCAGAACGCAGTGTAGCTTTTTGAATGCATGCAGGAGCCAGGAAAGATGTTGTGTAACAGGAATCCAGACAGTTCCGAGCTTCCTCAATGATGTTCATGCTTCCATTATGCAAAAATCACGAATTTCACATGGATTCATCAAACATCAGAAGTCCCCACAGAGATTCATCACTCAGAATTCATCAGTATTATAAACATTATATTTGAGGAATTGAAGCCCAGCCATTAAAAGCATGCGTTTAAGTGAACCATCAGCTTGGTCAGCTTTGTGAGGACTTAGCGAAGACGGCGGTGCAGCAGATGTTTTTGGCCAAGAACAAAGAGCTGCAGAGCTGGCGCGATGAGGCATGGCGACCCACGGGGGCCTGGGAGGTCAAAAATTGGGGCTGGCAGCCATGAAACATAGCCAGATAGTGCTGTAAAAAAGACTTCTATATACCTGCAAAAAATCATATACCATATGGTATGACCATATGGTATGACCATATGGTATGACCATATGGTACTTGTATTAATATGGATAGAATATGGTAAAGAACCAGGTCAACAGATTGTAAAAGTGGTCCTCTCCATAGGGATTTCAGCAGCTAAAACTGATCCCGATTCACCTTTGGTCATCGATAGACTATGGGATTTGAAAAACATGACCATACATATTCGTATTATTCGTGAGGTTGTCTTGAAATATCCATATTCTATCTGCTCCAGGATCTCTACATGATAAATAGATGAATATATATATATACATATTATGATTATATATATATTATATATAGATATAATTATATATATTATATATTGGTGGTCGAAAGCACAAATCGAATGAACGGTAGACAAAATAGCCAAAGTATGTGAATTGTGAACGAGATAGGTATCTACTGAAACTTTAGTGCTTGATTTTGACAGCCATTCGTTCCAGAGATGAGATGTTTCTAGTTTTTCGCGCCCTCCAGATTTGGAATTCGAGCTGAAAAGATGGAGTCCCAAAGGTGGTTTTCCTCTTGAACTGTTCTAGACACTTCCGTCTTTTTACAGGTAACATCTACCTGTCTTGTGGTCCAGCAATCCTCTGTATTTCATGGTATTTCCAGATCATTCTATTCCGCTCACTGGTTTGCCCCACCCTTTAGTGTGGTAGTGACATGGGCATTTGCCAGCCAGCCATGCTTGATTCCCAACGGGTACAAAAGTGGTACCCCCAGTCACAAATTGCTTTCTCAAGCCATCTAACATCATCTAACATCATCAAGCATCATCTAATATCATCTAACATCATATATATATATATATATTATATATATATATATATAATATTTTTAGATAGACATAGATATATCCAGCATAAACCCAGCAGCGAAGCTACTCACCAACTCACCAACGAACATGGCCTATGGCATATGGATTGTCCAACTTAGCATTTACCCACCAGAATCTGGCCTATATACATAGATATGAACATATCTAGAAAACAATCCACACATAATATTCATTGCGGATAGTAAATTTTGGTTAATGACCTAGAGTTTTCACCCCAAGAATGAAACTTGTCAATCAACAAACAATTACTTTATCTGGTGTTGACATCATTGATCAAGACAGACTGAGGGTTCATAATTACGACAACACTATTATTCATTCATAATTACTGCCACCCATCCGGATGAGTCTGAAAAGATGGTACCCCATGGCACCACCCAATTTGATGGTCAGATCATACCCCTAAATCCATTGGTCAATCATCACTCCCCCGGAGAGAGTCCCCATGAAATGGCTATAGCTGGGGGTATACCCCATTTTCAATCATTTTCAGACAAACCCATACACCTCAAATCAAGATTTTGCTTTGTATACTTTTTAAATCCATTTAAATCCCAATGAATCTCCCATGAAATCCCATTAAATCCCATTAAGCCCCATGAAACCCCATGAAATCCCCATTTTTCCCAACTTTTTTCATGGCTCGTTGATCCCCTTCCCCGGGTTCCCAGGTGTTGACGGACCACTGGGCCCAGGGCCGTCGCGAGGCCAGGGAGGCGGCCGAGCCGTACCAGCGCGCCATGGGCATCGCCTTGGAGAAGGCGATGGATCATTCCATCCATGGGAAACGCGTGGAAAATCATGGTAAATTAATTATCAATTCCCATTAAATGATCATTAATCATCATCAATGGGAATATCAATTTACCATTGATAATTAATTGATCATCCATCCATGGTGAATTAATCATCATCAATGGTGATCATCTTCATGGTTGAATTTAAATAATTCATCATCATCAATGGTGATTCAGTGATCATCTTCATGGTAATTCTCATCATTATAAATGATTTACCCAGAGAACCATCATCAATCATCAATGGTAAATAATTCATAATGGGAATTCAGATGAATGAAGTGATTTTTAAGATGATTTCACCAAGGAAAACTGGGATGTAGCTGATTTCATAATGATGCTGATGAAACTCTCAAAGATGGATCAAAGATGGTGGTTTCAGCAAAATGGTTATCTAACCTTTAAGATTAAGATTTCAATATATATATATATAATCTTAACCTTAATTGACCATCCAAACATGGAATCTTAATGACATAAGTGACATAGTATGGGTTATAAGATTAAGATTCACCATCCCATTAACCATATGGAAAATCCCATGTTTAAGATTTAATGGGATGAATGATTTCACCATTCAAACATGGAATGTGCTGGGATATGCTGCCCCAGTGCCCTGGGTAAGTTGCTTTGTTTCAGTTTTTTTGAGTCCAGAAAAGGCTGCTTGAAGCAGCAAAAATGATGCACAAGTGATGCACAAGTGATGCAAAAGTGATGAATTAAAGATCAATAAACCAGCACTTATGATACTTGGTGATATCTCCACAACCACTAACCATCACGTGGGATGACTTTTTTCAGTATCCAACGTTGCGACATTTTATGGATGATCTAAGCACATTTCAATTCCAAAAAGCGGCGCCAGATATGGTACGCAGCGGCGTTGTCATCTTCAAGACATAGGGCATTTGGCATTCTATGTATTTTTCTTCATCGGTGAGTTTACATGCACCTATAATTCAAACTAGTTCAGCCCATATATGTCCACATGATATTCCCAGCCTGATTCCCCCCAGCCATTTTTTCATGGTATTTTCGCTGCTGATATTTCGGGTAAGAATAATTGGTGATATTCGAAGGCAGTTTAGAAGCCCAACCTTCCGACAATATGGACAGATGAAAAGCAGAGATGGGAAGAGAGAAAAGAAGAAAGAAGATAAAAAAAGAGAAAGTCTCAGAAGAAAGAAGATCCAGGTGCGCGGAAAGGTCGGAAAGTCGCGAAACACTGTGTTTTTCCAATGATTTGTGGCTCCCGAGGGTCGAAAAGTAGGCTCGCTAAAGCGGCGGGTGCGGAGCCAGCTGGCCAGATGAGAGATGAAAAATTGCACGCCGTTGTGGCGCGAAGCACATTTCCAAGTCAAAATGTACAAAACAC
>Ga0126342_10015771_pt1 | contig 13213 bp, 10 predicted proteins | sample Cyp1metagenome_FD_92528 | JGI IMG/M metagenome (GOLD analysis project Ga0126342, IMG submission 92528) | Coral microbial communities from Lord Howe Island, Old Settlement Bay, Australia - Cyphastrea 1 metagenome | ecosystem: Host-associated > Invertebrates > Cnidaria > Coral ... | reverse complement strand
GTAAAGTCTCACACCACCCTTCATCAAGGTCAATCTCTCAATCGCGCACCACCCTTCATCATTTCAAGTCTCAGAATTCTATTTGTCCGTAACACGGAAGTATTGCTTCCCAACTTCCTTTGAATAGGAACCATAGGTCCTACATTCACTTTCCTAGTGTGATTATCATTGATTATCCATTTCGTCATGAAAGAAACAGATGGTTTCCTCACATGTTTCCTCTACAGATTGAGGTTTTACATGGTTTTACCATGTTTTACCTTACAGCAAGGACATCAAAGGACCCTGTCTTCATCCGCCACCATGGCACCATGGCCTCAGGAGGATTTCGTGACGGCCGGGAACCTCTCGGAGGCGCTGCGGCGGATGCTGCGGGACGCCCGAAGCGAGGCGCCGGACGCGATCAACGCCATCCACCGACGCCTGGAACGATCTGGAACGGAGCTCAGGGAGTGCACCCATCGTTAAAGCGATGGGTCAAGTTAGCCTCTGGTAAACTAACGTAACTATGGAAAATCACCATTCTTAATGGGAAAACTCACTATAAATGACCATTTTCAATAGCTATATGTTAAATTACCAGAGGGCACCTAGGAAATGACCATATTTTAGGGAAGTAACTAATAAAAAACATCCCATGAACCAGTTATGGTAGGGGTACGTAAATTGACCCATAACCAGCTCTAAAACCACTGGTAGTTGAACGTAGCGAACTAGAAAATCATTTTTTATAGGTAAAATATGGTAAAATAATAATGTTTATCATCTACTGTATATATAGGGCCATCTATACCATAGCTATGTTAAATAACCAGAGGCTGGTTAATCAACATGGTCCGCGTTGAAATTAATAAGGGGGTATAGCCCCTCTAATATACACTAGTTATACTATTACTAGAATCATAAGTCTCGCTTCTAAAATGGCCATGAATAGGGGGTAAGTTCCCAAATGTGTCAGACACGCCCTTGTCAACCAGCGATGAATAAACCTTCAGTTTTTTCCCAGGAGGGTTCCCATTTCGGTAACAATTGATTTCACTATTTTGAGGGAAAACCCCCCAATTTACAATCAACATATATAATTTACCACTCAAGGGTCACTTCCCGCCCTCGGGTGATTGAAGGGATCTTTCTGGGGGTATTTATCGTGACCCCAATAATAAACCACAAATGCGGAGGTTAATCATCCATGAAAGGAGAACTAGATGGGATATAATGAGATATACATGGAGGATAAAATCAGAAAATGGGGAAGGATTAACATTCAACATCTATGATGGCATCAACCAACACTCATCAACCAGGTTGGGGCGATTATGAACCATCTCGAGTAGATGTATGCCAAATAATAAGCTACAGACTGGGGGGAGGCGCTTATTGACTAGTTCTAGTTAATTAGAGGCAAAATCTGGGAAACCAATAGATGCAGTTGGAACATTTAAGTTGGAAACGCTTGGGAAAAAATAAAGGACGCTCCCCCCATTTTGCACATGAAATTCATGATTATTCCCGGTACATTTGCCCATAAATCACAATACATCTATTGGGGCACAGACTGCTAGATGGTGCTGGACCCTGCAACCTGGCCATGAAATACACTCCATGAAGTAAACTTAGTAGGTTTTTGTCATGAAGATGCTGTCACTTTTGGGGGCATCATGGTACATCTAACATCATCTAACTATGATGCAGTCTATAAAGTCATTCAAAGCCAATTCTTTTACCTAGGCCATTTCGTTATTTACTTTTCTTGACAGATCAGATTGCTGAGGTTTCAACATCTACCAGGAAGTGATTTGTGGTTTCCTCTACCACCTCATCCCGGAAGCGATCGCAGTGGACAACATCCACATTTGGCGCTTCTTGGGTAGCAAAATACAGGGACTGATCCCGGACAGAAAGGTGGACCCCAGACAGTCTGGCAGTTCCTGATGATGTGTGAGCCCAGGTCGGGAATGGGTTGATCCCTGGTACTTCTTTAGAGGATGCAGCTATGTTTCTTGGTGGATGTGGTTCAACGGCCTGCAGGGGTCAGATCATGACTTACCCTCTGGTAATTTAACGTAGCTATTGAAAATGACCATTAATAGTGGATTTTCCCATTAAAAATGGTGATTTTCAATAGCTATGTTAAATTACCAGAGGGTACCCTATTCAAGCATAGTTTTTCACATTACACAACTTGGGGAAGATGATCAACCATGATCTCTGCTTCTTGCCTCTGCCGGTGATGTCCGAAATCCTCGTGAACCTCTCTGCACCATGCTGAATGGGTACATGTGGATGATCAGAGCCAAGGATCCAGAAAATCCCATCGAAAATCCCCAGCACTGCTGCTTCAATCATTCAACCCACCATTTTTATCCATTTTTGCCGGTCATATTTCTCCAATTTTGCTGCCTCCATGGGGCCCCCAAAAAGGCCCCCCAACATAAATAAATCCACCGCATTCCACCAGGGTTTCCAGAGGGTTGCCCTTGTCTAGTCATAGAGGGATATAGGGAGGGGATTAAATTATGCTGACTTGCTGGAAGTTCCAATATTTTACTTCGATTTGATGATTTGTTTCCATTAAAACTTCCATTTTTGATGGGTAATTCTGCCCGGCCTGCCATGTTTGAGGACACCAGACGGTAAGAAGAAGAAGAACAACAACAACAATAATTGATGTAGTTTCTTTTTAAAATAACCTATGAGACGCATGACATTCTAAGATGGTAAAAGAGGGCGAAATGATGTGAAACTCCCAAGACTTGACACTTTTCCATGGTCAAATGATGATAAAATCCATGGCAAAAGCCACCACTTTCCATGGTAAACATCGGCTGCTCCGAGGTCCTCCAGGGCCTAGGTCATGTGGCCCTGCTGCGCCTGGCGGCCGCGGTGGGTGGCGATGGACTTTGGGGAGGCGTGCTGCCAGGTGCGCCAAGGGCCGAAGGAATCCGCCCCTAGGGTGCTGATTCCTTGTGCCATGGGGAGTGGTTGAAGATGTTGAAGTCAAGATGACACTTTGCTTTGCCCTGTTCTACTGATATTTGATGATAAGAATGAGGTAACCCCACAAATACTGGCGATAGAATGGAGATGCAGTACTTCACCAATGATGATCGGTCTGCTTGGGATGCCACTGACTTTCTTATTGCTCAAGGACCTCCCTGGTGTCCCAAGGGAACAAAAATACCATTGGGGGAATCGGTTTGGAATATGCTCAATTCATTTTGGGGGGCCTCCTAATCAAAGGGATAATAAGTACCTCCAATAGTAATGTTTTTGAAGTTAGATGATTCAAATCATAGCCATAGGCCCATGTAGTTCCTACAATAGTTTTTGTCAACCCATCCCCTGTTTTTTGGGGGGGGCTGAGGTTCCTTAGGTTCCTTCAGGCCATGTCCCCTCCGAAGTTCCCCCTGGGCCTGGAAGGTGTGACCTTAGCCATGCTGCTCTTCCTACACCGCCTGGATTTCAGCCGCATCCACGATGTGGGAATGCTGGAGCTTCGGGAGACACCTGGAGCTATGTGTGATGTTGGGGGGTCTGGGGTAGGTTACCCTCTGGTAAACTAACATAACTATGGAAAATCACCATTTTTAATGGGTAAATCCACTATAAATAGCAATTTTCAATAGCTATGTTAAATTACCAGAGGGTATACAACGGAAAGAATGGGCCAAAAGCACACCAAACATATGGAGATAGATGGAACATGATTGGAGCTAGAAGCAATTGAGGGAGTTTTTGGGAAACTTGAGCATGCAAAATAAACAGACGTTGTGCGAAAAATTTGGCTCCGAAACGGAAGGGTTTCATCCAGACTTGCCCAAGCAAAAACACAACCATTCAAGTGTTTTTTCCCACATCCAGGTAGGATGAAGTCCCTTGGATCAGGTCCGCCACCCAAGCCTCACAGCAGTTCATTGGAGGACCTTCCAACCATCAGCCAAATTCATCATTCAGATCCATCCACCCAGGGATTTCCATAGCCATAGCCCTTTGAGGAACTGGACCATGCCAGTCATTTTTGCGCAGGCGGGATGGGTCGAAACATGTCGAAACCGCCATGTGGCCCCAGAACTGGATCCATGTCGGGAATATCAAAAGGGAATAGGACGAAGCAACGAATTGAATGCTTTGGGGTTGAACATGGGTCCAGAGAATCGGATAGGGGTGTAACTTGGAGGAAAACTCCCATTTTGAATGGTAAATACCGTCAAATTTCCCTTGAACCAATTCATTTTTGACAAAACCCTATTCAGATTTGGGGGAGGAACATCCATTTCCGGACAAGTACTCAAAGCACCAGAGTTCTGACCCGTAGCCCGCCAGCGCCTTCGCACCTGGGTTTAGTCGAATATTTTGGAATAAAATCATCCAGCAGGTGTCTTGAAACAGTGGTTCTCAGGACGATGACCCTTTGTCAATCCAACTTGGCAATGCCATATTTTAACGGTTGGGTAATTTTCAAGTTATGGTTTGGACCCATGTAGACGTTTATAGATGTTTACCATGGCGATGAGCAGTAAGTGACTTTGGGGAGACGTGTGGCCACTGTGGTGGAGCAAGTTTGGCCCCAGGTTTGGGCTATGACGAAGCTGCTGCTGACGCATCCAGCTTTCAGTGGTCAGAACACTTGGGTGCCTCGTTTGGTTTAGATGTACTGAGGAGGCTCACCTCATCTAGTGACTGGTTGGTAAGTGGTTGGTAAGTGGGGCTATAAACCCTGCTATTGGACAAGCCAGTTGGGAGACTTACAAAGCAGTTACTAAGTTGGGACGATCCTCCAAGTAGGAATGGGAAAATGGGAAGAGCTTCCAGTAATTGAAGCTGGCTGGCTTTGGGTTGAACTCATCAAAATCCCATTCATTTCCATGATGATTCCATAATTTATCCCATATCTGTATGTCTTCATTATGGTTTTTATTCCATAATTTATCCCATAATAGTGTTTTCATGAACAGGTTTCCTAATGTTTCCTTTTCCCAAATTGCCATAAGTTAAATTCCCACTCTGGGTCCCAAGGAATTCCTCCGCTGGCGCTGGGCTTTTCGGATCCTGACAGCCTGCCTGGCTCGGATTCCCGTTTCGTCGATGAGTTCGTCGTCGTCCTGGAGTGGGTAAGATGTGGAGATGTGACGCCTCACTAGAATGGGAATATCATGGAATATGATTGGAGGCCCCATATGGATCCATATGGTCCCATAGTCTATGCTTTTTTTTCGACCGAAATTCGACCTACTTCAGGATGATTTCACTATATATATATAATATATATATATAGTCTATAGTAGTCTATCTACTTCAGGATGATTATATAGTGGAGCATAATTTCACGTATGATTTAAAGGAGCACATTCTGGTGCATCCGAAATCCAGGATGTCCTGACTTGAGCAGAAGTCAGGATGTTTTGTTGGACCTTAGGCTCCCACAGGCCTCTGTTGATGAGAAGTTGGAACCAACATTCTTGGCGAATTTGAGCGACTTCAGTGGCTAACCTCACATTTTGGTATGATGGCACGTAAGGGAAACCACCCGGCCTTACTTCTGCTTCGACAATTGATTCAAAAAGTGCCAAGGTAACTTTTCAGAAACGAAGGCGAGACCCAGTTGCTGCCAGGTGCTGTGCATTTTGTTATGGCAGTTCTCGGCCTTTGCCTTTCTTTTGCAAGTCTCCGCCGCTTTCCTTTGCACCCTCCTGGCGTGTCACAACAGCGCACTTGGCTGAAATGAGGGCCTGGATAAGACACACAAATACCAAAGTCGCTCAAGTGGGCTATGAGAGTATTGAGTAATATGGAACCTCCACCCTCCAGTAGATTTTAAGTGGCGTTTGATTTCCAAATTTAAGTGTCCATTATATCCATCCATATATCCCCATATCCATCCATATCCATCCATATCCATCCATATCCATCCATATCCATCCATATCCCCATATGATTCAGCCACAGATGAGATCTTCCCTTTCTACGTGCAGAGGTGCCCGTGCTGCCATGATGGAGCTGTTGAACTCGCAGCTCCTGGCTGTGCTGGTGGCCGCCGGTCTCCTCTTCGGAAACGAGTTGTTGGTGCAGCACCTGCTGGTCACGCAGCTGGTGGCCATCAAGCGCCTCGGGCCATTGATCCCCATTGTATGGGTGCCAATGATGTGGAAATTCCCTGCTAAACCATGGGTGTTTGATGGATTTGATGGGGGGATTCATGGATTGGTTGCATGTGATGGGATTTAAGGACATATTTGGGTGGATTTTAGGCACCAAATCGTGGTCGGAAGATTTGATTCCGAGGGGTTGGGCCCAAGCAGGTGTGACAATTTACGGATTTATAGTAGGGGCAACCAAGCCGCATCCTCATGAATTCATAATATGAATTCATTTTATGAATCTTGGGGAAATGTTCAATTTCATGGTCCAACAATTTAGCTGTTGGGATCGTTTACTTGACTTGGGTCCAGAAATGTCCAGAATCTGTTCCGAAACTGATAGATAATTGGGGATAGGTAGTCACGAACAACCATTTGGATTTGTGACATGTATAGTTATATATATTTGTGTGTGTGCATATGTGTACATGCATGCATATGTGGAAATACAACATGCCCATTCCATACACATGTATAAGTATGCGGATGCGTATATCATGTATTTTCGTACAACACAAGATTTAGATGACTTTATACTGACGACTGCAAATGCATGTGCAATGCGCACACAAGTTTGCGAACTTCCACGAAAGAATTCCACTTGGTGGTTCACCCCAATGAGTATCTGGGCAAAATCACCCCAGTAAATGGGTTCCAGAAAGATGGTTAGCTCGCTAAGCCATCTACAATTTTACTTAAGTGCTTAGTTGTACAGTGTGTAGTTTTCTGGGGGCATCCATTCCCAGCAACCTTCCCATCCATTCCTAGCGTTTCGCTGGCCGCGCTACCGCGGTAGGTTGGTCTTGTCGCTCCGAAAAGCGCCCTTGTGGCGACTCTTCTGGTGGCTCGACGGGGCCTTGGCAGCGTCTCGGCCACGCAACGGGATTCCTGGAGATGGTGAGTGGTGAATAATATGCCTATATGTAGCTTAATGATGAATAAATGATGACTATAACGGCCATTATTTAGTGGTTATAATGGTTATATGGAGATGTTTCCGAAAATGGTGGTACCCCCAAACCACAGCTTTCAATGTTAAAATGGTCAAAAAAAACTTTGATGATTTGGGGTAGCCCTATTCTAGGACCCCCCAAAACTTCACCATCAACAACTTGCATCTTACCATGAATAACGGGAATCACCATTCACAAGTCGCCATACTATTCATACATATATGGACCTTATATGGAGGTTTCCTAAAATAGGGGTACCCCCAAATCATCAATTTTACTAGGATTTTCCATTATAAACTTTATAAACCATCCATTTTGGGGTACCCCCAAGTTAGGAAACCCACATGTTTTTGTATTTTGCCGTCAAGAATGGAGATTGTTGCCATGACAGATGCTGATTGTACCAGCAAACATACTGTATATGGTGAAATATGGTCGACACGTATTTACTGCAATGTAAAACTGACCCCTAAAAGTACTTTACAGTGGATTTCCGTAGCCAGCTTTCATCACCAGGCCGAATTTGAATACAAAACTCCAGAGGATACTGCCTCTTCCATTTTCTTCAACTTTACTTTATCCATTAAACTAGATGTCAATCAAAAATTGATGGTATGTATTGGCACATGTACGTAGAATATCAGATCTATTCCATCCACTTTTTCCATCCGATTCCAAGACCCTGGTGGTTAGCAACGGGAGGTGTTGCTGTTCCTACTGCTGCGTATTTTACAGATGCCATTCGCCACGGCGGACGAACATGTCTGGGAATTGTACGCGCAGCTCGACTGCCAGGTCCAGGTGGCGCTGGTTAGCTGATGTTAGCTGTGAAAGCCATGGCTGAAAGTAGATGATCTACCTCTTAAAATGGTGGTTTTCCACGGCTATGTTTGATTGCCAGAGGGCACTAAGGGAAAACCAGGCAAGATAATTCGGAAGATTACTGGGGTTCTTGTTTCAAAGCAACCGCGACAGGGAGTGTTCTTCTAGCAATACACGGGGATACAACCAGCAAAATAGTGGGTAGAACGGTAGCACCAATAGACCCCGTTTGGTGGTTTCAAATTGTTTCGGATGGCCAACATTGCTCCACTTAGCAGACGTGCTCTCCAGCTGGTCTGAGGAACAAGATGAGGACCTTATTTCCTTCCTACCTGGGCACTGCAGTGCAGAAGGAACCAACCTTCAACACCAGGCTACTGGAGATGTGGCATGGTGTGGCAACTCTCCATGAAAAAAATGGGTTGTAACATGCTGAAAGCATCTGAAAGCATGTTATATTTCCGGGTAGTTTATGAGTTTATGCGTAGTCCCTCCATTGTTTGATGATTGATGAATCGTATCCCAATTTAGCCCTTCAATTGGTCATTCCACTTATGTGCCTTGGCTTCTTTAAAAATATCCCCAGTTGCTTGTTGGTTAGATCTCACCTTGCCCCCCATGAGCCATTCCATCATGAGATATGGGCAGAGGCTCTACAACGCGGTGAGTGTGTTTGACTTTATCAGCTTCTTGGAGGCTATCAGTGGAGGACCCTGGTTGCCATCCGGTGGTTAGCCACGGAGCTACTAGTTTCCCACCCACATGGTAGGTAAGTATTTTTTTCCTCATATCCTGCTGATCACAAGCATTTTCAAAAGGGTACCTGAGGTTGACCCTTGATTTTTCGTCATGGATTAACTCCGGAGATGTCTCAAAAATCCAGCAAGATGAGCATGTTTGTTGAAAAAGTTGGTCCTCTCCGGAAAGCCACCCCCAAGGCATCCTGTGGTTTTTCCATGGTGTTCATGAGATTATATAATTCCTTCCCTTCAATATCAAGTGAGCAGAGATGGAACCCCCAAAATGAGCGGATCCAAGGTCCAAGGTCCTAAACCATGATGACTCCAGGGCTATTTGACATTCTGATCTTCGTAGGAAGGGATCTGAGTCGTAATGCCAACTGCTGGCCGACTATGGCCTACTCACAGCCTCTGTACATGGCTACGGTAGGTGATTGGTGGTTGATGAACCTCTTGTGACCAGACTTCTCACTGCAGACTGGTTTTTCATGTGCTTTTTGTCATGAAAGTCACTTGCAAATCTTGCAATGATATATGTATATATATATGCATGTATGTATATACATTTGCAATGGTGCATAGTGCGTGGCGCATGGTGCCGAAGATCCCAGAGGTTTTGCCTCTGTTCCTAGGCTGGAAGAACATCGAGGTGGGCTTCCAGACCAAGGTCTACCACATGGCGGCGTTGGCTCTGGTTTTTCAATCAGGCATCCGAAGCCGCCGCCTTTTCGAAGAGGGTAAAGAAACAGGGCAACGCCCAATCCCCGTGAATGCGACGGTGAATGGGACCATGGCCAGATAGAATTTCCACAGGGCTCACCTCAAAAGAGTTGGAACGTGATGTCATTGCGCACGTAGGGGGCTCACTAGTCAAGGTTTAGAGTTTAGTGTTATTTTTTGGCAGGTTGGGATTCGTATCCCATGATGGCCCGATGGTTGATAAAGCTCCATTCTTGGGGGCCCGGGAAAAGGACCAAGCCGACCAAGCAGCCAGGGGCCCTGCTTCTCCAGATCCTGCCGCATGCGGGCAAAGAGACGCAGTCGCAGAGCAACCTGCTGGCGAATTGGATTTCACTAGGGATTTTACTTGGGATTAAAATAGGGTTGAATGGGGTGACATGGGATATATCCTCTGGTGATTTAACGTAGCGAACTCGAAAATCACTATAAAAGGGACATCATGTTGATCATCTATAAATGGATATAAATGGGACATCATAGCTATGTTAAATAACCGAATGGGTTAAATATCTCATGGGTCCCAGTCCCACTTAATATAGTAGGCAGTTCACAAGATCCATTCACTTCGATGTGTTTCGTGACGAGTTTCGTGGTCTCCAACGGTTGGCCATTCACCGGTAAAAGATTGGGGGGTTGCTCGAGTTGTTTGACACAACAATGTGTGATGGGACGGGGCGACGGGGGTTGTACTTTTCAATTAAATGCATAAAAATGCAAGACATGGTAGATGTAGGAAGCTGACAGGATAGGATGCAGGGCATATGTTTAGGCATATAGATGCATATAGTATATTAATGTATATTGTAGAAAAAGATGCTTGAAGGGTGTCCCGGGTTCGATCCAACCCCAGCAACTTGAGATTTGGCAGAGATCCTACTGCAAAGAACGCCATCTACTGATCAAGGCATCATGGCACAGGATTGTGCAAGGCATATCGTGTTTGCAGAAACTCCAGTAGCAGCTTTCGCAGCGAAGTTCCTCAGGTTATGCCCACGTCTTCGCTTCTATGGTTTTGCTGCTGCAGACGGGCCTCTTTCTGGTGTTGGGCTGCTTCATTAGCCGGCTGAAATGTGACTGAGATGCAAAAGGGCATGGGTGAACTTGGGTGGGGGGCCAAGCACAGAAGTGGGGCCTGGGGTTCTGAATATAAGTGAGCATAAATTGACTCTTTGGTGTTTTTTAATGCGGGATTCTCAGGCATGACTCTATGGTGTGCAAGCTTATCCCTGCTCCTTCATTTCCTTCTTTGATACTCGTTTGAAGAGTGTTTCTATGTTTTTCCTAGACTCACACGGCCAATCCATGTCAAAATGTCAGAGAGGAGCTGCTGTGCTTCTGCCGTTTCAGCATCGTGAAACTCATGTATTCCCATTTCATGCCCATGCCCTTTTCATTCAGCGCTCAAATGTGTGCATCGAAACAAGTGCATGCAGACGAGTGAGGCACATACAGGGAGTGGCACACTTGACCATGCTTGGCACCAGAGTCTGACTTAGTGTTGGGCACTCATGCTTGCATGCCACCTTCCCCCAAAACAAAAGGATGGCTGACTCCTTCCAATGCGTTTTCGGCTTCATTTAGTGTTAGTGATAGCTGATAGCCTTGTGAAACATTTTGTTCTTTCATGTGTGACAAAGTCTGATTAGATGGATTCCATATGTTTTTCAGGGATATTCATCCATATATTCATCAATGTTCCATGCATCATTTCTACAAACTTCATGATTCCCATATTTTTCTGATGATCTCACAATATCCCATCATTCTCTCATGATGAAAACCCCGACGTTTCACCCGGTAGGCATCGGTGTGCCCTTCCTGTTACTCTTCGCTTCGGTCGCCCTGGCGCCCAAACCCTTGGAGATGCTCACGGGGCGCGGAGGAAGCGACAGCCGGGCCCGGGCGGCGCTGTGGTGCCTGAGGTGTCCAGGCACCAGAGATCCCAGTCTTTCCTAGACTTTCCCCATCAGTCCCATGGAAATCTGCCAAATTCAATGGATTGGTTCAAGGGAAAATCTACAGGAAACCATAGATTTTCCCATTAAATATGGGGCTTTCCTGTAAATGTTCCCTTAAACCAATTCATTGCCAAATCCCATAGAAATCCTGATGGTCCTAAGCCATGAGTGTGTTTTTTACTGAAGGGGTGAGATGGTTGATGATGGTTGATGGTGGTTACTATATGGTTCATCCAATTGTTTGTACATCACTGGTATGCATCATATCATATACTTGTAATTATTAATTATTTGTGTATGACATGTGCATTTATGTACCCATGTTCGTGGATGCATGTGTGTGTAAATGTGCATTAAATGTGCATTTCTATTTGTCAATGTGTATATTACTCTATGTTTGTGGATGTATGTATGTGATTCCATGTGTATTTTACACATGCGCTTGCGGTCTCCCAGATTTCCAAGGATTTTTTGCATCAACATTGCACAATGTGGGATCCAATTATGAACCATCCCGAGCTATCAACCATAGCAGTGGGCTATGAACTACAATGCTACAACATCCTATGACTCGGGGCATAGTCAGTTTCATAAACCGATGCTTTTGGGAAGGTGACTATGGCATTGTGGACCCCCATTACTTATCATTACGTGTCATTCCATGCCCAAGTGTAGCTACAATTTGGGGGCTCCCCAGCTATAATCTTTATTGCAAGCCCATCAAATCATAGCTATAATCGTCATAAACCCTAGTTACTGCGACCTATAGCCATCCCAAAAAGATGCAGAAAAGTGTTTCAAGGAGGTTAGTTCGATGATATTTGATGCATATTTCTGGGTTTCCCACTTTTCGGCATTTATTTTGGGGTTGCTATACTTATAAACCACAATAGCTGACCATGGGACACCACCTTGTAATGCCACACCTGAGGCTGCTTGTCTTTCTCATAGCCGTCGCTGGGCAGTTGGGCTATGCGGCCTTTCTGGGGTTCAAGATGCCTTTCATCGAGAACCGACACAGCAGTGACATGGCCAAGTGAGCAGTTTCAAGACCCCAATGAGTTGCGATGACTACAGGGGTGGTATGCTACGCCACTACACCAATGTACCCTCCGGATCCCTCCGGTAAACTAACATAACTATGGAATATCACCATTTTTTATGGGAAAACTCACTATAAATGGCCATTTTCAATAGCTATGTTAGTTTACCAGAGGGTAATGGAGACGGCAATGATTCAAACTGAGCTGGGAACGCCCGTTCACATCAACCAGCGCCAAGCAGCCAGGTTTACATGCCGACAAGGGCTGGCCGGACGGCGACTGCGGTGAATTCTTCGATTGGGCACTGCTCCTCGGAAGCCGGTAATGACTGGAGCCTGGTTTCCATTGAAATGGGTGATTTTATCGTGATTTACTGTAGTTTTATAGTGATTAATGCGATATCAATGGAGATTTATGAATTTATGGGATCCCTCTGGGAATCAAACATGGTTTGATGATGTTTGATGATGTTTGATGGAAAACGCCCCCCATTTCATTCGATGATTTTCGCATTCAAAGCGCCATTTTTTTGGAATTTCCCAGCTAGCCGTGTTCTCCAGGTTTGGCCCCAGGAATGGTCCTGTTGGCTATCCATGAGCCATTGGTAGAATGACAACCAATCTTCCATACCTTGGGTTCTACCTTTGGGCCCGTTGTGCGTGGGAGAGGGATCAAAAAAAAAAACAAATAAGGATCAAAAAAAACAAATAGGGATCAAAAAAAAAACAAAATCCAGAAAACATGAGAAAACACAAGGAAACTATCACGAAATGAAGGCAAAACCCATGGATCAAAAAAAACAAAATCAGGAAAGGAAAG
>Ga0126342_10015770_pt1 | contig 13213 bp, 18 predicted proteins | sample Cyp1metagenome_FD_92528 | JGI IMG/M metagenome (GOLD analysis project Ga0126342, IMG submission 92528) | Coral microbial communities from Lord Howe Island, Old Settlement Bay, Australia - Cyphastrea 1 metagenome | ecosystem: Host-associated > Invertebrates > Cnidaria > Coral ... | reverse complement strand
ATCAAGCACCTTTCAGTCCATCAGTGGCTTCGCTCTGCCATCCCTGATTCACAACAACCAACCTCTCCTATAGGTTTGCTATTTTTGAAACTTCCGCCACCGCCTTGTGCGGTACTACTGGTAGATTAATAGTGTCATTCTATTAGATAATATTGTCATTGTCATAATCATTATACAATAACAAATCACAATCATTATACAATATTTAATGTCTTCTTCATCAACTGGATCATCAAGACGGTATGGCCTGATACCGTGGCTTTCCAATGCGGTCCAACATCCCACGCATACTGAGAACTTCGTGGGTGTCTCGGTGAGGCAATGCGGGCAGAATCTACATCCAGCCTCAGTCACGGCTTTCCTCTCAAGGATGTAGTCGACCAATTTCAGCCGTGCTTCATACTGCTCCCTGCCTCCATCGACGATTTGATGGTTCTCGAAACGACCCAAGATGGTCAGAACCTCCATCGTCTCTTCGTCGTAAGGTTGACCAGCAGCATTGACGCACTGGTGTGCGATTCGAATCACCGATTCTTTTGTTGCGACCTTCTTGGATCTGACGGATCCTGTCCTGACGACTTGCTCTTCGCCAGAAGGAACGATCAGGCGTTGCCATCGAAGATGTGCGTCCTGGACCCATCCGCCACGAATCCGTTACGAACTGGCGAAGAGCAAGTCGATTAATCAAAAAAACGTACTATTAATAGTGTGTTATTTTTAATAGTGTCTTTCTACATTTTATTACTATAACGTACTATTTTGATCCATTCGACCAAACATATCCATTTAGTTCCGTGGATTTTCCACCGAGGCGCCAAGGTATGTTGGTCCCCCGCCGCCACGGCCACAGCCGTGGTGTCGGCATCGAAGGACACACGTCTGCGAAGCCGCAACGGGATGGCTGTTTTGAGGGGATATCATAGGGATATATATATATATATATCAATCATATTATAGGGAGATATGTTCTTTTTTTTTTTGATATATATATTTTAAAATAATTAGATGATAACTATTATAAATATCTTAATGGTTATTTTAATGGGATATGTCAATTATAATAGGGATGTATCGTTTACTAATGGTGGTATAATTGTGTATATATGGTCACCCCCCCATGATCTACCTAGAAACATTTTATATGGGAATTACCATGTTTCTTTGCATATAAAGCATAACCGGAAAAACAATTCTGCACTCGGATGTTTCAATATATTTGGGTTGTAGTTATAATATCTAATGCATTGTTGTTCAATGGCCATGACTGATAAACAACTTTTGTCTGACCACTTCACCCCCTGGTCTGCTTCACCCTATCATCTGCTTCACCCTTTCATGCAGCCAATAATGCCTACAACCATACTTGTCTTGGGCCACATCGAGAAAAGCAAACAAAACCTGGAAAACTTTAAACAACATCGAACAAAACCAAAAACCAAAACACCAAACATTTTGAGAGAATGTTTGGTTTTGACTCAAAAGATTTTTTTTGGTTTCCCTAGTTGTTTTGTTTTTTGTTTGAAATGGAAAAACAAAAGCAATTGTTTTCTGTTTTTTGTATGGATATTATCAATCAAGATATCAACAAACAAAAAAACTCAAGGTACTTTTTGGTTTTTGAGACTTCTCGATGCAGAAAACCAAACCTAAATGTTGAAAAACCAATGGTTTTTTGACATATTGATTGATAATATCCATTCAAAAAACAAAAAATACATGTTTTTTATTTTTCCATTTCAGACAAAAAACAAAGCAACTAGGGACACCCCCAAAAAATGTTTTGAGTCAAAACCACACATTCTCTCAAAAGTTTTTTTTTTGTTTTGCTCGAGTTCTTTTTTTTGGGTTTGTCTTTTGATTCACATGGTTGCCATCTGTGTCCGTATGCTTGCTTACCTTACCGTTCCTGGGAAGTCAAACTTTGACCAACGTTTCTCACTCAAGAGCTTGCGCACTATGTGAGACTAAGCTTGGCATAGGATGTGCCAAGCAATGTTTATGCACTTGAAAATTAGCTGTTGCAACGCTTTCCTGCTCTATCTCTAGCAACTTCTGTGCGGGTCTTGGAATCTTGGAATCGCACATACACATTCCTGTCTAGGTTTGACATATTTAAACAAAGTATAAAAGTACCTGGAAACTGACACTTTTGAATGCTTTGGGGGGAATGGTGGGGTATTTCTTTGAGAACATGTAACATTGCTTTGTAACAGAATGCTTTAATAGATGCTGCAGGACTTTGAAAGAAACCTGTAAAGAAAGTCCTTCCCAAATAGTTGAGAATGTCGGGCCGCTGCATGAACATGATGAACATGGATATTGGACGCCTCGCTGCAGCAGCCGAACCTGTGACGACAAAGAGCTCATCTAATTCGGCAGCCATCAACATATCAAAGCTGGGTGTTGCAGTGTTGTTTTTGATTTCCTCAAAAGCAAACCTCACATCAGCATCCATGAAGGCCCTGAAGAGCAAGAGCTTCAGCAAATGCACTGCTTTATAAGTGCGCTCCGTCAGTTCGGTGCTCTCCAACTCACTGCGAGGGTACACAAGAAGCCTTCCCATCCTCTCCGGGTCCATAAGGGGAAAGACGACAGGTACAGGATGCAAATCCTTGTGCCAGGACCAGGACTGCTGTATCATCTTGATAACTGGACTGCCTTCAAGCTCTTTCCAGTGTGCGAACTTGAAGACGCAAAATTCCAAGTCGGTCACCTCCGAACGCATCAAACGTTTCTGCGATCTCATGCAACGCCACATGGAAAGTGCGTTTGGATGCGAACTCTTGCAGCTCGGCACAAGACAGCAAAGTGCTATAATAGGCAGTAGTAGAGAAACTCCGATTGAAATGGATGACTGGGGGTAACCCCATTTTAGGAAACCTAGAGTTATCTTCGTTTCTGGTTTACCGGTGACCATGGACGTTATATCTCTAAGCCCAGGGCACCCCTTAAGGTTTACCGGCCTTGGCTGCAGCGTAGCCTGGTTATCCCCCAGACCCAGCTGGCCATGGACGTTGTCTCCGGTGCTGTAGACCTCTCCGCTGTCCTTGCTGCGAGCGCTGATCTAATGGGGGGATGGGACCTTTTTCCAGTGGATGGTGGTTTCTGGTGGGAAAAACATCCCATGTGTAATGGCAAAAAAGGACAACATGGTTATAGTTTTTTGGGTTAAATGGGATCATTTATTTGGTTAATAGCTTTTGTTTGAAAAACATAAGGGAAACATCCATGTGTAAATGGCATATATTAAGGGTTCATATTATGGGATTTCGCACTGATGGGGATGATATGAAGCTTAATCGGGATATGGTAGCTGGTTGGTGGTTTCAACCATCTTGAAAAATATGAAAGTCAATGGGAAGGATTATCCCATATATTATGGCAAATAAAAAATGTTTGAAACCACCAACCAGCAAAAGTCGGTATTTGCATGTTTCTGGTCAGGTTTTCCAAAGGTAATAGTACTAGGCTTTACCCTTCTTTCATCATCGAATCCTGTAGATCTGGGCCACGATGGGATCAACGGTACCCTCTATCCAAGTTGGGGGTGAAACATCAGCTAGTCACCTTTCGATTTGAAGGATCTTAGCATTTTCGGCATCTCAAGTGATATCCGGATGCTCTCCAGCAACTTCCCACATCTACATTGCGGATCTGGACCCCACAGCCAACTATGTTGGTTTGTTCATCCCCTGCAGAAAGTTAAATAGTTGCAATGGGATCTGTGAATAAACCCAAGGAAAACCCCAAAAAATGCTACAGATCCAGATGTGTGGCAACCCAATGCATTTGGAACCAATTTGGGGTGGGCTTACCCGTACTTCTACGTACGATTTGCATCCCAAGAATCCGTTGATCCACATATAACTGGGGTAAAGATTCCACTTATAACTAAGTCACAACCATAATCATCGAATTAACATTGAGATGATGCATCCCATCCTCCAGGTTGTGATTTGCAAATTCAGCTTACCCTCTGGTAAACTAACAGTTTGCTATTGAACGTGGCCATTTATAGTGGATTTACCCATGAAAAATGGTGATTTCCCATAGCTATGTAAACGTTTACCAAAGGTAATTCTAACTCCAGAACATGGGGTTTATGTAACTAGGTGGCCCAACCTTGTACATAACATCTATACACTAAAAATAAATCAATTTATTGGGATGTTCCTCGCCCTACTCAGGTGCATTGAGGGCGACCTCGTGGCTACACTTTTTTACCCAAATTCTTTTGCTTGTATCGCCATGTCGGGCGGTTCAATTCCCACAATCGTCACATATCTTGTTGGTTAAAACCACTGTGAACTATCCCCGTATACGAGTACATGAAGACGAATAAGTATCACTACCTGCTGGTAAACTAACATAACGAACTGGAAAATCACCTTTTTTTATTGGGTAAATCCATTGTAAATGGCAATTTTCAATAATTAACTATGTTTGTTTACCAGAGGGTACTCCCCACACCTCAATAGAATCACACACACACACATCAACAGGAAAAACCACATCACCATTTTTCAGACCGACAAAAAACACACTGTTTGGAGAACAGAAAATGGCTACTTTGATGCCTGTCGTTTGACGGTAAAACCCCATATCCCGACAATTCCATGAGGAACGCCAATTAATATGGAGGTTTCCTCAAATGGGGGTAACCCCAGTCATCATCCATTTATAGTTGGGAATTTTCCCCAACAAAAACCATCCAGTTATTTGGGTATCCCCCAGTTATGGAAACCCACATATCCCAATATTTACGGAGACACCACCTTCATTGCCCCCCCGATTCTCCGATCTTTTGCTGGTTATACCAGCCAGCATTACCCCCTATCAAACGTGGAAAATCAACTGTAAATGGAGGTTCCAAAAGGGAAACTCGGTATATACTGGTTGGTGGTATACCTACCCCTCTGAAAAATATGACTTCGTCAGTTGGGATGATGACATTCCCAACTGAATGGAAAATCATAAAATTCCATGGTTCCAAACCACCAACCACTAACCATTAACCATTAACCACCATCATTAACCATAGATTAACCACTATTAACAACTATTGACTACTATAAACAACCATGAACAACTCGGTATGTAAACGGCTTATTTTCCAGCGCCCTTTTCCAGCTATCTCGGACGTTTTCGCCGCACGCAAATGTGGACGGCAAGTTGCCGTCCACTGGTGGCCCTGGTGCAGCGCCATCAGCTCCATCGTGCACCGGGAAGTGAAGTGGTCGGCACTCCAGCTACAAAAAATGGACATAGGAGTAATAATCTGGTTGGTGGTTGACCTACCCCTCTGAAAAATATGAGTCAGTTGGGATGATGACATTCCCAACTGAATGGAAAAATAAAACATGTTCCAAACCACCAACCAGTGATTATTAACCATGATTAACTATCATTAACCATCATTATCCCATACATTTCACCAATGTTCCAGTCACCACCAACCAGTAATAGATAATAGGTTTTGATACCACCAATAAACGTTCCTTCGCGGGTTATTGAATGGCAAGTTGTGCGCCAGATCCTGGAATCCACTATATAAGTGGGTGATTTTCCATTTTTTTCCCATTTGTATCCCACAAAATCTCCCATAAAATCCACGATAAATGGAGGATACCCGGCCTGGTAAACGTGTACATAGCTATTGAAAATCACCATCTTTAATAGGTAAATCAACTATAAATGGGCCATTTTCAATAGCAAACTGTTGACATAACCAGAGGGTATTCCAAACTCTCCACGTCCAAGGCGCCATGAGCACCACGGAGTGCTGGGTGCCGCTGGCTACAGCCTTGGCTGTGCCGTTCAGCAACATCTTCTTGGGCTGATGCTGGTCCTCCTGGTGGAAGAGTTTGCTGGACAGAAAATGTTGGGTAAATATATCTGGTTGGTGGTTTGAATGGTTGGTATACCTACCCCTCTGAAAAATATGAGTCAGTTGGGATGATAACATTCCCCATATACGGGAAAATAAAATTCATGTTCCAAACCACCAAGCAGTTTGGGAGACTTCAGTCTCAGACACACTGTGCCGTCAAAAGATGGGATGCATGTCTTTCGGCTCCGAAGGATAAAGCCAGTGGATGCCAGCTCGCCATCTTTCACACGATGGCTGCTTCGAAAATTCGACGACACATTCACATGATTTTGGCCAAAGGAGAAAGCAGGAAACAGTGGCGATGTCACCCAAAGAGTTGAGTTTCTTTTTGCCAACAGATATGATTTTCAAATGTCTGTATAACTAGACTATGATCAAATTCCTCACTAGTCAGAAACATCGGTTTTAATGGATTTGATTTGAGCTGCAAAATATGGGTAGGTCGTGAAAGACATACGCTGCCTTATTTGCAAGAGGAGTATGACACTGAAGTTAAACTAACATGCAATGATATGCAATGCGATCTTTGTAAAACGATAATGATACAACATGAGAACATGCCTTACCTCAACAAAAAGCTGCGAAGAGTTAACTTTCAGCACCTTATGGGATTGGTATCACTGCAACTTCCAGGGTTCACCGATCCAAGGTTCACCCAACCATTTGCAGATTCCTCATGCCTTCATGTCATTTCCAATGGTTAAGTGAACATTACAAATGGTTAACACATGTGAGCAGTGTTGGGAATAGATTTCTTTTTGGTTGAGTAAACTGAGTACCCCTTCTGATTTCTACCACAGTTCTCGCAATATCTTTCCTTTTATCCCATCCATTTTATCCCATTCTAGCAATATTTAGTATCCCATCCATCATCCTCTATCATATGCCACTGAATACAATTATATATACATATACACATATGTGATATGTATATATCCACAAACATATGGGGGTTTCCTAAATTGGGGTACCCCCAGTCATCATCCATTTATAGATGGGATTTTCCCAAGCAAAAACCATCCAGCTATTCGGGAATCCCTCAGTATGTAACCCCACATATCCCAATATTTACTGAAACACCACCTTCATTGCTCCAATTTTCTGATCTTTTGCTGGTTAAACCTTCCAGCTATTGGGGAAACTCCATGAAACTACCATTGCATTTGGTAAGCACCAGCCGACTTCGGGCACCGCTCCTTGCTCCCAATGCCCAGCTGTCCATACCAGTTCTCTCCAAGGCCATAAACGTCCCCGGAGTCCATCAAAACCTCAGGGCGAGCCCTGGGGATGTCATGGAATGCCACAAAGAATATGATTACCCTCTGGTTATGTCAAAATAGCTATTGAAAAATGGCCATTTATAGTGGATTTACCTATTAAACATGGTGATTTTCCATAGTTCTGTTAGTTTACCAGAGGGTAAATGTAACAAAGAAAATGGATTGATGATGTGGTTGGGAATACTAGATAGCTATGAATGACATACAATGATAGCATTGAACTACCCAGTCAGTTCACTTTGAAAATGGTGGGAAAACCTTAGCAAGCGTAGTGACAATTGTCGTTTTTCTGCATTCAACTTGTCATTTGGGGGTATCCTAAGGATTTTCCGCATGGTCCAACGTTCCAACCTTCCGTCACAAAGGGTCAAGGTTTACGGGGAGACCCCGATAACTCCTCCATGAAAAAAGTGGATCGAACATCACCCATCTTCACCTTCCCATTCGCCAGCTTCCCAGAGTCTAGAGATGATTTCATGACGACATTTGATGAAACTCCGCAGATGGACTCATTATCCAACATTTTTTTGCCACCACCCAAGAAGATAGAACAAATAAATTATTTCAGAATGCTTTACTTTATAATTATTTTTGCTCTTAAAAGGGGGCTGTTTCCCATAGCAAACTCTTAGTTTAAGAGAGGGTACTTGGAGGTTTCCTAAGCCCATTTCTCATCCATGATGGGATTTTCCACAACTTAAAAACCATCCAGCTATTTTTTGGGTATCCCCATGACTATGGAATGCCATATATATATATATATATATATATATATCTATATCACATCTAGTATATATATATAATATAACATTATATTATATCATATCATATCATATTATATTATATTATATCATATTAATATTAATATTATATCATATTACATACATCTATATGGCTTTGAATACATATATATATGGATATGTATCTATTATATAATCATATGCACATAATAATGCCATATGGTATATATCCTGGGCATTGAACCTTCCTTGGACTTCGTTCAGTTCGTGGATCCGCTGAGGTGCCAGAGAGTGCGAGCATCCAGCCGCCACAGCTTTGGCTTTGCCTGCGCCTTATGCGTCTTTGGGGAGTCATGATGTCGACATCATAAGTGGTTTATAGTGGTTTATAGGTGGTTGATAGTGGTTGATAACGGTGAACTGGTTGGTGGTTGAGCATACCCCTCTGAAAAATGATGGACTTCGTCAGTTGGGATGATGATTCTTCCCAACTGAATGGGAAAAAATGTTCCAAACCACCAACCAGTGATGTGTATATGTGTGTATCATAAACCCATCTGATTTTATGAACCAATCTCATGATCAAGATTGATTTTTGGGCTGTAGACAGTTTCAAAAACATCTGGCATGGTAACCATGGCATCGATTGCAGCTTGTCAGCGAGCGACGATAAGGCCATCTTCCGTAGAAACCAACATTTCATGGTGAAACTGGGCACGTCGTCCATACAATGGCGAGGCTTCAAAACCACAAAAAACGTGACCTGACATGACATCAAATCAGCATCTTCAGTTTCAGACACCAAACAAGGGGTCTTTCAAGCCACCAATTTGGGAGAATCAACCCATACCGAACCCACTACCGAACCGCGTGGCAACGCCGCCTGGCAGGTCCAGCTTCTGCGGCGTCAGCAGGCGCCAGCTTTCCCCACTGAGTTGGCCGTTGTAGTTGTAGCCCACGCCGTAGACCTGGAGCGCCGCCACGTCTGGTGGTGTTTTTTTTATGAACAGTTAGAATAAATATGCTGTTGTTTGGTGACTGTCTTGATCTTAGTGACTTTGTGCTTGTTGATGGTTTCGTTTCAGCCATTACATGTATGTATCTATATATTTATTGACAGCAATGTGTTTTTGCTGCACTTCAAGATCAAGCACAATCTCCAACTCTTTAACAGTGGGTTTAGCCCTCCATGAGGACTCATCAATCCAAAAAATCAACCTATGGCGAAGCCACACGCAATGAGGGCTCAAAAACCTCGAGAGATCGGTGATTAAGTGTGGTAAGCCCTTTTATTTTGGGTCTACCATAATCATAATCCTATGATCGTCGAGTGAAGGTATTGTGATTCAATCCCTTCACCTTTCACGAAACATCATATTGAATTGCACATGAACAAAACATGTTTTTTGCAACCTTTCACCATCGAAAAAAATATCTGAATTCTCTCCCAAGCGTAACCAATCCTCGTTACAAACTTATGAAATCCATGTAAACTTTGTTTTGGACCACACTGAACCGAAACGAATCTAGCTTGAAGAGCTCTCAAATCCCTAGTCTCAAATCTTAACCTTAGGCCACTCCTTAAATGGTTTACCCTCTGGTAAACTAACATAACTATGGAAAATCACCATTTTTAAGGGGTAAATCAACTATCAATGGCCATTTTCAATAGCTATGTTAGTCATTACCAGAGGGTATCAACCACAGTCAACAGTAAAATATGGTACCATTGTCACTGTACACCATGGTTGGTGGTTTTAACCATCTGGAAAAATATGAAAGTCATTATGCCCAATCTATGGAAAAAAATCACTAATTACCCTCTGGTAATGACAAACATAGCTATTGAAAATGACCATTTATAGTTGATTTACCTATTAATAGCATGGTGATTTTCTACAGCTATGTAAACGTTTACCAGAGGGTAACTATGGTTGGGGTGGAAAAAATAACCCACCGCATTGCTTATTATAGTGGGATTATAGTCACAAAAAGGACGGTCCATCCCGTTTAAACTCCACAAAATGGTGAATATCCCAGCATATTAATCATTTAGTGATTGCAATCCACCAAACACATTAAACAACAAAACATGTCATTAATCCCTGCATCCACTTTGTTGGATTATCAAATTATTATTGGTTATATATATATATCTACATTATCATGTTTTATTGGCTTGTGGTTGGCTATCCCTATTATACCTATTAAGATCCTGTCATTTTTTGATCGTTAACCAACAATAGTGGTTATAAGAGATTATATTCTCTCGAATATCTAAGTTTAAATTGTATATATTATGTTAGTTAAGACCTATGGTTTAATTTTGTGTTATGTACCCCAAAAGATAATCAAACATCGCAATGGAACATCCCATCCGTCGACGGATGTTTCTGGGAAAATCACCGACGAGGGAATGTCGCCACGTTGGATTACCAGAAGCAAACCATCGGTATAATTACATCTCGTGGTTAAAATTACCCTCTGGTAATTTAACATAGCCATGGTATAGATGGCCCATTTATAGATGGTTTACCTATTAAAAATGGTGATTGTCCATGGCTATGTTAAATAACCAGATGGTAACAGTTCAATATGTTAAATACCATCGGTACAATACCATCTCGGAGAAAAGTACGATTTATATCACTAACATTAACTAACCATAGTCAAATAGGTTACATAACCATTCAAATAAGTATTACATGATATGATCACGATAATTCTCGTCACCATCTCTCAGCGTCCGGAACCTCTCCCGACTGCATCAGGATCAGTGAGAACCAACAGCCAGCTGACGCGGCGACAGCCTGAAGCGGCGCGACGGCGCGACAGCATATGACCTGTGGCAAAACTGGGGATGTACTGAACGATGACAGTTTATCAGACGTATCTATGTTTCTTACGTTTTACCGTAGATATTCATGTTTCATCAGTTTTTTTTTTTTAAAGTATGTTTAATTAATCATTAATCATTAACCAGTCTTCAATAAACCATCATTATTATTAACTGTGTTCAAACAGGTTTTTTAAGTTGTAAAATCAATTTCAACTGACCGAGTTTTGAAGAACACCCTGCTGCGAAAAATTGGTTTGAAAAATTGGGGTATACCCTCCATCGATGTACTTAGTGATTGTGGGGTAATCGTGTGTATCTAATCCCAATCAAATTAACCAATGGAAACCACATGTAAACATGATTAACGAAGTATGCATTATTTGTAACTTACCAATGGTAATGACTGATACTATCTGGTTGGTGGTTTCAACCCTCTGAAAAATATGAAAGTCAATGGGAAGGATTATCCCATATATGAAATGGAAAATACATGTTTGAAACCACCAACCAGCTATGTATGGTGAATCCGATTCTCAAAGCCACATCACTTGGAGCCACAACCCCCAGCAACCAGCAAGTCGCAAGCCTTTAAATCTTCCGGCAGCGACATCTGCATTGGGGAGAAATGACTCTCGGTACCTTGGGCAGGGCTGGGTCGATGGCGAAATAGTCTAGGATTCACCCTGGCCATAGACAAAGCTATAAAAAACGGCTGATTTTGGGGATGATATGGGATAATTTACTGCTTGGTGGTTGAGTCCTACCCCTCTGAAAAATGATGGAGTTCGTCAGTTGGGATGATGACATTTCCAACTGAATGGTGAACAGCATTGATAAAATCAAACCTTTAACCTTAAAGATATAGGTCCTAGACACCCAATAAACTATGATTTCCATTTTGTTGGGTGGTAATCTTTGCGGCGGATTGAAGGTTACTCACCCCCAACATCAACCATTTCTTTTGGCGGGGAAGTATTGTGAGGGGACTCTACAAGGCGGTGCCGCATAGTCGCGCATAGTATACAAGGTGGTGCCCCAGTTCGTTAGCTAAGTAGGTGAACATAAGTCCAATTTCACTAGGGTTTGTGGTGGTTATATCTATAGTTAATGGGGATTATAAACCAACAAACATCACTGGGGGGGCACCACCTTGTATAATTAAGCTGGTATATAACTCCAAGAAATGGGTTTCTGGTAGATGGACGTAGATATATCGAACTAATTTAATGTCATGGGCTTATAAACCAGCAAACATTTCACTGGGCACCATTCATCCCATTGATCCCATTGTGGGAAATTTGGGTAAATCTCAGTAAAATCCCATGAAAACCCCCGTTAAATCCCATTCAAATTCCATTAAATCCCATCAAATTACTATGAAATCCCATGACACTTCCATGAAATCCCCTTTCAATGGATTCTTCTCCCATGGTTCTCTCGCTATTTTCTCGCCACGTCTTGGTTCACCACCACCTTCTGATCCTCACCTCGTTGGCGCCACGCTGCTTCCGAGGCCCAGTTGTCCATGGCAGTTGTCGCCCATCCCATAGACCTTGCCCTCTGAAATCAGCAACGAATGGGTGCTGCCCGCAGCCACTGCCTGTGCGGCGCCCAAAAATTGGTGGATGAAATGGCTGGAAGATGCTGGTGAAACCCCAGCAAAGGTGGTAATTTGACCAGCGAAACGGATGTGAACCATATTTTTTGGAAACAGAAACAGGAATTGACGCAAACCACACATATTTTCTATGGGAACCATGAAGGCAAGTGTTTTCAAACATCTGTCCCCCCAAAAATGAAACCAACTAGTTACAAAACCCATGGCTGCCCTAGTATCCTATTGTCAAAGGTTCATATCACAACAGCAAATGGCAACTCATTCCCGCTTGCGTTCACGTGTTCCACGTGTCCCAATGAAACAGGATCAGAATCTCATGCGTTGGGTATTTCCTCCTCTAGTTTTGCTTTTGAATAGGAACTGTTCAGACTGTAGGGGGCCATTCCATTGGTTCCCGGGTCCAAGGCCATTGTTTTACCTGGGTCCATGGAGCTTTTCTGTTTCCTTTAACCTCCATTAGACACGAGTTAGTAAAACATCACTCTAAGCATCAACCATCAACAATAGCCCTCATTTTATATCTGATTTTTTTGCAGGCTGATATCCCCAAGGCAAATCTTTAAGAGACCCTGCCAAACAGTTTTATAGCTGGTCATGTAGTGCATCTATTCCCGATTTCTCGCACGCTCAAAGTGCGGGCACAAAATCCGAGCCCGCCGGACTGTTTTGGCAGGGAACTCGGCTTTAAAATGTTGAAACTTCACGAATTGAAACAAGATGAAACCCACGAACCCGAATGCTCACACGTATGTTAATGGTACAGATGTCAAAACACATGGTTATGCAGTCACGCACAATACCTTTCTGCAATAGTTTATATTTGAACAGTCTTGTACATGTTTCCCT
>Ga0126342_10015769_pt1 | contig 13214 bp, 18 predicted proteins | sample Cyp1metagenome_FD_92528 | JGI IMG/M metagenome (GOLD analysis project Ga0126342, IMG submission 92528) | Coral microbial communities from Lord Howe Island, Old Settlement Bay, Australia - Cyphastrea 1 metagenome | ecosystem: Host-associated > Invertebrates > Cnidaria > Coral ... | reverse complement strand
TTTTTGGCAAAAAGTGAGGGGGTTAACCCCCCCTTATGTTCATACATTATCAGAAATGTAGGATCCACCCCCCCTACTCCTGAACCAGTTGGGGTCGGGGATGGGACGGATTTGGTTCAAAACCAATCAATTGAATTTGAAGTTGTTCGCTTAGATCGTTTTTGTTGCCCCATAGCTCTGACGATTGCAGTTCAAAATCTCTGCACCGTGCTTTGTCACACCTATTCTGGCCATTACCTGCGATTACCAAGCATAACCTCAATGTATCCCAATCGACCAGGTTCCTGCTCTTTTTGTCCAATAGTCAAGTTTCACCCAAGTTCAAAGAATCCATGTTCAGAGTTCCTTTCACCCACAAAGCGCAGATTGGATGCGTGATGTCGTAGTTTCTGGGTGACTTTTGTCATGCACTAGTAGTGACACACGCGTGCACAACCTTTTGCAGAACCTACTGCGTCCCCTTCCAGATAAGCCCCAAAAAGTTCGCAAAACATGCTTTTTATGTGGAGGCTTTAAGAATGAAAAACAGAACCGATCAACTGAATTTGAAGTTGTGCGCTCGTTTTTGTCGCCCCATGGCTCTGAGCATCGTAGTAGAAAACCTCTTGAAAGGTCAATTCTTGGAAATCCCAAGGTTGTATTTACTTGTGCTCGGCAAATGCTATGACCTGGGCCCCAGAAAGTGAACCAAAGCTTTAGAGTGAAATTTCCAGAAACCATTTAGTAGAGAATCATGATTTTTCACTGCAACCCGTTTTTCACTTCAAAATGGTCACGCAAATGCATTTTGTAGTGACCCACATTGGCTTTTGATCCACCATCAAAACCCCCAACGCATTTTGTAGCCAGGGGGGTTGGTTCAGATTCAAGCAGCATTTTGTAGTATAAGCCTGTGCTTGTAAACGGTTTAGTGGCACAACTACCCGGCAGAATGCACACAGGGATCACTATACCGTATATCTCTTTGCTTAGAAGGGGTTCATGAAGGCCAGCGTTTGTGGCGCATTTGTGTTGCAACCAAAACGGGATTCATTGCCACACAAGAAACTCTCATCGTGCGTGTCAAGCGGGCTCTGTTTTCTGTGAAAGCCTCTCTGTCTTTTGGAAGCACCTGGAAGTTAGCCATGTAGGCGAAGGAAAATTTCCGCGGCCTAAAATCACCTCTGGCCAGGCAGGTTGGAGCGTCACTGTCACACTGCCTGCCAAGTGGGCAGGTTCACATTTCAAGCTCACCTGCAAGAAGAATCAAAATAAGAAGTAGCTTTTAAATTGGTAAAGAGAGTTCTATGTCCTTGCATGCGCAAAGATTTGCGTGAGTTCTATGTCCTTGCGTGTGAAAGTCACACCAAAAGCCAGATATGCATTTCCTTGCCGTCATCCAGACCTCGTCGTACGGCTAGTTCGCAGCTCGCGGGCCCAGAGCCTGTCAGATAGCGCGGGAGCTTTCTTATACAGCCTTGGCCTCATCCGTATGGCAAGCCCGCAGGCTATTTGCGTCAGCCCGCACCTCGTCCCTAAAGCAAACAGCAAACTTGCGGAAAGTGTGTGCCACCGGGCCTTCCGTGTGTCACAATATACATCCCAGAAATTGTCAGGATATGCATCAGAAATTGTGCCAGGGAAGCTGCATGGATATGTGTGTCAGAGGTCTGTCAGATTCAGAATGATGCGGCGGAGAAATTGTCAGAAGATATGCTGGAAGATATGCCGGGGAAATGGCCAGGAGATATGTCAGGACATAGCGAGAATAGGCAGGATAAATGTCACAAAATCGCCAAAAAAAACATATATGCCAGAGACACGGCGCAAGATATGCCAAAAGATATGTCGCAATAGATGCTGCATACAGTAATGCGACGACATTTTTGTAAGCAAGTTTTTCACACAGCCAGGGTGAAACGAAGCAAAATACAAGAAAGAATTGTTTGAAAAGCAAAGATCATTGCTGTAAGCTGTTTGAGGTGATTTTGATTTGTGGTTCCCGGGGGCTCGTTGTTTTTAACCTGTGTTTGGAGCTTTGCGCATGTCCCGTCGTCGATTTGGATGTCACAAAGATGATGCTTTTGCACGCTACTTTTGCGCAGTGGCCAACCCTTGATTTGTCATCATCCATATCAATGGTGTTTATTGAGGTTTACGCGCCCGGTCATTAATGCCTGATTCAAATCAATGACGTGCTTTGTGAGTTTGCGCAAGCCCAGCGGTTGATTGTTGATCCTAACAGGTAGTAATTACCCGGGCCGCACACAGGCAGTCATTGGCATTTAGTTCTCAGTGATGACGTGCTTTCATTTTTGTAGCCACAGCATGCATTGTCGTTGGCATGAGGTTCTCATTGGTGATGTTCGTTTCCGGTTTCCAATGTGCTGCCCAGTCTGCTCTCCGGGGTGTTGTCCAAGTGCGGTGGCGGTCCGTTCCTATCTGGAACCTATGCAATTGCGTAATCAGTTTTCGGCTGCCTTGCGTATCTAGTGTGGACGCAGCAGTTCCTGTTCCAGGTTCGCTGCATTATGCTGCATCATATAGGGCCAGTTTTGATGAACCTCTGGACATGTCGGGGGCCAGCCAGTCCATTCGAGACTTCTGATGGGCATTTTGAAGATGGCTAGCAGCCATTGTAGCCGTTACCGGAGCATGTGAGCTTGTGAGCATGCGGGAGGTTGTGAAGTTTGTTAGGTCTGCGTTTGACACTCTCGCCGCTGAACTTGATTGAGAGGAAGGGGGCTAATTCATGTAGCCGAGAGACAGATGGGAGCGAGAGGGAGGAAGGGAGAGCTGTTTAAAAACCGGACCGGCGTGATACCAGTGGCACGCCCAAACAGCATGCTGCAAACACAGAGGGTTTGCCTTTTGCAAGCTTGCGTTTGGGTGTCTATGTTTCATTATGTTTCATTCAAACTTGACGGCTGCTTCCATCCCACAGTTTGTCATGGTGTTTGCACCGCGGTAGTTTCATCACGCGGTTTTTGCGCAGGGAAGGCCAGCACCCATTGGCCTGGCGACAAAGTTTCGCGTGCTTCGCTCTCACGCTGCGCGCCTGGTGCCACAGGCACTGGCCGCAGTGGTGCGATCGGTTTCATCAGGAGGGCTGGACGCATTGGAAGTTGTTTCCAGGCCCCTGCATGCTGTAAGACAACCATGTGGGGCTGGGGCCATATTTGCCGTCACAGGATGTTTTGAGTGACATATACTCTATGTTTGAAGATGTTTGAAGCAAGGATGCTTGGTGCAAGTTGCAACGCGGAGAAGTGTGATTTGCAAGAGTGCTTCATTGCTGCCCCATGGTGCTCAATGATTTCTGGCATGCTTCTTAAAGCAAAAGAGTTTGTTGCAAGCTTGTCATGTTTACATAGTTTCTTCCCTATAAGCCAATCGCTTGCACCGCATGCTACCATATGTCAGATGCGTCGAGGCATTCTTCCCACAGCTCTGCGGACGTGCGTCTTGCTGTCGCTCGAGCAATGAGTTCAGCACCCCCGGGGCATCCGGTCGCTGACTGGCTGCCGAGACGCTTGCGCTGCGAAGATGTGGAACTTGTGTCACCTGGCTGCGGCTGCAGTTGCGCTGTGTCAAGGGAACTTGTCTCTTGCCATTGCCTGCAACAATCAGAAAGCCACCTTCGTTAGACAAATCAACCGCTGAAGCCCTGCTTGATGTTTTGTTTAAGCCTGGAAAAGCAATGCAGACACATGAAAGGATGCCACAGTAAGATACGGGTGATACCCTCGTTTGGAAGCGTTCCATGTCTTAAAGGTGCATTTGCCATCCAGTACCACAATCATGTGGGCTTCGTTGCTAAAGCTACCCAAAAGATATTGTTTTCAAGGGCTTTTTGGTTTCACATTGGGCTTCTTGAGACCCAGGCAGATAGAGCTGCTATCATCGATTGCAAAGGCTCTTCCGCCGATGAACGCATCACTGGTTGTGCCCTTCCTGGCGCCGAATCGGACGGTAGACATACGCTGCACCGCAATAATAACTTTAAAGGCATTGGCTTCAGCCGCGGGCGCTCCCCATGCAGGAGTGCTGGCAGCACTCGTTGGAGCAGCCCCACTTTACACGAGACAGGGCATTTCTGATTCGAGCCCTAAGGTTCGACTTTTAGCCTTGGAGGTATTTGAACAACTAAACAGCAAGGCTCTCCGAATCATCAAAGCTGTTGGGGGCCGATTGCAGGATGAGGACGACGTGGTCAGAGAAGCTGCAGTAAACACCTTGCTGGTCTTATCAGCTGAAGGCAAAGAGGACGAGGTGAGCACAGCAATCCATTCAGCATTAGAAGCTTTGAGGCATCCTGCTTCTGCTATCAGAAGTTGTGCAATACGCGTTCTTTGCCAAATTGGGCGGGGCAACTCTGTGGCAATGTCTGGCCTTGCGGCCTACCTCAGTGTCCCAGGTGTCCAAAGCACAGCCTGTTTTGCTTTGCTTAAAGTTGCGGGTGCAAGAGAGGCGATCAAAGTGGCATTGTCATGTCTCGAAAGCGGATCGCAAAAATATCGCGATGCTGCGCCCCATTGTTTGCAAGTCATGGCGGGCCAAGTGCCGGGCCAGTGGATGGTGAGATGCATAAGCGCGCTTCTTCCCAGGTATTTGTCTCACAAGGACTTGGTGGAATTACCAAAAGTTTTACATTCTGGCTTTTCCAACCCCGATTTTTTTTTCGTGTGAACCCGCGGGCTTACCGACCCACTGACCAACCCACCCACCAAAGAATTAAATGACCGGATAACCCGGCATATCAACTTTTTCCAATACTGTCAAACAGGTGTGGAAATGAGATGGGAAAGGCAGGAAAAGACAAAGGAGATGGTGTGAAAGGTTGTATGTGACAGGGTTGTGTGGGGAAAAGGTGTATGACAAAGTTGCGCGCGACAGAGGCAGCTGTGAAAGAAAGAGCCGTGTGCGAAAGCGTTGTGTACAAAAGAGCTGCGTGGGAAATATTTGTGTGTGACAGAGCTTTCCATGGATGAGTTGCGTGTGGAAGAGTTGTGCGTGAAAGAGCTGTGTGCCACAGAGTTGCGCGTGACAAAGCTAATGTAGGATAGAATTGTGTGCGTGTGACAGAGTTGTGTGTGTGTGCGTGAAAGAGTCGCATGTGAAAAAGTTGTGCGCGAAAGAATCGTGTGTTCAAGAGGTGCGCGTGTGAAATAATTCTGCGTGAAACTGTTGTGTGTGAAAGAGTTGTGTGCGAAAGAGTTGTGTCTGAAAGAGTTGTGTGTGAAAGAGTTGTGTGTGACAAAGTTGTATGTGACAACGGTGTGTTTGATAGCGTTGTGGCACCAAGAGAAAAGTTCCTGGCTGACCCGGCACAGTGCCGTAAATGCCACGCCTGCCACACAAAAGTGACGCATGGTTGCGTGTGTGTGCGCACACCCTTCTCACACAGGGATGGTGACCTAAATCGCTAACCGAAGCTGATCTGTTCTGTTCTGTTCTGTTCGGTTCTTGCGCCCGGCACACTCGCCCATGCAAGTGCGGCGGCACATTCACTCAACATAGCGAAAAAGAAACAACAAGTGAAACATTGAATTGTGAAACCAATGGGATGGGCTGGCCAAGTAACAAAAAACATTAATAAAGGTCATGCAAATGCCTCAGCTTAAGCCGGGCGCGTGTGAAACCGAAACTATTTCCACCTCATCGCTGCTTTCATCACTGACCCCAAAGAAAAAGTGCTTCGCATTTGCAGTTTCAAATTTCTTCCGAATGTTCTTCCGCCAGCTTCCAGGAGCAAACTTAACTTAGCCACAAATCAGGCTCCCGCGGGCTTGTCAAGCGTTCTTGTAAAATCTCCTTTGTCACATGCAGTGTGAGTGTGAGTTTCGCCCAACAATTCCAATTTTTTGTTCTGCCTTTGTCAGCTCAGAAATTTTTGGGAGCGGCGTCAAAAATAGTTCTCGAATGTTCTTGTCCTACTAAATCCCCAAGCAAAATCAAAAAAAATTGTCTCTTCAACTCACCACGCGCGCATTCAGTAAGCGAACGGCATTCATCCCCAACTGCCCTAATGAAGACTAGCTTGCAGCAGCGTTTGCAAATATGTTCGGCACAGGGTCTCTTCTCATACCTTCCAGTCTCATGTCCAGACAATGGGATGTGGGCAGCCATCCAAACAACGACCTACCAGCAGGGGTGCGCAGGGAGAGAGCAAAAGGACATGGCGAATCGAAGCAAGGGATCATCTTCAGCAGAAAGCCGTACTTTCCAGTTTGTAAAGAAGAATGTAGTATTCCGCATGCGTTTGCAATACATCAATCAATAGAGGCTGTCGCCCCAATTGTGCTGAGGACTGGCTCCAAAGCCTGTGCACCTCCCATGTCTTCTCAGTTCCAACCTCTTGAAAAAGAAAATCCATGTCAGCAAACAATCCATGGATCTGTGTAATGGTGGAGGGCAGCGCGTTCAAGTGAACCACTCACTATTTCCAATATTTTCTGCAAGAAACTACAAGCTAGTTTTGCTGGTTCGACCCATAAGGGAAGAAAACCACATAGCCAGGACATTGCCTCTGGTTTAGTTCGGCCGTGCGCACGACGAAGAACACAAAGCTTTCTGTTCTGCCTTTTTAATTGCAATAGCATTCCCCCACCCCTAGATTTCGGTTCCAAACTTCGCTACAGATCGGGCTTTCGCAAAATAAAGTTCGTCGCATAGATACAGCCATGAACGCATATTCAGCAAAAATACGAACTAGACTTCCTGCAACCGCTGCTCCTTGCAGCTCTGCCCAAAATCTTCAATATTTCACCGAAGCCTCAGTAGATCGCCCCGCCGTTGCATGGGCCAGGCAGGATGTTTTGCCACGTATCGATTACACCTTTGGTGAATCTCATTTCAAGGCTTCAATACCGATCCAGTGTGTTTATGTTGCCTGGCCTATAAAGATTTATAAATCCGGCGGGCTCCACACCTCTGTGTTGCATGGGTAGCGTGCCAACAGGAAAGGTCAGAGACCGAGTTCCGGCTCGAATTGCCAACACAGCTGAGAGGCAAGCAAGCAAGGAAAGACCAGGAACCCGAGGAGGGCGTGCCAAAACTAGGGGAAGCCGCAAAAAATCACAGACAAGGCAGTTAATTAGTTCAAAGAATTCAAGCAGCTAAGAGACATAACAAACCGATCGCGCAAGTTTGTGTGACAAAGTTGTGCGTGTCTGTGTGTGTGCGTGTGTGACAATGCTATGTGTGGCAAAGTTCGTGTGACAATGCCGCGTGTGCGACAGAAATGTATGTAACAAAGTTGTGTGTGCGCGGGTGTGTGTGAGAGAGAGAGAGAGTGTTGGGGGTCACGAAGCCCAACGTGGGCCACCTGAGCCAGCCCAGTGCCGTAAGTGCCAAGCTTGCCGCGCAAAAGTTGCGGTGCGTGACAGTGTGACATTGTTGTGTGTGTGTGTGACAAAGGCGTGTGTGACAATGCTGTCTGAAAGAGTTGTGCGCGGCAAAGTTGTATGGGAAAGAGTTGCGGGATGTTGCGGGTGGCAATGCTGTATGTGAAAGAGTTCTGTGAGATAAAGTTGATTAAAGTTGTGTGAGAAAGAGTTGCGTATGACAATGCTTGTGTGTGACAAAACTGGGTCTAACAAACATGTGCGCGCGCATGACAACATTGCATTCTGTAATAAAGCGGAGTTGCCTGTGTGTGTGTGTGACAAAGCCGTGTGTGAAAGAGTTGTGCGTGACAAAGTTGAGATTTGTGCCAGAGCTGCGCGTGAGAAGACGAGGAGGAGCAGGAGGAGGAGGAGAAGGCGGACGGGTGCAGAGCGGAAAAACAAAGAACCACACGCAATGATGCGGGGAAAAACGAAGCCGTGCAAAGGCAAACCAGAGGCCACGACCGTGGCCACAGACGAGATGCCGACGAAAGCCACAGAACGGCGTCAAAAGCAGCAGCACCACCACCCACAACAACAACAACAACAACAACAACACTGACCGACCTACCGCCGACCTGCCCACCCACCAACCAACCAATCAACCCAGCCCGCGAAAGCCCCAGTGTACCAAAGTACTAACAACCTAATATAACCTAATTCCAAGCCCAACCTAAGTAAGACTCAAAGTTCCTCTTTTACACCGGGCACCTTGGGCCAAATATTTGGCAAAGTCTCATGCATGTAGAGCGGAGTAAAAGTGCCTATAAAGTTTCGCACGCCACCTTGGACTAAAATTCATTTTAAGTCCACATAAGTAAAGACATTGCATGAGGAAGCTAAGCAAAGTGGCAAATCACGTGAGCAAAGTTTTCGCACATTCGTGCAAAGTGTTTGGCGCGCTGCGACGCAAAGTGAAGATGATTAAAAGATATTAAAAGTACCTTCAGCCTTTAAGCATTGTTCTCCGGACAAACGTCACCAAATACGTGACGTTCAAAGCGAGTTCTCTCAGGTTCATAGCTCTGTTGATCTACAAGGTATGTTTAGTTCAGCTAAGTAAGCCACCTTAACCATTAACCCAAAAAGAAACGGGGCAAACCAAACAAGGTTTGTGTTTTTCCCCTTCAGCAGTCGATCTTTTCAACACAGGATCAGTGATCTTTAAATGCTTTAAAGCATTCTGCGCATGCAAAATGCAAACGCCATGATCAACTGCGGTCATCATCGAGAGGAAAAACCCAGACATTTGGGGGAACACCAAATGACCCATCCGTGAACATCAAACTGCACACTGCCGATGACAGGCGCTACAACAAGTGTCGCCAATCACGACAGCATTTCATGATTGCCAAAAAACACTTCAATCATATTCACGCCACTTGACGTGTTCCCGAGAGACTTCAAACATCTCATAGACATGCAATGCAGTCCGAAGCTTTTGCAGATCGCCACAAATGAGTTCCAAAACAGTTTCCAACAAATGCGGCATCCAACTCAGAAATCTTCTGGAGATGGAGAGCACGACTGTAAACCATGCAGCTGTTCCAAATGCAGAAAATCGATTCTTCGACCAATTCCAGGTTTGAGCTCATCTTTGTATAGAAAGCATCACGCTCAGACCAAGGGGATTGAAACAGCATCAAATTCTGATGTGAATCCACTATTGGATTTAAAATCTTTTCGACATTCCAAGGGTGGTCGAAAACGCACGGAGTTCCAATTTGAATACAGCAAATTGCATCACACCACGCGATGAGAAACTCTGCAATCATCTTGGCGGTCCGATGCAGTACCGTGTCCCAGCTTCACAAGCTGTGACAAATTTCGTAACCAGAAGTACCGATCCAAAGTTTGTTTGGAAACCTTGTCCCACGGTACCTTTGCTCGATGGAGCTCTCTGGCAAAGATGATGCCACAAAGTAAGGATCACGAAAACCGACAAAGCAGTTCCAGATTCCCTTGATCAAAGTGTTTCCCATACAGCTGTGAAGTCAAATCTTTCCAGCTGTTCGGAAAATAAAGTAGCGCAAGGCCACCAAGTTTCCACATTAGTGGGTCCGGTGCGTTGAAAAGTAATGCAGTGTTGTATCTGATTTCCACAAAGATGGTTCCGACACGTAGAAATCCAGAATGCAGCAACCAGGCCTATTTCAAGTATTGCAAAAGTGACCAAAAGTGAAGACAGTTGAGAGCCAGCCAAAATGAAGGCTCTAAACTCTTGAGGTTACGGTTATCATAGACTCGGCCAAAACCTGTACAAAACGCGCAAAGTACGCTACTGCAAATCAAGTTGGTATCAGTCCTAAAGTAGAGAAGTGTCTGTAAAGTACATCCTTACTTACGACTTTGGTAAGCACATCAGCAGGATTCAAGGTACCCAGAACTTTCCTAAGCTTCACGAATCCAGAGGTAACAAGCTCTTGCACGTATAGAAGCCTAAGTGAAACATGCTTTGTTTTTATGGTGGTACGGAATGGTCCTGCCATGGATTTTCCAGCAGTTGAGTCCGTGTAAACAGTTAAGTTCACTTTTGAAAACATACAAGCCTCCAACACAAGCGATCTCAAAAATAAGGCATCGGAAGTCCCCGACCCGATGGCATAAAATTCCGCTTCGCCAGAACTTAAGCCAGCAGCCGCTTGCGTGCGTGAGTGCGAAAGTACGCTTGCACGAAGTACAAACACAGCAACGCCAGAAGTAGAACGTCATGCGTGTGTGCAACCAGCCCAATCACTGTCGACGTACACGTTGATGTCAAGTCAATGACGATGTGGATGAAGATTCAAAGTTGGTCGAAGTGCTTGTGTGCCGTTTTTTGTTCCTTGTAAGTGCATGAGTAAACGGTTTAACCTTGGCAAGTGATCTTCAGTACGTGCTGAAAGTCTTCTCGGCAGTTCTTTCACAGAGAACAGGATGTCATTACGCACATCGCGCGTCCACAAAAGTTGACCTACCAGTCTCCTGTAGGCCTTGTGTTCTTCTGAGTCCACCGAATTGCAAGTTTCCTTTCATTTCACTTTGAAGCCCCTCCAGGAAGGAGCCCAAGTTGGCGTGCAACTGCGCATGTTCAACTCGTCCAACATCGAGTCCACATATGAAGTGCTCATGAAAAGTTCAATGCTGTCTGCGTTTCGTTTGATCTGCCTACTGTACCAAGGAAAGTGACTGTGTTTTACCTTCAGAAAGTTCACCCGTGGTTTTCACCAACAAGTCCTTTCCCAAATCTTGAACAAGTTGAGAAACATCAGAATCACTCGCAGAATCTCGCAGAGACCATCAGATCATCGACATAGCAAAGAACATAAAGTTTCTTTGAATTGTTTCTTTGAATTGTGAGCGTACAAGTTTGGATCACTTTTCATTCGTTTGAAGTGGTCCTGCCAAAGCCTAGGTGCGTTACGCAATCCATAAAGTGCACGACGAAGTTTCCAGAGTACACCGCCATGCGGGTAAAAGTCAAGTGGCGGAATAACAAAAATGTCTTCTCCAGTGATAAGTGCATGCAAGAAGGTAGCGGAAATGTCCAAAGTGGATATTCTCCATCCAAAAGCTATGGACAAAGCCAACAGAAGTTTCAAAGTCGTAAAGAAGGAGTACTGGCAAAAGTATCACCGGTGTCTTCTATGACCTGATCGTAACCTCTGACAACAAGTCTACACAACAGTACCACCACGCTTCCTTACCTTAACCCAACGCGTAGACATGGCTGTATCAAGTTGAGCATCAGTAAGTGACGAAGTTTGAACCTCTTCAAAAACTTGGAAGTCTGCCATAGACTTCATTTCGCTTTCCATTGCATCAATTTCAAGTTGCCTCGGAAGTTCAGTGTCGCACCAGCGTTGGAGATTTTCAAAAGTTTTCATCAAAAGAAGTTCATTCTCATCCTCGTTAACTACAACAGGAACTTCAAGTTGGCTCTTTGATACAGTAGCCGTCGAAATCCTAGCATCATAAAGTGGTACTTTGACATCAGCAAAGTCTGGTGTGACAATTGCTAAGATTCTTTGAACTTTGGAAGAACTCACATCTTCTAGTTCCAAAGTACGCTTCGACTCAAGTTCAACTTCCTCATTCAAACGCTGCCTATGTGGAAGTGGCAAATCATCCTCAGTAGTGTCAAGTTGTCCCCTGACACCAGAAGGTCTTGAAGTCGATTCCTCAGTGGTCTCCAAAGTTTCCTGAGCGGGTTGATCCTTAGTAGAAGTCGTTTTGTCCTGAGTCAAAGTTGATTCTGCCTCAGTGGTTGAAGCCGCCACCTGGGAAGGAAGTGCAGGGTCCGCCGGTAGTATGAAGTGGTCAGTCTCAACACGCTTGGACCCAGTACGATCCCATGGAGTAGCTTGAACTGAAAGTAGAAGTGACTGACTCATTTGGCTTGAGGGCACAAGTCTCCCAACAGACCTTGTCTTGAACACACTTAAAGCATCAGCAACAAAGCGTACATTTGATTCAGTACATCGTCCCAGCCACATGCCCAAAGTAAAAGAAGGCTCTGCTTTGGGCATTCCAAGTTTTCTGAGTTGAACCGGCTCACCAAAGTTGCAAAGTGAACCCACGATTTTTTCCCCCACATTTTTCGTAGGAAGTAAGGCCATCCGATTTCTCCAAGCGTCTAGTCATGAGCCATTGCGCATGTCTCACGACCCCTGGATACAAAGGCAAAGAGACAGACAAAGTGATCTGGTACCTTTGCTCCAAGTCAAGCTTCAAAGTTTGCACTTGGGCATACAAAGTGGCCTGCAAGTTTCCTACAGCACCTTGGGCCTGTTTACGTTTACATCCTACATTTTCTCATAGCAAGTCCACCAACGTCACTTGCAACAGCTTCAGCCAAAGCCACGAGTGACGGTTCAGGATCACACTGAAGTATCCCAAAAGTACGGCCAGTCTCCAAAACGAAACGTCGAAGTTCAGAAGATGAATAAACTGATCTACCTTTCCTGGGGATAACTACAGAAAGTCCAAACTGCGCAGACAAAACATCCAGCGCATTCAACCCAGTAGCTTCACTATCACCTTTGTCCTTCATGAACGGAAAGTCCATTTGCACAAGTGGCCGTTTGGTGGAAGTTGGTTTGCTGTTGCTTTGTTTTGGTTTCGACTGGAAAGAAAGTGGGCACCATGAACGACATGGCAAGTGAGTCAAATTGTGCTCAAGTATTTCATTTTCGGTGGGACCCGTAGGTACTGGGACTTCTGAGCAGCAAAGTCAAACTCGCCTTCAGGTTGCCATGCAAGTCTTTCTTTGAGTTTGGACGAAGTAGAATGTCACCAGATAATCTCCAATTGTCGGTGGTGTCGACCAAAATTTCCTGGGTTTCTGAATCCACAATCATAGCAAAACGTTTCTCACCAAGTCCCGGAAGGTCTTGGTCTTTTTGACTAAACTGCCTATCCCTTTGAACATCGTGCATTCGAATCCAAAAAGTATAGGAAGCTCGATCCAAATGTCATGAACATAAGGAATCATAAGGTTGACCAGCGGTTGGATCTGAAGTTGTTGAACAACTGCTTTCTTGTGAGCTTCGAGTCCTAATTTTCCATCATCCTTGTCACCACCAAACTCCACCAACATGCGTCGGAAGTTTCTCTGATAGTTTGCTCACTTGTGTTCTTCTTCAACTTGGGGAGGGGGGGGGTGCACCACCCCCCCCCAGCTTTGTCACTATAGCCATTCATAGTCACTGTAGCCATTCACAAAGGGGGGGTGGGTCCACCACCCCCCCCCCTCAGCTGCCGACAAACAAGGGGGGGTGGGTCCACCACCCCCCCCTCAGCTGCCGACAAACAGGGCGGAGTGGGTCCACAACCCCCTCCCCCCAGCTTCCAACGATCAGGAGGGAA
>Ga0126342_10015768_pt1 | contig 13215 bp, 8 predicted proteins | sample Cyp1metagenome_FD_92528 | JGI IMG/M metagenome (GOLD analysis project Ga0126342, IMG submission 92528) | Coral microbial communities from Lord Howe Island, Old Settlement Bay, Australia - Cyphastrea 1 metagenome | ecosystem: Host-associated > Invertebrates > Cnidaria > Coral ... | reverse complement strand
TAGATAGATTAGATAGATTAGATAGATTAGATAGATTAGATAGATTAGATAGATTAGATAGATTAGATAGATTAGATAGATTAGATAGATTAGATAGATTAGATAGATTAGATACATTAGATACATTAGATAGATTAGATAGATTAGATAGATTAGATAGATTAGATAGATTAGGTAGATAGATAGATAGATAGATAGATAGATTTGTAGATTGATTAGATAGATAGATTAGATAGATAAATAGAGATAGATAGGTAGATATATAGATAGATAGATAGATAGATAGATCGTTAGGTAGATAGAGATAAATAGATAGATAGATAGATGGATAGATAAACAAATAGATAGGTAGGTAGATAGATAGATAAATAGATAGATAGATAGATAGATAGATACATAGATAGGAAGCCACACATATATTCATATGTATATATATATGTGTTTGTGGACATGTTAACCGATTTATAATATGTATGTATGTATGTGTCTGCATAGATGATACAGAGAATTGGATATTATATACATGGATAGATCTACAGAATTGTAGACACATAGGCAAACAAACAGGTAGATAAATAGATAGATGCTTAGATAGATAAATAGATAGGTAGGTAGGTAGGCATATATATATGATTGCATTGTTAATACATGGACTACCATCTGGTAATTTAACATAGCCATGGAAAACCATCTATAAATGGAGGTTTCTATCGCTGGGAAAATCATCTATTTCTATGGGCCATGAAAAAAAACCATGGCGAACTGTTAGTCATAACCAGAGGGTAATTACTATACTGGTTTGTGGTTTCAACCCCTCTGAAAGATATGAGTCAGTTGGGATGATGAAATTCCCAATATATGGAAAAATAATCCAGTCTCGTTCCAAACCACCAACCAGTATAGTTCCAGGTAGATCTCTCCCTCCCAATTGATGTTTTTTAAAGCGCTGATTCTCTCGCCCAGCTGCTCGTCCCGAATTCGTTGTGCCACTGACTCAATCTCCGACCTGCAAAATGCTTCGAATCTGGATGGGAATCCTGGGGAAGAGCTAGCACATAAATTCATAATATACATCATATATCTTATATTTATATGTCATGTATCAACATAATTCTATATATATATAGTATATAAATATGATATTATATATATATATATCAGATGTTTGTATGTTTTGTCTGATGGTAAGATACCAGCATATATTCAATATTATTCAATCATGCGTTGTATCCGGAATATGTTGGTTCTCCGTCACCGGGTAGGGTCATCTGGGAATCATTACTGGTTGTATCGCTGTGGCATGGCAGTAGGATGGTAGGATGGTAGGATGGCGTGGAGGCATATGAGCCTTGCGAGACATGCCTTCCAGAAAGTCAATCTGCCACTTGAAACCCAATTTCATGGTAGAAACAATTAGAAACATCTGTGGATAAAGTTCCAGCACATCAACTTTGCTTCGCAGGGCCCAATCATGAAGCCAAGTGAGATAGACATCTCACCATCTCCAAGTAATTTTCAGCATGAAATCGCATCATGATATTAAAACAGCCTCATTGTATCGTCCAAACGAGGTTTCATCTCCATCATGGTTTCCAGGGTTGTTTAATAACTGGTGAATCACCCTTCATCCAAACATGTCCATCAAAAAGGGGCTTCAAACGGATCCATAGAAAAAATGTTGAGTTGGTTGCATATCCCATTCATTCCATATTCAATACCCCTTAAAGAAAGAGATACCCTCCGGTAGTCAAACGTGGCAATGGGAAATCCCCTCTAAATACAAATGGCGGATACCCCATTGCCACATCTGATTAACAAATGGTAATTATCCTCACATGTGAATAAAACAAGATGAACATGTGACATAAATATATATATATATATATTGTTTTATTATAGGCGATAGGTAAAATACATGTTCATATATCATTAGTGTTTCATCTAGCGGTATCTACTAGTGAACTACCAATCAGTAAATTCGGCTATAGGATCAATAATTACGAATAGATTGATATAGTAAAAATATCTAGTATTAATCCATATAGTGGGTTATAGTGGAATATAAAATATAAACTAATACTAATGAATTACTGTGGGATTAATCCATGGTGGGATATTACTGGAATATTCTATTCCCAAAGTAAGCACTTTTAATCCAATACTACAATGTGGGGCCCCCCAGTTATAAGTTGGTTTATAAGCCCCAGTAACTAGTTCGTTAAAAGTACCATAAACCATAGTGACATTGGAGTTATGTGCACCAACTTAGCTATCTTGGGGGCCTCAAATTGTACAATTGGGATTAGAATATTCCAAAATCCGAGTGTTTCATCAGGTTCAATGAGGGCATCACCTGGAGTGTTGCACCATGAGGTCCAAGTCCTTCAGCGAGGCCTAGGTCGCCGAAACACGCGTGATTTACAGCGTGGTCGTCACGGGGCGTTGTTGAGAGATCTCAGAACGACATGATGGGAATATATCTTAATTGTAATAAATATATATATATATTATGGAAATATATTTTGGAAAGAACGAATCTATTGATATATATTATGGAAGTCATGTATACAAATGGAAATACAATTGGAATATAGAAGTGTAATATGAATCTGGGTATAATAAAATGGATTAAAATCGCCTATGCCTATATCTACATCATAAAATAGAATGGGATATAACTCACCAACTTGAGATGATGTTGGACATTTTACGATCTACTCTCTGGTATTATAGGTGTTACCAAACAGCATTAACAAAAAGTGTGTTGAGAAGGGGATATACTTGGGATAAAACAGGGATATAAGAAGTGATATACGGTACACATTAAAATGGGTACACCCCAAACAAAATGATGTTTTCTGTGATGTTTTCTGTGGACATAGCGGACATTTTAACCATAGATTCCTGGGATTCAATGGATCAAAAAAAATGGTTGTTACCAAGAACCAATAGGACATTTTCACATGTTCAGCAACAAACAATGGGGATATAACCAAGTATCATGGGGACATAGCAAGGGATGTATGGGATATGTAACCAGCTTGACTCAACACGATTCTTGGATATGTTTGGAAACGGACATGGGGCAAATTGGCATATCCCAAAAAAAACATCCAAGAACAATGATACGCTCTGGTAATTTAACAGTTTGCTACTGAAAATGCCCCATAGAAATAGTTGATTTACCTATTCAAAATGGTGATTTTCCATATAAATCACCATTTTCCCATGATTTTCCCATGGTTTTCCTATTCAAAATGGTGATTTTCTATAGTTTTTTGTATGTTTACCAGGGGGATAAACCACGGGATTCTGGGGTGTCAATCCAGGATGTTCCATTGAACCTTGTTAGATTACCATCTATGCGTGTTATATATGCATTGTATATGAATATATATATATGGTAAATCAGATGGTATCTATTGATACTAAACATAAATAAATGAATAAATATATATATATTTATTGGAAAATCCACCATCTATTGATAATATCTGGGCAAATGGAAAAATAATTCACTAACCTGAATTAAGATGAATTGTTCGGCCATTTGGGGATGATTTCCCTTACTAACCATTATTCCCAGGGCTCGGTCGCAGTGAGGTCGTTATAATTTACCCAGATATATATATATATATATATATACACGTATAACGTTGTATAACCTTATCATATTCATGTGCGTGTGCGTGCAGGAATTGGAGGGAACAAAAGCACAATAGAATTATAAGCAAAGAAGCCAAGGAACCACACAACAATTTGGACCGAGTCTCAAACCACGTTGGAATGATGAGAGCTTGATTTGAGATCAATGATACACTGCCACTCGATGTCAAAATTGGGTTCCAAAAAATATCACCTTCCCTTGATTTGTTGATTCAATCAAGTAAATAAATAAATACATGTCATCTCAAATACTGTATCCTATATAAATATCCACAGAACATGTTATCTTTTACTGGTGTGCTGGTTATTTTCCATTTACTCCGCCGAACAAAAATAACGGATTATATAGTTTCTATCCATCCACTTGATTGGGGATGAAAACATCACAAAACACCCCATCCATTTTGCTACATCCCCCAGCCTCCACAGCGATGTGCTGTGCCTTGATACTGGCGATCAGCTGATCAGGGCGATTTAACCTGGGAAGTGGATTTCGCCGATGATTTTGTTCAATGTCAGAACATAGAACAAAGGCCAAATATGAAATAATATGAACTATTGGCCAGGAAAAATGAATTCCAATGAGATCTGGAGTTTGACACATTTCAGAACATTGGATGTTCAAAGGCAAAGGTGTGGGGATTGAGCCGAGAAAAATGGAAGCATGACATGGTTACAAAAGCAACATCTCATTTCGAGCAGCAAAGGCGTGGGAATTCACCAACAAACTGAAGTTTGGCCAACTTAATGGGAGCAATCAAAAATGGGATTGACAAGAAACTGTGTTTTTTGAACCAAAACATGCATGCCGCATGCCTATACAACTTCAATATCATACAATAACTAATTTGAACAGCACAAAACACGATTTCCAGTTTGCTCGAAGACATTGATTCAATCACCTTTCACCTGGTGAACTTTCATGGCGCCAAATGCGCCACCAAAAAAAAGAGCCTGTGATGGTGGCTACCTGGTTGAACAAAAAATGATTAATCGGGGCAAATTATAGTATATAATTATAGTAATTATAGTAATTCACTAACCTAAAATAAGACAATCTTGGGATAACTCCCCTTACAAACCATTGTTCCAGTGAGGTCGCAGTGAGGTCGTTATAATTTACCCAGATTGATGTTTATTGACGTCAGCCTACATTTTTTTTCCCTGGTTCCATGTGCAGTTTCACCGAAACATCCATCCAGTTGTTGGGGCGCACGGGAATGGAGTAACCGCCCGCGCAAATGATCAACAACCCGCATGGATCAAAATCAGAGCCTCTAAAATGGAATGATTTTATAAATCGGTGGACCTCGAAATCGATGCTTCCCTCTGGACAGTCACGCTGTCTCTGGCCCCCCGCTTTGTGGCAAGGCCGGCCAATCTGATGTTCACCCAATGCAACTGGTTGCATGGGGTTTCAGCTTCCAAGCAGCAACATCAAAATAAGATCTATGCCAGCAGAGCCAGACATAGCCACTGATATGCGGTTCAGCAGAATTCTGTGGTCGTCTCATAGAGTTTATGGGTCGTCTTCGCCGATAGTTCGGCCAGCATAGTACTGCATATATTAGCCTTTCCGCTGCGAACCTCGTTCAGCAAAGCAAGCAGCAACGAGCTTCGCCGATTGAAAGGCTTTCTGCGTTGCAATTGCAGTGAAACCTATTATTTCTGGAATATTTCTCGAGCATGGTCAGACGTGCAGATGCGATCTGTGATCTTCAAGATATGTCAGGATCCAAGTGGTGTCCAAATGATATGATGGTTTTGTTTTTCTGCAATCATTCTCATTTTGCTAGGCTTTATCATCAAGTTCTTCGCCCGATTCGTATCTCAGATTCCTCCATTTCTGGCCACCGTCAACACAAAATAACCCAGCCTTGCCACCCGACAGCGTGTTTCGAGTTTCCATGGTCGTGTTCCTGTTTTGGGCTTGGTAAGCAAACAATGATGCACTTTCTCTCTCTCTCTCTGTGGAAATAGTTAACACGATCAAGGCACCAACAAGTTTCTCCAGTTTTAAGAGTCAGTTTCCACCATTCTATCTTACATTTCTCCGTGCTCCATCATTTGTAGCCCCAAAAAAAACATTAAAAAACCAATCCGCAACAGCCAGTCAGCAAATATCCACTGATTGCACATCAACTGATTGCATGCAGTTTCCATCATCTATGTCATATATCTATTATCTATTTTTATTATTATCTATCAGTATTCATTGGCATAAATGTGCTAAAGTCAATAATGAAAGACCCATTAGGGATGGCTTTTGGGATAGTCATTTCACTCGTAGCTTTACCACATTATCACCCAATGATCCCATATTTTGTCACGGTGAGGTTCAACATCACTTGGACGGATTTTTCCTCACTGTTTCTATCCATGATCCTACCATTCGTATGGCGGTTTTTTGCCTCCAGTTTCCCCCGTTCAAAGCCGTGAGAATCTTGGATTTGCGATCCAGGGCTCCCCAAAAAGATATATATATATATATCCGATTATATGTCCTATGGATTTCAATTGTTGCTTTCAACCCCAAAGATCTTAGTGAATCATCATTCTAAATCTGAACCATTCGCCTTGAACAAACACTGAGATAATAATTGAAACCACCAGCCTCATTTATAGCCAGTACCCTCTGGTAAACTAACATAACTATAGAAATTCACAATTTTCAATGGGAAAATCCACTATAAATGGTCATTTTCAATAGCTATGTTAAATTACCAGAGGGTAATTCGTCAGTTTCATCGATTTCCCAATGGAAAAACACAAAATCCACCTTTGCATAGCACCACCTCGAAGGTCCAGGAACGAGGCGTTCAAGTTCAGCACCTGTTCCAAGATGCCGTCCAAGCCATAATTGGCCGACTCCCTGCCGTCATAACAAATGCTGGGATCCATGGATTTGTTGGGGGAAAGATGGGGAAAGTCAGGTATATTTATAGAATTTTATGGATCATGTGCCTGCAAACCATGGATTTTCATGGATTTTCATGGATTTTCCAGCTTCAAAACGTGGAAAACCGATGGTTTCCCTGGGACAATGATACATGCAACATGTTCATAGATGTTACACATCTATGATGCTCCAAGTATGGTATATTTACCTACAAAAACTGGCTGATTTTGGTGTAAATGCTGAGAAACATCCCATGGAGCATATGGGGATTGGGCAAATTGAAACCGGAAAATTCGGAAAACCCCTGTGTTTTTTCATGCGACCATGGGTGTGAATCCCATGGATTCCGGTTTCCGTTGGTCAATGTTAATCCATTGAACTGAATGAAAACATGGGATGGAGACTATATTAAGATCTATTAAGGATACGTATGGGAGAACTATCTCAGATAGTTACTGTATGACATGATCAAGATTATTTGGCGTATCATGTATAGTATATGTGGATCAGTTTCAATAACAACTGAGTCTAAGCTCCTGAATCTACCTATGGTATGCATATATCAAATATTACCAATGGAACAATAAGATCTATCTATCTATCTATCTCTATCTATCTATCTATCTATCGATCTATCTATCTATCTATCTATCTGTCCAATCTATTCTATTCTATTCTATTCTATTCTATCTATCTAACCTATCTACCTACATATCTATCTATCGATCAGTTGGGATTATATCTGTATAGGTATAAGATGAAATAACAGCAAAAGTTGGAATATGGACGTCCCGTACTGTAGCGGCAAGTTGGCTACTGAGCAAAATAGCCGGCTTAAACTAAGGATTTCAACGTCAAACATTGGGAATTAACATGTTTTCACCACGAGCAAGAGATGAGAATTTGACCCAAAACAAATGAGATTCCACTGATATGGTGCTCAGAAATTGGGTATAATTACCCCAATATGTCGTAATGTTGCTATTTTGACGCAGTGTGGGGGGCAAAAGAGTTTGCAGCCGAAGAATGATCTCACATACCCTCCCTATTCACATAGCTATGGAAAACCCACCACGTGCATCCATTTGTGGATAAATTTCCTAGGGAAAGAACCGTGGATTTCCATACAATTCTGTTGAGTTATTTGAGGGTAACCATTGCATATCGTTGTCAACAAGTCAATTCAGGGCTCGTTAAAAGACCAGAAACTGAAGATTGCCAGCGTATGCGCCTGAAATAAGTCTGACCTATTCCCACATCATCATGTCGCATGTTGTTGATTTATGGAGGGTCACATTGATATCGGATCACTTTTCCCCAATTTCGTTCAAACATACATACCTAGAAAACATGGTTGTCTAAACGTAGGTTGCCCTCCATCAGTCTATCTATTTAAAATGCCATTTTGGGTATACTAGCACATGTTCCAACCCAAATATACAGGGTGGTGCCCACCATAAGTCATAAGTTGATTTGTAACCTCCATTAGGTATAGATATCTCTACCATAAACCATCATAAACCCAACAGTTATTGGAGTTATGTTCACCAACTTAGCGATTTGCCTCACTGTGGCACTACCCAACGTACCATCCCGCCATGTTGCAGGCCCAGGGGCTGCATCGTTTTCTCCCGCGAGTGGTGGCACAAACAACTCTCCTCGGCAAGCCATAAAACTGCTGATGACTTGGGGATGGTGACATTGGCTGGATCCACACTTCATTTTTTGGAGGCCCATGGGGAGGACTGTTTATGGTCACCAAACTCTTGGGCTTGGTCCAAGTGCTGATACCCACAGCAAGCTGCGGCAGAGCCCCCTAGGGCCCAATGGGCCCAAGCAGTAAGGAATTTTCAGTTCCTAATCTCATGGGCAATTGCAGCAAAAGGTGCTTTTTGGTTGGCTTAAACTCCATGAAACCCCGCTGTTGTTCGAACTTAAAATGTGTGCAAGCATTCTTATTGGATTGTAATGTTTGCGTCTGAGGAAGGAGCTGAAAGAAAAGCCTTGAAACAACTAAAGAGACACAGCTGATGGTGACATTGAACCAACTATGACTCAAAGAGCGTGGACAAAATCGCCCAGTCCTGGCTTCAACGCAAATTGCAGACACCAAAAGGTGAAATTTCCTGGGCACTCATTAATACAATTACAGTTTACAGTCCAACATATATATATATAGTGCCCAATTTCACCCTCCAGTAAAGTAAACAAACATAAATAACATGTTTCCGAAACATTGTCGTGCCAAGTGACTGCAGGACGATTATGTTTATGCGTAAATTCCCCTCAGACAAAGTTGGTTTCCAAACCCCGTTAACTATAAAATTTGTCTACCATAAACATATGAGTTGTAAGTTTGAAAGCAACTTAGCTATCATGCTATCCTAAGCCAACTATCCTCTGGTAAACTAACATAACTATGGAAAATCACAATGTTTAATGGGAAAATCAACGAACTAAATGGCCATGTTCAATAGTTATGTAACAAATTACCAGAGGGTAAACGGAAAATCCATGAAAATTCCATATGATTGACACTGTCATATATGGTTATCCTAAGCCAACTAGAATTCTTCATTTCTTCTGCACCATTTCTCTTAAGGAACCGGGGAAAAACACCACCGAACCGCCATTGATTCCAGGCGTCCATGGCGTCCACGAGTCCTCCACACAACGCGCGCAAGCGTCTTGGACGGACAAAGCTTGAGCCAAGGACATTCAGCGCCTGGCAAAATTATGATAAATTTATGATTTATTTAAGGGGTTGGTAAATGTCCTCATTGAACAACACAACAAAAAAGGGATACATATATATATATATATTTATTTATATTTGTAAGATTTCCAAGTGAAACAAATCCCCAAAACAGGACATTACTACCATGAACGATGATTTACGTGGATATTCAAGGCCGGAAAAAAAACACTTCATCAGAATCTGAATCCCCCTGAAAAATATCGTAGTTACTGCAGTTCAACTTTGGGGAACCAATGGTTGCCATCCCCCAAAATATCCCAAAGACCCCGAGGGTAACCAATTTTTAAGTCTCTTCCAACCCCCAAGTCATGGCTTTTGGTCAGACACTTTGGGAGATGGTTTCCTGAAGGCCCAGGAAGTTCAAGCCTTAGCCTTAGGCGCCCCATTCCATTCCAAAGTCTTCAGAAGATATCTAAATAGCAGAACTGTTCAAATTCGAAAGTGTCCAAAAACTATCCAAAATAGCCGAAGTGTTCACATTCGAAAGTGTCCAAAAACTATCCAAACTTACCAAAATTTCTTGAAACTTGCTAAGATATGCTAAGATGGTGGAGTTTCATGTGAAAACTTCGTTGACATCCTTGGTTTCAAACACTTTTTCGCTTGGTGGATCTGCTAACGCTGGAGCTTGGAGTCTGAAACAACCATGATGACTTTGGGAGCCCTGACTGAAAAGAAACCCCCATGTCAAACATGTGGGGAAAATCACCATTTTGAATAGGAAAACCATGGGAAAATCATAGGAAAATGGTGATTTATATGGAAAATTACCATTTTGAACAGGCAAATCATCCATACATCATACATCGCTGATTTTCCTAAAACAGGATATGCCAGGATAGCAGGAACGCATCCATCCGAGCAAAGCTGTCATATTAGTCCGAGCAGAAATTGCTTGAAAAAAACGCCCAGTGCTGGGCGGAAATTAGGGGGGTTGTTTAAGATTGAATTGACAGGTTGAAAATGGTACATCACATTTTCCAATGGTTAAGTCGTAGTTTCGGGTTCAACGGTTTCCAACCACATGCCAAAAAGGTCAGAAGTTGCTACATCAAATTTCATCAAAATCTCATCTGGGCAAATTACTAGACCTCACAAATTTGAAATATCTTGAAACAAATCCACATCTTCATATTGTTTCACTCAAAGTCAAAGGTCGGCTAATGAGACCATAATTCTCCCAGTTCCGATCCCGCCCAGCCGCAAAAACCTTTTCTTCACCTGGCGCCTGGCGCTCCAAACTCCGCAGCCAGCGCCTGTGCCGGACTTGGGACTTGGACGGGTCACCGGAGAGCGGATCACCGCTACATCCATTCGGTTCTTGGGTGATCCCAGAGGGCATCCGTTTACAGGCTTAGGTCGGCCAAAACCCCTCTGAAAAATGATGGAGTGAAAGTCAGTTGGGATGATGACATTCCCAACTGAATGGAAAGTCATAATCATATTCCAAACCACCAAGCAGATAATTATGTAACTATTAGATGATTTTCCCAGCTAGAAACCTCCATTTATTTGTGGGATTTTCCATGGCCATGTTCCAGTCACCACCAACCAGCAGGTTCATGAGATCAACGGAGGCGGTTCCTGGGAACCCCCAGTCCTGATGGAAAATTTAGCGAAATAACAAAGCACCGACTCAGCCAATCACATCTGAAATTCTATGCCATTTTGGAACTAGTTAAATCGGCTACCCTCTGGTAAACGAACAGTTCGCTATTGAAAATGGCCATTTATAGTGAGTTTTCCCATTAAAAAATGTGATTTTCCATAGTTTTTTGTAAGTTTACCAGAGACTATAATCTGAAAACCTGATTATCTGGGCATCCCCCATGATTTTGCTATGGAGATGCGAAGGCAAGGGTATATTAAGACCACCGTGCAGCCTGCAGAATGGGGATGCCATTGAGTTTATCAATGCTTTAAAGAACAAACTGACGCTTGAACCATCACAGAAAGCATGGTTTGCACCAAGCAAAACTAGCAGCTTCCGGTAATTGCCTATGGATGTTCCCTTCAGTTATCGGAGTTTCATTAAAATTACAAAATTGCTACATATATTTCTGAAATCCATCTTGAATCATGAAGATCATTGAAGATCTCCTATGATTAATTTCTACAACCCCCCAAAACCAAAACGGTCACTGTCGCTCAGGCCATTTTCCAGCTCAGGCCACCTTGGCATAGACGGCTTCTCAAGGTGTTGGCAATGGGTTTTTAAAAGTCACCATATTTGCTTTGGGTTTTAACATTCGCATGAGCAGTGAATAAGAAACCTCCTGGCCGAGCTGGTATGGTACATCTCTTGATCTCTTAATCTTGTTTGTTTTCCCCACCACTACAACCAATGTGTCTCATACCCTGTGGAAGACTTACAAAGAACCCACCGGAAAAATCATCTTTGAACAGCATTCTCGTGTGGTTGCTCATCGATGTTAATAGCATTTCTGATACCTTTTGTTGATTGGAGCCCCCAGAATGTCTCATCTTATGTACAATGCAACAAACATCGCTTAGAGTTGAGTAGGGACTATTTTTCCCCCTCGCAGTCAACCCAAGATACCCAAGGCCCAAAAGGAACCCAACCGACCAAGGACCCAAAGATTGGATGGATCAATAGAAATCCTCCCAAACATGTAGAATGTTGTCGAGGAGCCTACCAGGGCTGACACCATTCCACTGAGATTTCCCATGGGATTCCCGAGCCTGGTCCACTGATGGATTACCTACTGAAATGTTTTTTTTAGCCAAATCACCTTCTACAAATCTTAGAGAATCACTATCAATCACTATTGATCATCAATTTTAATGGCAATCAATCACTAATAGTCACTATTAATCTGGGACATATGGAGGTTTCCTAAACTGGGGATAATTACCCCCGAATCATCAATTTTTATGGGATTTTCCCTCATCAACCATCCATTTTGGGTACCCCTATTTTCAGGAAACCTCCATATCCCAAAGATTCCCAAAGTGGTCCTTGTTGCACCCACGAAATGTCCCACTGCCGACGGGCCACATTTGGCTTTCGCTTGCGCTTCTCCCCTCGGGGGCCGGCTTTGGCGCGGCGCTGTGCCAGGGCCTGAAGGAACTCCAAAACAGGTGGAAATAACGATGTAAATTTAATGGGAATTTCAGGATCCTAAAATGGAGGTACTGTACCATATAAGGCCATATTTTGTGGGGATATTCCCTTACATAGGCCTTGTATAGGCCTTATATATGGTAGGTACCTCCAATTTAGGTTCCTGAAATGGCCATTGAGAAACTGTATAGATTAAGTATGAAATATCTATGGGCTGGATATTGGGCAAATAAAGTGGTAAATGATGTAAATGACTTATTTCTCCCCCTTGTGCCTATAATTTCCTACTAATGGGTTGGAACAACCCTGGTTTTAGATGGAAAAGGCCGGGACCCCCACAACTCCACCGAAGCACCTCCTCCACTTGCAACAGCCGGACGCGATGTACGCCCCAGCGCACCAAGCGTGGCAGGCTCAACCTGACCACGCCGGGCCAACGTGCCATGTTTTCGGGTGATAACTCCGGTGAAACCGGGACAGCCTGGGCTCAAATCGGCAGTCCCATCATCGGAGGCCCCCGATTGGAGGATATCCCAACTTTGGACATACCCAAAATATGGGTGAAACTTCCGAATTCCTGCAGCATAGTGACGTAGTGTATTCAGTGAAGGAGCATGGGCTGCCAAATGCTGCCAACTGGCATATGTATATGTGTATTATATTATATATAATATATATGGTGGCTGTCCAAAATACCTTTTCCCGGACAGCCCTCAATCGCTCAGCCAATCGCGTAGCAACCGCGGTACCACAGTGAGCAATCGCGGAAGGGTTTGTTCTTCGTTGATCAGATCATATACATAAAAT
>Ga0126342_10015767_pt1 | contig 13215 bp, 8 predicted proteins | sample Cyp1metagenome_FD_92528 | JGI IMG/M metagenome (GOLD analysis project Ga0126342, IMG submission 92528) | Coral microbial communities from Lord Howe Island, Old Settlement Bay, Australia - Cyphastrea 1 metagenome | ecosystem: Host-associated > Invertebrates > Cnidaria > Coral ... | reverse complement strand
ATTTATTTGATTGTATCTGAATTTATTTGACTTTATTTGAATTTATTTGCAGTGGGACCTCCCTGGGGTTATCAAGCAATACATAGCAATACATCATGTGACAAGCAAATGTGTTTTAAATCCGTTCACCCTAGAAGCTCAACATTTGACAACACAAGGAAATATGATAACAGCTGACAGTTGACAGCAATTCTGCCGCTGGCCTCGGCAAAGTTGTTGTAAGGTTGCGTTAGTTTATTTAGTTGTTTCTTGTTTTTTTGTTTTTTTTTCCAGCAAATTTGAAAGATTTTTTTGAGTTTTTTTGTTTTTTTTGAGATTTTTTGTGATTTTTTGATTTTTTTGAGTTCTTTTGAGATTTTCTATGGTCCAGAAAAAAATATGCAATACAGAACCCAGTCTCACAAAACCACGTTTGAAAAACAACATTAGAGAAATTTTGAGATATTTTGAGATTTTTTGACATTGTTTTGCTATGTTTTTTTTTCAAATAAAAATGGTTCCATTGTCCTTTTCTAATCTAATTTTATGTTTTTCAATTTGTTTTTCATTTTTTGTTTCATATTCTTTTCATTTTTATTCATGTTTTTTCATTTTTATTCATATTTTTCATTTTTATTCATATGTTTTCATTTTTATTCATATATTTTCATCTTTTTGATTGAAAAAAACCATTGCCAATCTAAGACCACTGCAGATCTAACCTACGTTTTGGTGTTGCTGAATATCTCTTTATGATGCAGGGAACTCTGTCAGGAAGATGCAGTACTGCTTGGGGACAAGATGAAATCCCCTGCCACTCAAAAGTGCTGTTTCCTCTTGTTCACGCTTGCTATAAAAACATGCAACATAGAAGCAAACACAACCCTATCATTTGAGCATGGCGCAACCTGGCAACATTGAATTTTCTCTCTGATATTCATTGGTTCAATACAATAAAATATTTCAAAAAAAAAATGCCGTATTTTGGCTTATTTTTACCAAACTGAATTGTCTCAGCTGTTTGGCGGGTTTGCTTTCAGGTCCTTGTAATTTCTTGTTGCCTGATGTGCAAGCTTGGGTATGAACCGTATACACACAAGACTTGAAGCCAACAGTTCTTCCACAATACATCCCTATATCTAGATAAGTATCTATATATGCATATGTGTATGGACTGTATGGATGTATAATTGCCATTCTTATAGGCATGTTGCTTTCTACTTGTTTGATGGTACCCTCGGGTAATTTAACATGACTATTGAAAATCACCATTTTCAATGGGTAAATCCAGCATAAATGGCCATTTTCAATAGCTATGTTAGTTTACCAGAGGGTAGTAAAATCACAACAAAAGGTGCACTCTGCTTTGAACATCGATCATCTGCAGTCTGAGGCATGTAATACCATAAGAGTCTTCAATGACTTCTACCCTCTGGTAAACTAACATAACTATGGAAAATCACCATTTTTAATGGGAAAATCCACTATAACTGGCCATTTTCAATAGCTATGTTAAATTACCAGAGGGTATTTACAAACCTGCTGCTGTCCTAGGGGCCCGGAAAACGCGCAGCGCCCATATCTATATATATCTATATATATATGGAAATATCACTAGTTATATATAACTGGTACATCCCAGTTGGTAATAACTAGTGATATTTCCATTCATCTAGCTGGCATATACTACCGCTATTACCCACGGATCGTACCTGTGGTCCACACATCCAAGTACATCCCAGTTGGTTACTATATCTGCCAACAATTCATAAGCCTAGTTTCTATAATAATCTTTGAGTAATCAATCATACAATGTGAGGCCCCCCAGTTATAAGTTGGTTTATAAGCTCCAGTAACTATAGTTATAAGTACCATAAACCATAATTATTGGAGTTATAAACCAACTTAGCTATCTAGGGGGACTCACATTGTCGTTAATTAAGTTGATTACCAGTATCTACTTTCGGGCTTTATTTAGTTCATTGGAGGATGGTCCCCTCAGTGATGTTTGTTGGTTTACAAACTTCATTGGCCCATTAACCAAAAAAAACCTCTATTTCTAGGTGATGTCCCATTCATCCCAAATCTTTAATAGGTTGGTTTCAAAACCCCGTTAACTAGTTCGTTATATCTACCATAAACCATAGAATTCAGCCACTGCCATATCTCAACTGAACGCTATCGACTGGAGGCCCCATCCTGTGGTAATATACCTAAATAAACCCAGTACAAGGTGGTGACCCAGTTCGTTGGCAAAGTTGGTGCAAATAACTCCAATATCTATGGTCCATGGTCGATATATCTATACTATTCCTATGGTTTACAAATGTTTACAAACCAACTTACTTATAACTGGGGGGGCACCGCCTTGTATAATCCATATTAATCCATATTAATCCATATTAAGCCATACTAATCCATATTAATCCGTATTAATCCATATTAATCCATATTAATCCATATCATTGGTAGTATACTATAAATCTACAATAAATAAACCATAAATATACCAAGAAATACCTATAAATGAACCCAGTAGATCGCCCCAGTGATAAATCTCCAAGTCCTCCCCTCAAAAGGGCACTGTTGAGTGATCCGATTCAACAGGTCGATGTACCTGGGATGTTTTGGATGGCGGGATGGTCGGATGATGTCGGATATCTTGGGATAACTATTGGGATATATTAATATTAGAGGATTAATATAATATTATATGGCAGTGTGTCAAAACCTTGTACCCCTGTAGTTCACATCAAAATAGCTGGGATTCATGGATGTTCATCCCACTAAAAATGGTATTAATAGGTATTGATCCATACCCATATTAATAAAACTAGTTGGATATTCAAAATACCATAGTTGATAGATTTCTATAGGGATTATTAATATTATATGGGTTATTTTATATATGGATTTAGATATTTTTCTTGGGATATATTAGGATATTCAAAATACCAAGGGTGTGGGATATGTCAACATCAAGGGAGGTCAGGGAAAAGGTTGGTTTGAGCCATTCAAAACATCATAGTTGATATATATATATATATATATATATTTATAGGGATTATACTATCTGGATTTTTAATGATCTATTTATATAATCAATATTAATCAATGGGAATTCCAGGATCAATGGAGCTACGCTAGTAGCATATATATATAAGGCCATACTTTGTTGGGATATGTTGGGATATTCCCTGAAATTTAGGCCTTTTCTTCTAGGCCTTAGATATGGTAGGTACCTCCAATCAATCGGTTCCTGTTGCATGGCCATTGATGGGATGATTATGGGATATACCATCTGGTTATTTAACATAGCCATGGAAAATCACCATATTTAAGTTCGGTAAACCCAGGTAAACCATCTATTTCTATGGGCCATCTATACCATGGCTATGTTAGTCATAACCAGAGGGTAGATAGGAATAAATCTGGGTAAATTATAATATTTCACTAACCTGAATTAAGGTCTTTTGGGGATGATTCCCCTTACTAACCATGATTATAGTGAGGTCGCAGTGAGGTCGTTATAATTTACCTAGATAAATCATAGGACCTAGGATCATTTTGGAATATACATGACACGCGGCTGGGAAATCCCTTAGACCAAAGCGTAGTAGTGTCGTTGGCAATTCATCATCGAACTGTACAAAAAACGTTTGAGGACACCGGAGTGTATGGCAATTTGAGTGAGAAAATGAGCTATGAATAGCTATGATCCCTATAAATAATGGCAATTTCTGGCAATTTTAGAGGACACCGGAGTGTAGGCATCTGGATTTACCCTCTGGTGATTCAACATAGCTATGGAACATGGCCAGATTTTTGCAGATGATGCATGACGATTCCGGTCCAGTGGGTCCAGTAAGGGTCCTCCGTTGGGTCCAATACGGGCAATTTAAAGGTTAATATATGGGCTGGTTAAAGAAACATGGGAAACTATGGGAAAATCATGGGAAAAATGGGCTAATGATTGTTAATATATGGTTAATATACTGTTCATATATGGTTAATGATGATGGTTAATATATGGTTAATGATGATGGTTAATATATGGTTAATGATGATGGTTATTATATGGTTAATGATGATTAATAAAAATCTGATTGGTGGTTGAGCCACCTACCTACCCCTCTGAAACATGATGGAGTGAGTGAAAGTCAGTTGGGATTATGACATTACTGAATGGAAAGCTATAAAATTCATGTTCCAAACCACCAACCAGAAACTAGTTTTGACTGTGGTACATACATGAGAGAGAGCAACACCAGCTGTGAAAACATGCTCTTTTGCGCGAGGTTCTTGTGATCATTGGACTGATTACATGCTCAAGATGCGGTTACATAGTTCCCGAATTGCGGTTTTGTCGCTCAAAATTAATCCTGGAATTAGTCACGTCCGTAGTTACTTGGCTATTCACAAAGTTGATTCATGCATCGTATTCCCTTAGGTCATTGTTCTAATCTAATTGCATGTGGTGGGATTCAGTTCCCAACGGATCACTTCAATGATCCATTTCTTGTCTAGTGTGTATGTGTGTATGTGTGTGTGTGGGGCCCCATGTTGGTCTTGCGATAAACTGATAAACCACACAATAAACATGTTTTAAGGTTTCGTTGGGGCGTTTAACATTCCGAAATTGTAAAATAAAGTAAACGGGATATGTTTTATGGCGATTGGTTTCCCACACTTGAATTCCTCTCTTCATTAGAGGTCTATGGTGCAGGAAGGACCCCCTTGAATAGTTAAGTTGCTTTATAACTAGACTCACCACAGCTGGGATTTACCGTGGAGATGTCTATATCATGAAAGTTTGAGGGCGCTAAAGGTCACCAAGCAACAATGATCATGCCTTAAGATTCGCTCCAACAAATATGGCTTAAAGCTTGGTGAAAGTAATAGACCTAGTATATGTGAGCTAGATGAATGGAAATATCACCTGAACTATATATATAATATGGAGTGTAAATCATCTACTAACAGGGATGCACCCCCAAGTGGCAGTGAATCACCCTTTACCATGGCCTTGATTGTTGGGAACCCGACCGTATTGGGGTGGTATCTTTCATGGAACTTGATGACCATAGTTGGAGTCAAAAACCCTCTGGTAGTCAAACTGACGTTCTTATTTTTCAGAGGGGTCAAAAGCACCAACCAGGATTACAATGGCTAATCAATGATTAGTAATAACAATTATTCTGATTAGTAACCACTATTAAGAATGATTTACCATTGTCAACCATGATAATTCCTACAATGTGAGGCCCCCAAGATAGCTAAGTTGGTTTAGATTCGCCCCAGTAACTATAGTTATTTGCGTACCATGAACCATAGTTATTGGAGTTATAAACCAATTTAGCTATCGAACGGGGGTCTCACATTGTACACATGGAGGTGTTGATGCAAAATCATCCATAAATGGATGAGTTTCCGTTGCCACGTTTGATGACACCGGAGGGTATCACCAGGGTATACGGCGATTCCTGAAACCACCGCGCCTCACGTCTCGAATGCGGATGAAAGCCTGGAGTTTTGATTGGGATATGTACGGCATGGAGTTTTGATGATATATAATGGGATGATGGCATAAACAACAAACAGAATCAACAACCTTAGATTCACTGCAAAGAATTGCTTTCTGCGCTGGTTTATATATATATATATGTGTAGATACAAATATATATATATATCATTATATCTATATATATATATATATACTCATTTATAGAAAAATATGATAGCATAATTGCATAATATACTCAAGTATCCATCCAAGATTGACCCACTAGATAATTCACAAAGCCAAATTGGAGGTATCTACCATATATAAGGCCTATGTAAGGGCTATGTAAGGGGATATACCCCCAAAACATTGCCTTATATGGTACAGTACCTCCATTTTAGGATCCTGGAATTCCCATTGACAGTCTGGTATGACCCGCAAGTGGCAAGACTTGGTATGGCCTATTGATGATGACAACGCTTTCGGATTGGGACCCTCAAATGAACAATTCCACTCATTGATGCAGATTTCTGCAGTTTCTATGGTCGGGGAAGCAGATTTATCATACATAGTGGGGCCCCCTAGTTATAAGTTGGTTTATAAACTCCATTACTATAGTTATAAATTAGAAATATCATAAGCCATGGTTATTAGAGTCACAAACTTAGCTGTCTATGGGGCCTACTTTGCATGAATGAAAAGAAACATGTGAAGGTAATATGTGGTAGACTGGTATGCCAGTGATTTTGACCAATAGAAACCAAATATAACCACCAAGCAGGTAGCTTTCAAACCACCATTCTGAAGTTTAAAAAGTAGTTCCCTGACCAAGATACGAGTTTTAGATCATTGAACATCAGGATCTATATAGTACGTATAATTATACATTCATCTACAATATTTATAGGAAAAACATCAACACATGGTTTACATCAATAATCATGTATAAACAATAAAGGACAACATAGATTGTGATAATGTAAATAGATTCTTGTAAGATTGGATATATCACAATCTATGTTTTCCTATAAATGATATCATACATGATAATGTCATAATCAAGATATCTATGCAACACAATTGTGATATATCAAATTCTTGCAACATCATGATATAGGCCCGAAAGCGAATCAACCTATTCCCTGACCTCCGATGTGGAAGCACCACACCTTGCGCGCAATGTCGAAGCGTAAACTTTGCAAGGCATCCAGCGCCAGGGCTCTCCAATCCGCCTCATGAACGCCGGGATGCGGAAAAAATATGTGGGTAAAACGGTATTACCATGCCATAAACCACCCATTTTCCTGGGAATGGTTGTTTATGCCAATGTTTTTGCCACATTATATGGAACAAAACATCGACAGAACTTGAAGCGGCGAAAATGGAGGATTTGATCAGCAAACAACACAAGGATTTCACAAGCTAAGTTAAGGATTTAAGCAGCGCCTTAGTTCTGAATTTGATCAGCAAAACATATGAATTTGTCCAGCAAAAAATGAGGATTTGAGTAGTTAAATTTCTTGCTGAACAGCAACATGTTTTTTGCACAATCACCAGCATGGCGTGAATGTTTTAACGTTGTTTCGGCAGTGTTTTGACACGTGGTGTTGCAAAATTAAGCAAAATTGGTATTAAAACAGCAGCAACTAGGTTTTTAAAACAAAAACACATGGATTTGGTCAATTGAACAGGGATGACATTTTAACCAATACACTACAGCTCATAGAATCTACATAATATAATAGAAGCTATTGGAATGGAACCAAGAACATGTGGAAACACAACCAAGAAAAATGAAGAACATACCAGCAAACATGTGCAAAAATTGGATGTATTGAAACCACCTGAAAGAGGGAACCATGGTGCAAAGACTAGTTTTCTACTCACACCCATCTCACATAAACGACCGCATCAAATATTCCTCATTTGAAGCAACACAAGCTATGGATTTCTACTGTACCCCTTTCAGCCGTTGGTTTACCCTGTTGTCACATGTTGCAACCTGTGTGATTAAGGCTGTTTCAGAGCCGAAGAACATGATAAATCAAGATAGCGATGGCGATTCGATAATGGTGATGGTGATGACGAAGATGATGAATATTTTTTTGCCGCCACACAGGGCCTTTCATCTTTGCGTCCGGATACCAGGCAGAAGAATCTAGCTGGACCTTCATCGAGAATCCGGTCGCAAGTTTCAGCTGGCAGTTGCTTGTGATCCTGGGCCTTTGACTTCAGTCACGACTGGAAGGATCAGTTGCTTCTCTCCGCAAATGGCAATTTCTATAAGCTATGAAATTTGGGTATACAATGATACACCCAATGTCTAGACACACCCTATGTTTCCAGGGTAAAATAGTAATGGCAATCCCGTGTTTTTGATATTACCCTCCCATGCTTCCCATCACAATCCCGTATTGTTGATGTTAAAACCCTATGAAAAATGCAGGCCAAAACCCTATGAAATGGTCACAATCATCTACCCTCTGGTTATGTCAAAATAGCTATTGAAAATGGCCAGTTATAGTGGATTTTCCCATTAAAAATGGTGATTTTCCATAGTTACGTTAGTTTACCAGAGGGTAATATCCGTTGATATCCGATATCAACCTCAACAAAACCAATATCTCTGATAGCGAACTCTAAAATGTTGGTTCGTCGAAGCATCATATAGTTGGGGAATCCACCTTTCGCCATCTGTACTATAGGTGGTGCCCAGTTCGTTAGCTAACTTGCTGAACATAACTCCAATTTCACGTTTGGCTTTATGGAGGATGTAACGAACTAGTTATCTATGGTTTATAAACCAACAAACATCACTGGGGGGGGGCACCACCTTGTAGTTTTTGGAGTGATTTGCATCAACTTCGATGAACTCGGGTATAACTCACTATAGTCTTGCCATGAGCCGAGTCGTACCAGGTACCATAGGCTGTACATGGTTTACCATGGTCACCTATGATCGACTTTGATATGAAGCCATAGGTTGTTAACTATAGTTGCAATGATTATGAGCCCTAGTTATAGCCAACTATAGTTCATGTTATAGTAGAAATAACAGTGGTAAACTCTATGTTTAACAATAGTTATTTTAATTTTGTTACATTGCTATACCACATAGTTCATGGTAGGTTATACCTGGCTATAAACCACCATTGCCAACTTACAACTGGGTGTTTTTTGTTCATATATATATATGTATATAACATGTATATATATATATATATATATTATATGGATATCATTAACTACTATATACACATATCTCTGTGATATATCCTGTGATAACCGAACTAAACGGAGGCCCCTCCCGTTCGAAAAACGGTCCGCCACCTCCGTGACACCGAGGCATGCCACGCGGTAGGCGGTCTCAAAGTCCTCGTGGAGATCAGAGCTGGATGAATTTAGGGGTACCCTCATGGATTGGACACCTCCATATCGGCAAAAACCATGGTAAGGTGTTCCATTTAGGACATTTATAGGTATATTATGGTATATTTTAAAGGTTATCATGGGATATTTCAAAGATATATCAATAGTTAACAAAGTTTCTTGGAACAAAAAAACAGTTGTAAGTTGGCAATGCTGGTTTATAACCAATATATCTACTATAAACTATAGTTGGTTCTAACATAGTTGACTACGGTGATTTCTACTAGCATTGTTGGTTTTAACTAGGGTTCATTAGGCTTCATAATCATTGTAACTACAGAATTACAACCTATGGATCTATGGCTTCATATAAACATGGTCTATCATACAATGTGAGGCCCCCCAGTTATAAGTTGGTTTATAAGCCCCAGTAACTATAGTTATAAGTACCATAAACCATAGTTATTGGAGTTATTTGCACCTCACATTGTAGGTGACCATGGTAACCAGGGTAACCGACATCAATTTTGATGTTGACACACTCGTCAAATTTTGCAGAGTTCATCATAGTTCATCCCATGATCCTCACCAGTTGATAGGTGGTAAAAATCACCAGTTGATTGGTTGGTACCCTCTGGTAATTTGTCACATAACGAACTGGAGAATCACCATTTTCAATGGGTAAATCCACTATAAATGGCAATTTTCAATAGCAAACTGTTGAATTACCAGAGGGTAAATAGCATTTTTGAAACACGAATGGGATTTACCAACATCATTATTGCACCCACTATTGTTGGTTTCAAAAGTTTCAACCATCCTTTTGGTGGTGCAAGATTTCGCAACCACCCACTCTTCATCCCACGCAAAAATCCTCTAAGTCCCCATTATCATTAGGAATTACTTAAATAAAATAAACGTAAATAAACAACTATTATATAATGGTGGGTAGGCCATACCCCAATATGAGTATCATCTAACCAAACTGTTATCCCATGGCACATGAAGGTTAATGTCACTTAATGTGGCCAAAAAAAACATCAGAAAATGTGATTTAACGTGATTTAACCTTGACAAATAGGCATTTAATCAGCAACCATTGGGGATTATAACAGTGATATAATACTGGTTGGTGGTATACCTACCCCTCTGAAAAATATGAGTCAGTTGGGATTATTCTTCCCAAAATATGGGAAAAAAAATGTTCCAAACCACCAACCAGGGGACTATAACGGTGATATAATATGTCCCTGAAATTACACACCTCCCATCTGGACCCCCAATTCATGAACAGATCCAGTACTAAACAACGGTTTTCTTGATGGTACTTGATATTAGGGGAAAGGGATCAAGTGAATTTTAAATGTTAGCTCATCCAAAACAAACAGTTTTGGATCGTTTTGATCAATTTTGAGTGGCCAAATGGCATGCTTTCGGTAGTTGTGGCTTTTATTTTGGGTCTGAATGTTGTTGCTTTTTGGTTCAACAAACTATCTGAAACCACGTTTTTTGAGGCAGCAAACTAGCTATCTCTTCGCGGCGACCACCACGTGTCCAGGTGACGTGACCAAGGTCTAGCCGTGTACGACAGCTGCACGTGACCACGTCATATATGTATGGTTATCTGAGTTACCCTTTGGTTATTTAACATAGCCATGGAAAATGACCCATTTATAGATGGTCTACCTATTAAAAATTGTGATTTTCCATGGCTGTTAAATAACCAGATGGTATATGTGGTCATATGGAATTAGGGTTTATTTATATATATATATATGTGTGTGGGTAAATTATAATAATTCACCAACCTGAATGGTTGGGCCATTTTGGGATGATTTCCCTTACTAACCATGATTTCCAGTGAGGGAGAACAGGGTTCGGTCGTTATAATTTACCCAGATGTGTGTTCCAGTGAAGGCACTACTCTGAGCAGCAGGTCCAGTGAACCGCAACAAAGCTGCGGTTCGACAGCTGCAAGTTCTGTGGTGCAACTCCCTTGATCTCGGAAGGGTCAAAACCCTGGAACCCTATGGCCTTGGCATTGAGATCGCCATTTTGGGCCCAATTTTAGTAAGCGGTGAATGCGATTGGCACAACTGGGAGATCTTGGGGGCGTAGAAGGTGTATTTGTAAAACTAAGCTTAGCCATCTACCATCTGGTTATTTAACAGTTTGCCATGGAAAATCACCATTCTTAATATATAGGTAAACCATCTACAAATGGGCCATCTATACCATGGCAAACTGTTAAATAACAAGAGGGTAACATTCTTCAAGATTCTGAAAAACCACTCAAGTGGCCATGGCCCATTGTGCTTACTTCGAAGGCCGACCGCATCGACGGAATTGGCCGGGTGAAGCATGATACAACAACAGCGTCAGCATGTACCAACTACAAAGATTGTTTCTTGTATGATCCGGTTGCCCGTGAGAAATCGTAACAATGATTGAGTTGCCATCATATACCAACTTCAGAAGTTAACATACGGTGGATGGAAGAAATCCTGCACCACCAAAAGGATGGTCGAAAACCTATAAATACTGGGATGTTTACCATCTATCAACTGGTGCAGGATTTCGCAACCATCCACAGTATCAAGCAAGATAATGTAAATTCCACTGAAGTTGGTATATCCAGTTAACAAAAGAATATGTTGGTATTCAGTTGGATACTGATACACTGATCATTGTTGATATATCAGTAAATTCAAAAAAATACATAAAAATGATCCACTGATCCACAAACTGGGACTCTCTATCAGACACCCAGCAGCGAATTGAATGGGATGTCATCACCCCAGCAGCCCATCCCACCATGAAATTAAGGGACCCCTTGACAGTCGGCCAGTCGGCCAAATATCCTGCATTTTTTTACTAAGAAGTCTCACTTTAGCAAAACAAATGACGGTAGGTGGTATACCTACCCCTCTGAAAAATATTAGCCAATGGGAAAGATTATCCCATATATTATGGAAAATATAAAATGTTCCAAACCACCAACCAGATGAAGTCTTAAACTAACCATTCAACGATTACAATCCCCTATTGTTGATTTCCACTACGATTCGCTGGCTTTGTTGGTGGTCAAAACCGCTGTAAATGATGGTGAAATCACCATAAAATGGTATTACCAATCCAATGTCCCCTGGTATAAGTCACGTTTACTCACATTTATATCACACTGTCTCTTAATGTCCCTTATATTTCCGATGGTTGCCCCCATATTCTGTTGGTTATCACCCCTATGTTAGGTTGTGAATTCCTGCTCTTCTTACTTGTGCTTAGTAGGGAATGAGGGAATGATCCACAATAAGTATCAATAATGATCCCATTCCCCATTCCCATCCATTCCCTACCAAGCACCAGCAAGTCTTGATGGACGCACCAAGAGCTGGTCCTTCTTCTCCATATATCTGTACAAAGAGGCGCTCTGTGGCACATCGATGGTTTGCATGGAGATGTAATGCCTGGGAAAGCACCGGGAGATCCTGGGTAATGTTGGTAAAACAATAATAAACCACCCATTTGGGAATGGTTTACAGAACCTATTTATGGTGAAATTGGGGATGGTTTATTATTGTTTTAACATGTTTTAACCACATTAATGGAATGGAATGAGGTATAAATGGGATGTTGGTGGAATGTTTAATGGACAATTACTGGGAGGCCGTGCGCGGGCCAAGTTCCAAAGTCACGTTTTTTTGGCCGTTTTGACGTGGGCGTGGAGCCAAAGCCCGGCTTGCAGTGCTTCGAAAAGAGGGTGGGCGTGTTCCGGCGTGCAAAGGGTGCTTCCAAGGTTAGGGTTCAGCGCTGGACAAGACACATCCCCATTGGGATGTTTCAAAGTATCCCACCCCCACTGCACACTTTTCATACCAATGGAAGCCTTTGCCACACCATCCATATCATACACAAACCATACCTGATGAGCCCTCCACCCGTCCAGACATTTCTGTGACATGGCTCTGGAAAATAATATAAAAAACCCTATGATGAGGGGTCCAACAATACAGATTCATTAAGGGTGTATGAAGCACCAACAACTACTGGTTGGTGGTATACCTACCCCTCTGAAACATAATATGAAAGTCAGTTGGGATGATTTTTCCCAATATATGGAAAGTCATAAAATTCATGTTCCAAACCACCAACCAGACTACGATTAAAAGGGCTCACCATCTGTTTGTATTTCTGTGACATCAGTTGAGCTGTGTTTTTTTTTGTTGTCTGGGTCCGTCTATTCCTGTGCTGCCTACGCCACTGTCTACGCAATGCCTACGCGGCCACAGTGGGAGCCTACGCGGCTCATCCCTTTGAAGGTGTGCCTACGCAGGCCCAACGCCCGCATAAAGCGACGCCACAAT
>Ga0126342_10015766_pt1 | contig 13215 bp, 9 predicted proteins | sample Cyp1metagenome_FD_92528 | JGI IMG/M metagenome (GOLD analysis project Ga0126342, IMG submission 92528) | Coral microbial communities from Lord Howe Island, Old Settlement Bay, Australia - Cyphastrea 1 metagenome | ecosystem: Host-associated > Invertebrates > Cnidaria > Coral ... | reverse complement strand
TCTCAGCACCAAAGATGTCGGGCACGATGTGGCTCTTCTATAGACAGATGCAAATACATCTGGCTGGGGGAGGGGGGGGGGTTGTGGGGGTCCCTGCTCATATATACACACTGTATATACACAGATGTATTTGCATATGTCTATAGAAGAGCCACATCGTGCCCGACATCTTTGGTGCTGTGAAAACAGATCAGACATTTTCCCTTGCCTCGAACTGCCTGCTGAACATCAGGAACTTTGCAGGAAATCCATGATCAACTCTATTCAAAGTCGTTGGCGGAACGCGACAGTAGAATGGCTTCCATCGACAAATGGGAGGACATTCTTGGCCGCTTGAAAATGAGATATAATGAGGTTGTCAGCAATCCGAGCAGCAGTTTCAGCGACATTGAACCCCCTGGGAAACTCACTGACCTTGGTCATTTTATCCCATGTGTTCAGACCATACACTGTCTGTTTAAGTCTCTCTTTTTTCTGGGGTCAAAGCATTTGATTGACCACCAGCAGTAAATCATGCAGGTGTTTAGTCAGATCACCTGGTGAGTGCAAAACCCAGCGGGATGTCAGAAAGTCATGGCAGGGTCCAAGTTGTGTATCTTGGGGCACAACTTGGAACTTTGTGGAGGCATTTCCACAGCCACACACTTTGTGTATCTTGGGGCATTGATGGTGCCATAGCGGAAACGCATTGAATGTGCCAGGACTTTAGCCCAAACCTCAATGCGGGCAAGTTGGTTCTGATTCCGTTCCTTGGACGTTGTACTGTTTCATCTCTTGCCGCGGGTGCGCGTTGCTGTAAGGCACCAGAGAAAGTAGAGACTCTAATTTCAATCCTGTAAAAAGCGCAGATTAGAACAAAATGCAGTAAGGAACTCAGATTTCATCCGCACAAGAGGATGCCCAGGGTATATCAGCCCCTGCCATTGGAGGTTCTGCGGCGAACCCGAGTGCGAAGACAAAATCAAGGTGCAGCATGGCCAATGAAATTCACTTTGGTGGACAATGGACCATTCACAAATTGTTGTTTTTCGCGTTCTGTTAATTAGTATGTCAATGTATGTGAACAAATGCAAACACATCAGGCACGAATGCTGCCACTGGGATGATTCATACCCATAAAACACAAGCGCACATACACATATCTATAGCAAATGAATCACAATGATGTATAATATCTATGAGTAGCAAGTACAGTAAATGTAAATACATGTAAATATATGTAAATATAGTAATTTGATGTAATTTGTGCATACATTTGTATCTTGTGTATGTGTGTTTTGTTGCATCAGGATCGACTGGGTGCACCATCCCAACAATGGTCACTTTTTTCAGGAGAAGTCGAAAGAGGAGGCAGCTAGCACGGCCTGGAAGAGCCACACCTCCAAGCTGAGCTCTAAAATTGGGATCCCTAAACCCTAAATCCGATGGGTTTGCCATCACAAGCGATGGCTTTACCACGGGTTATATTTACCTTGGTCTTGCGGACTTGGTTTTAGGGACATCTCACAGGAGATCCTTCTTAGAATGAAGAATTATGTGTTATTTTTCCTTGTAAAGACCGCCTAAGTTATCCAGCCGATATTTTTAGCATCAGCATCCATCAGCATCCAGAGGCACAAGAAGTTGAAGTCGCCGGCGGTCTCAAGATGGGCGCCAAGAGTTTGTGCGTTCCTCATGAGGCCGGTCTGGAGAGAGCTAGAAACCGGGGAAGACAGGGATTTCTACGGAAGTCACCAGTTGGAGGTAGTCCGAACTACTTGGGGATCTTGGGGTTGTAGTGTTGAGAAATATCAAGGAACAAGTGCCATGGAGGACCATCAACGCATTTTTGAGCTGCCGAATGGATCTTGCCCGCACCGCCACTGCTGGCTCCTGTCTCCTCAAGTTTGCCGCGGGCCGGTTGTCACAGATTGGAAGAAACCCGGTGTGCACCCGTAGCAATGGGTGAATGTGGTTTCAACCTGTTTGAACCATTTTATGATTTCCATCCCACCTGAGTTGATAATTCCATTGCCTTCTATCTTTCTGATGCGTTCAAACCACCATTCCGAGTTTGTTAGATACTTTCTTCCGAGGACATGTGATAGTTGGTGTGAAAGAACGTCCTAGACTGGGGTGAGTCTTAGCCGTGCTGCGAGGGTTTACAGCCGACAAAGTGTGGCCACAGAAGAGCGAACTGAATTCATTTGGCCATGGCTCAGGGGTGTGTGACGAAATTATACGAAATTCGGAGCACGAAATAGCACAAACACATGGTCATGGATCTATATCATAAGATGTTCTCATTCTATTTATGACGTTGTGGTGTGCCCCATCAACATCATCCAATGTCCCCAAAAGGGGATGCCCCCCTCGCATCAAATTCACCAAGCAATGGGCAATGGGGGACTCAAAACTATATAATTGGATTAATTCAGCAGATAGGCTGAGAATACCCCCTACTACAATACCAATCGGCTCAAGACTCTTCTTGATGGTCTGATTTTTTTTTAATGGAAATGGATTGGTTGGGAAGCTATCCTGGAAAGCCATTAAGAAGGTCCAATTGATTCATAGGCAACCCATTTTCCTCCACGGAGCTCGGAGCTTGGAAGTGCCCCAAGCACTCAGGATGTCGTTCTCGAGAGTCTGGGCCTGGGGCGTCCTGGGGTTCCTGGGGTTCCTGTGTCCCTCGCCGGAACGCTGGGTCCCGTGGATGGCCACGTTGATTTCTTCAGCAAACTATATAACTATTATATAATAAACTGTTGGCATCATATATCATTATATTTCTTATTGTGGTTGTGTTGTTGTTTTGTTGTTGTTTTCACTATCATCATCATCATCATCATAATCATCATCATCATCATCATCATGATCATCATGATCATCATGATCATCATGATCATCATGATCATCATGATCATCATGATCATCATCATCATCAACATCATCATCATCATCATCAACATCATCAACATCATCAACATCAGTAATGGCATTATTTATGCTTATTATCTAAGCTGCGCACATCGCAGCGTCAAGTCGCATATCAGGCATATCAGCAGCTCACCTGTTGAGGTTGCATTGATGTCGCTGCTGGTGACTGGGCTGCAGGGGCGACATCATGATGCTTCGCCTCCGACGAGGGCAAAGAAGAATGGTGCGAATATATTTGGATGGGATGTTTTGGAATGTCATTGAAATAAGAAATTTATGTTTCGATCAAAGATATTTCAAGATTTTTTCTGATTTTAAGAGGTTGAAGTTTCATATTTCGAAGATGTTTGGAGTCATCGATGCTCTCCCTTTTCCCAGGTGCTCAGGAGACCTGCGCGAAGTCAGGTGAGACAAAAGAAGGGCTTGCGGAAATGGCCCATTGCCATAAAATTCGAAAGTTGGGATGAAACTCATTCATCCAGCATACCCTCTGGAAAACAGCAACATAGCTATTGAACATGGCCCATAGAAATAGTGGATTTACCCATTTAACATGGCGGATCTTTCCATAGTTATGTTAATTGACCAGAGGGTAAAGAACCATTTCATGGGGATATGTGGCTTATGGATGCTGAAAAGGTCTGAAAAAACTGGTTGACACCATGGAAAGTGGCCATCTATGAAGGGGAACTATGCTTTTCTATTCCTTTTGGAATTAGGTGGCCTATTTTCAGACGAACTCACATCATAGATGTTAATTTGCAAGATGAGTTTTCCTGACATTGCTTCCTTCCAAAGGGGGTATTCTTGGGATGAAAGTGAAACTGCGAGCTAACTTTAAAAACTAGGAGAGTCACCGAAGAATCACATCAAAAGTATCAAAAAATCATATATCTATATAGTCTGCTCTATGTTTTGACCAATGGTGTTTAAAACAACAGTCGTGGGCCAGGCACCTGTGCGGAGCGACGCAAGGGAGACGTGCTCCTGTAGCTTCGGCTGGTGCCGGGGTCATTTTTTGGAAGGTCATCATCCACTGGAACATCGACTCACTGTGAGATTGTGAGGAACATCTATGAATCTATAACACGCTATGAGACACCAAGACCTTATTGGGATGGGATTGGGATTGGATTGGATGTGTATATGCTATGTACATTCCTACATGTTTTACATATACTCATGAATCTCCAGTCATTTAATCAGCCACTTGTGCTTCAGCACAGCATGCCCTGGGCTTTTTCCGAGGATGCAACTGAAGCCGCAGCTCAAACGCTGGGTTACTCAGGGATGGCACTCATGGCACTCACCATGTTCCGCAATTTGTGTTGCGAGCCAGGCTTTGTCCGAAATGAGCAAATCTTAAAAATACTCTAATTCTGCGACATTTGACGTGCTATCTTTTCCCTTGGTCGTGATGGTGGCTCAAGTTTTCTCATGCTGAAATCTCGCAGCAAGGTGCATGCATAGCCTAGGACCTATAGGCACCTACTGGTGCTTGCGAGATGGGTAGCGATGGAATTCGTTGGCAGGATGCCTTGCTGTGCTTGCAAGATAGCTCTAGGAACAAGATCAGGACTGATGTACCTGGGCTGTACCCTCTGGTAAACTAACATAGCTATTGAAAATGACCATTTATAGTGGATTTTCTCATTAAAAATCCCTGGTGGACGACTGGGAAAGTTCACAACGATGACATCCATGTGACTGTTTTATGATCACCATGGGTGAAACCCCATCGCTTTTGTCAACGACATCACCATTGCATTTGTCAGACACAACATTCACCCCAAGAGCATCAAGAGCATCCTGTGAGTGCATGGTCTGTAGCTATATACTTAAGCTTTTCTGATTTCTTTCTAGATATAGATGGGCTTTACCATTGATCCCCAAGTCATCCAAGGTCATCAGCTACAACAAGATCATCAGCAGTTCGCAGAAAGCTTCCCAGTGGTCTGTGGCCTTGTCATTGCTGCAGCAGCTGCAGCAGCAGCTGCTGCCCAGCATCGTCAGCTGCTGCGCCGCCGTGGCCGCCTGCAGGGTGGAAAGGTCGGGCTGGCGCCGGGCGGCAGGGATGGTGCTGGAGATCCGAAAAAAACAGGTGGAAGTGAACGCGTCCCTCGGAGGTCACGAAAATGGCTGGATGTTTCGAGAATATGCCTATGCTACACTCCTAATTTTGGGGATGAAAGAGATGCTAGACCTATATGTTTTCGAGAATGAGAAATTGCGATGAAATGGGACGAAACGATTTGCCGAGCCAAAAGTGGATGGTGTAGTAGGACAACTGGTTTTTGGATAGTTAAAGTGATTTCGCTGGTGATGGGGATGCCACCAGCAATGAAAAGGATCAATCGAGTAATCAATTAAACCATCGCTGTCTGTGCTTAAAATGTATGCTTACTAAGATTGAACCGCCATGTCAGCTCGATAATGCTACATAAATGTTTTATGGCTTTTGTTTGTGCCCCTAATTATCCCCATGTGGTTCTGGTGTTGCAGGTAGTGTTTGGGGTACCAAGCTCAATTGAGCAGCGTCTCTTAGTCATGAAATGTCATGAAGTACTCCGAGTAAGTGAAGCACAGACGGGTCAGAACTTGGGGTACAGCACACATCACACATCCCAGGATTAAGTCGCTAGCGCCTTTATGAATGCAACAATTTATCAGTGACGACTTCAGGTTTCCAGCTGCAGCATCCCGAAACAGCCAAGGTTTGCCTACAGTTCCATCATTAGCGTTGCCAGCGAGTCAGCGTGGCATACCTGGCACCACGCCATGCTGGCCCTTTGGGACTGCGGGTGCCGCTCCATTGAAACGAACCTGGTTACCTTCAATGCTGCTTGGTGGCTGGATATGCATCGCTTTGGCTCATTTTCAACCCGAATATGTAGCAGGATCTTCAGCGACCTGACGCGACCAGCCATGTCTGACCAGCTTTACCTCTACCTCTTGGATCCTCTTGGCTGATCCAAACCTGCCAGTGGAAAATCATGGAAAATCACTTAAATATCTTAAATGTATGTATATGCCAATAAATCATCAAATAGTATGCCAGCTGGCTGCCAGCATCCTTCACTTTTGATCAACTTTTGCATGTTGTAATCAACTCAGTAGATCCAGCTGCCCAGTGGGGCCGTACGCCCAAAATGCCAGATGTACCTGGCGACATCCCACTGTTGCAAACGGTTCAGTCACCATTTCTGCTGGTCAAATCATGTTTTCATCCACTTTAAATATCTTTAAATCATTTACAGAATCCAATTTCTTTTGTGTCAAATTCCACACTTGTTGGTGAAAGAGCATGCAATTTCTTCCCTCCGACCTGGCTCCCAGGCAACCCTTGACGCCTGCGCCAAGTCCGAGCATTGGAGGCCAGCGCTCAGTCTGGGTGAGACCTTGTGGCGTTGCTTTGTCGATGGCGGTCGGGGACGAGTTCCTATAGACTTGGGGACCTTATGGCAGCTATGGCAGCTATGGGTCTTGCTGTTCCCTAGTAAAATCTGCAACAAGATGGGAAATATACGCACATTTATATATATATAGGACTATTGAAGTGCCTTGTTGGGTCCTCAATTTTATGACATAACCAGATGTCCTGTCAGATTGGTGATGGGGCAGAAGCATTGTGTTGGAACCTGTGGTACCAGCTTACGTGTTTAGGAGAGTGCCAGCGTTTTGACCTATTACATAATCAGTACAGGTTGAAGGGGTAAATGGGATTGGTATTTGATGCATTGTCACAGTTGGCACATCGTTTTCCAACATGCACAGGTCACGATCATGTGCCACCGTCTGCACCTCTTTTACCCATGGCCAACTGATGCCATGTTTGGTGCAAACTAAGGCCCCTTCAAATCCCAATTGTTGGGTGTAAGTCCGGGTAAATCCCTGGTTACCCAGGTCCCCACCCTGCAACCTTTGTGCAGTGCCCCCAGGTTTGACCGTGGAGCCAGACGTCATCAGCTTCAACGCCTGTAGCAAGGCCTGCAGCAGCGTCTGGGCACAGAGCCTGGAAAGCTTCGAGCGCTGCCGGAGAGCTGCAGTGGAAGCCACTGTGATCACTTTCAACTCGTTGATCTGTTGCTGGGATCTCAGTTTCTAAAAATTGGATGAAATATGAGGGCATGTACTGGGGATAGAATGAGGATATGACATAACCAACTAAAAATACCTATGAACTACAACAATCCCTACCCCGTTCACATTAAAAACCACCCTTCTACGGTACCAAATATGTGATTTCATCCCTTAGATCCATCGTTTCTGGAGGGTATTAGGGGGATGGGATGATGAATATAATTAGAATGGCCATGCCAATTCATCAGTTTCTGCTAAATACATGAGGTAATTTTTGAACAAAAGGATCATTAAGCCGCCGGTTTTGATATGATAACAACATAATTTGTATCAATTTGTACTGGTTGTTGATGCCCATGGATACTTTCCTGTCCCTGTGCAGTATAATTTGCTAACTATATATATATATGTATGTAAATAGTAATTATTGTAATGACTTACAAGACCGGTTTTTTGAATATATTACAACCCAACAATGATGTCATACAGTTATACATCCGTTTTTTGTGTGGATTCTGTAGGATTTTGGTCATAATTAATGGGCTCCCACTGTGAACCGGAACAAGAATGGGCCCTTCAAAGAGGGGCACACTTTCGGCCAAGCAATGCAGGCCATGCCAATCCAAGGCTTCCAAGACGCCTGGCCGCGGAATTTGCATTTGCTGGAAGAAATTCATAGCAACCGCCTGCAGCCAACTTTGATTACCATGAACTCCCTGCTGAGTGCTTGTGAGAAAGCATCTGAATGGCAGCTGGCTTTGCAGCTTCTGACGCTAGACATGGGTGTAGGTTCAATGGGGGGAAAACATTCGCGCACAGTACCTTTGATCTGATCGTTTGAATTCCCATAGGTCAGACGTTCCAGCAGATCAACCCCAGACTTTCCAGATGGCCCAGCCCAGGACGTCCACGCTGATGCGTCCTGATGTGATCAGTTTCAACTCCTCCATCAGTGCCTGCGAAAAGGCCAGTGCCTGGCGCAAGGCCTTGCGGTTGCTGGATGATCTTGATGACATAAGGCGACTCAGCATGACATGACAGCAGGGCCACTTTGGGCCACACTGGATGGAGAAAAATGGAGAAAGCAGATATTTATTGGAGAACACCCCCCCAGCGGCAGGTTTGGTCACCTAGAGGTGTCACATGATTTCCTATGATTTCCTATGATTTCCTATGATTTCCTTCAAAACCATCTTCTACTTGGTTGGATTTTTCCACGGATTTCAACCATGGTCTGTTGAATCTTGGGATGACCCTTGGGAATCTCCAGTGCGATGAGGTTGAAGCCGCTTGGTGGCAATGTGTCTCTGCTGGGCTTCAATCAACTCATGGGGTCACCGTGGACCGAAGGAACGGGTGAGGCTATGTAACTTATGGTAAGCATATCTAACCCTTCAATGCACTTGCTGGTGGTTTCAACTCAAAATTTCCAGGCCTACTTCGGAGGCAGATTTCGTCTGAAAATAGCACACCCCTAGATCCAACGGTTTATCAACATTTTTCCCAATGAAGACTGACATGTATGTTCAAATGGCCTTGGGAGAAGCAAAGCTTCGGAGCGTTGTCAAGCTTGGGGCTCAAGGAAAGACGTCATCACCTATGCTGCAGCCGTATCAGCCTGTGAAAAGGCAGCTTAGAATGGAGACTGATTTGGGGCAAGCCGTGGCATGCCACAAGGGTGGAGAAGGTGGCAGATTTCAAGGCATATTGCAGTTTATTTATGTTTATTTTGGTTTTCACACACATATGTATATATATATATATACAGAATTATATTATATTCTTACTTGATCTTACTGGTGTGATCTGGTGGCCTCAAATGACCATGATATGTTCCAAGAGGCTGACTTTCTTCAGCTCTGCACTGCACTAACTTCTCACTGCAGGGCCAAGTCATGATGATTGATGGTCTCTGGAGGGTTTTCCGACGGTTGCCCATTTTTCGACCCATTTGGACAGGTTTAGGATCCACTTGGAGGATCATCCCAGTTAATATATAAGTGATTATAAGTCCCCAAGTTCATAAGTCTCCCAAGTCCCCAAGTGGGGTTATCTGGTTATCCTACAACTGGGTTATAACACCAGCTACTAACCAACTACCAACTGGAATGATCCTCCAAGTAGAATGTGCACAGATTCAACTGCTCTGGTTTGTTCCATCCATGGAATGAGTAATGATTTCTCACCAGTGACCAAACGGGATGATTATCCCATTTAGTCCCATTTATATTTTGGGTGGGTACCAGATATAAATTTGGAATAAGTCACCCCATGTTTGATACCACCATTTTTGGGATTGGAAGCTCGACAACCGACCACAGAGCAACCTGGATGATCATCCAAATTCATTCATGATTATCATATTATGATTTTATATTATTATATATATAGGATTGTTTGAACACTTGAAAACAGCATTAAAAAGCGAACCGATATCTTTTCCTGATAAAGATCCCCTTTTTGGAAAACTCGTTGTCCCAGCCGAAACCCTGAGAAAAACAAGTCCAGCACAACCAGTCAAGTCCAGCACGTCCAGGCCTTCGAGTGGCAACAGGCTGCTGCGCTGGTCGCAGAAGCGAAGCGGAGCAAGGTCGGCGCCAATCTCATCGTGTACAGTGCCTGGGTTTTGCGGGGGCCACATGTCGAAGAGTGCCCAGTGACCCAGTGGAATGCAGCTCTGTCAGTCTATGGTTCTTTTCAAATGTTGAAGATGTTGAAGGGGAAATTCGCAGAAAACACACATATATATAATTATATATATATATTGTTTACTGTGTCCTGCGCATTTCCCTTTGAAGCAATTCTGGGAAATTCGTATCAGCATGTATTGGCAATTCTACGGCTGGAACATGACCTTAACCGCAGATATCAGTGGTATCGAGTATAGTTGAGGATCTCCGAGTCTCAAGCAATCCATAGATATCGATTGGTCTATTAATATCCAGTATTCAGTGGCCATTAGTGAAATCCCAAGTCTGAACGATAACATTATAGAATCCAATACAGTAGTTATAATTTATTAATATATTACAAAATTATCACACACACATATATATAATTATGTTATTTTATATTGCATTATATACTGGTTGGTGGTTTGGAACATGTTTGATTGTTCCATATATTGGGAATAAGAATCCCAACTGACTTTCATATTTTTCAGAGGGGTAGGTATACCACCAACCAGATTATATTATGTTATATCTTGGTTTATCCCTACCAATTCATCCATCTCCCGGCCCATCTCACTGGTGAGCCACCGAGGTGCATTGCTTAGCGCCTACGAGAATTCCTCCCAGTGGCAGCGTGCCATCCACCTGTTGGCGCAGCTGCCGACCTTGCGCGTGCAGCCCGATGTTGCTGTGGCGAAAATGAGTCTTTTTTTTTAACCCCGCAAAAAATAGTGCATGTAATGGCAAGAATGATGATAGACTATGATAAACTATGGGATTTTCATGGGATTTTTAGGATACCTCAGGTATCCGAACATTTTCAGACAAAGCCAACTATTGGCACATGTTTTGACCAGTTGGGGAAAGTTGTTGGCGAAAAAAATCGAAAAAAGGTTATGTTACATCTCTACATTAGGTAGGGGTATGATGGAATATACATATTAAGCACTACATAGGGATAAGTATATATGCATACTGTATGCAATCATAGATGAGCTTCAAGGTTGAGATGTTCACCAAGGTCATCGCATTTAATGCTGCCATCAGCGCCTGTGAGAAGATGGGCATGTGGCAACATGTTCTCCGGCATGGATGATGTTGGTATCCAATTTTTTAGTTTTTAAAATGCACCCCCGAGAAACCAATGGGTTTGGGATGAAATATCACATCTGACTGGGACCATAGAAAGGGGATGGTTAACATGAAGTAGATGGGGATGAAATTTTGAGTTGTTTGCTCCCCTTTCTTTGCCCGTTTTTCTGACGTTGAGTGGCTCTTGGGCTGGGGGAACTGAGGCCCTCCAACTCTTGCACCACCTCAATTCCTGGAATTCCGGGCGCAGCCATAGCGTGATCAGCCACAATGCTGCCATCAGCAGTTGTGAGAAGTCGGCAGAATGGCGCTGGGCCCTTTCTTTGTTGTGTCACGGTGGCAGCTGGATTGGCTTGAAAGAGACCTCTACAGTAGCCCCGATGTTTTTTTTTAAAGAGATGATTGCTTAACCATCAAGATATAGATTATATAGGTGATTCATCAATTAATGATGGTTGATCGCCTATCATGATTAGGTGATTCATCAATTAATGATGGTTAATCAATGTTAATCACCTATAATGATCTTCTGCTGGGATTTTTGTTGGGGGAAACCTATGGTAGTTACTGGTAGTTTGTCACTGGAAGTTGCAGAGGCCACCGGTTTCTGAAGTTTTTTTGGCCTCAAAACTGAAGACCAAAGAAAAGAGAACTAGACACTCAGTGACGCTCTCATGATCCATGGGAAATCTATAAAAATATATATATATAGTTATATATATATAGCTCTAGTTATTTATATGTTCATTTATTTAGTTGTGGATATTCAATGGTGATGAGCGCCATTTCTGAACTCAGCATGCGGGAGAAACCAAGGTACAGCATTCTGAAGGCCGGTCCGAACTGGGTGGCACTCCAAAATTGCAACTGTTTAATGGGGAACTTCAGGGCTCAGCGGTATTTAACAGCATGTCTCTACATGTTTTTTCCTTCCAAAGATTTCCAAGTTGTAAACGAAAGTATATATTAATATGTATCTTATTTATGCATATATATATATGTATCTAGACAGGTATTAAAAAACATTGTGAAACAAATGCTGGTTTCAACGCGTGTTTCAAATCAGAAAGTACAGTTCAATTCAGGCAACAGCCACCAGCAGACTGCAGGATCCATCCTTGAAAGTGACCATCATCAGCTTCAACGCCAGCATCTCAGCCACTGAGAAAGGGGCTCAATGGCCCCAAGCTGTGATGCTTCACCAGGAGCGGGTGAGATGGGTCACAATGGCCCAATGGATTGGTCACAAGATGGAGGCTAATTTCATGACCCAGATTCCCGCATTTTGTTGTTATATGCATGATCTATATAGTGTATACTTATATATGTAGTGTATACTTATATATATATAGTGTATATTGATAGTGTATATATATATATAAAGATATAACATGATAAAACACTATATATATATATAATATTTTTATATAATTGTTCCCTCTCCGATTGTTTCACTGTTTCTTCTTGTTCTGAACTCCAGAGCTTAGATAGCTTTACTGAGCGTCCATGCTCTGCGGCCACGTGACATTCCAGGAAGCAACAACTCAGGGTCTGCAGCTGGATTTGATTAGCTACAATGCTTGCATCAGTGTCACTGGATCTCAAAAGATAGGCGGAACTGTGAGCCATTCCACCCCTAATATATCTGAAAAAAACTGATTGATGATTTCAACCCTCCAATCTTCTCTTAAAGTCTTAAAGTCTTACACCCATGCTACATATCTGAATTTCTGATTGATATGAAACCCATGGATGATATATATATGAATTTCTGATTCTTGATGATTTCAACCCTCTTCTCTTAAAGTCTTAGGGTCAGAACTTTGTGGCATGGCAACTCATAGATATTTTGTTTGGTGCTAAACCCTCCAAATGCTGCTGCACCTGATGATTTGATTTGTGGCTGACACGATCGTTTTCTGTGGATTTTTTTAGACATTATGATATCCCCATAGTACATATATATGTATGTATATATATATATATATTTATTTACTTATTTATTTACATTAATTATATATGTTGCCTGTTTCGTGACCGCATGCTCGCCTCTGCCTCTGGCAGTCTCATTTGACGAGATGACGATGGAAAGGGATATATATATATATACATGTATATGTACAAGTTTGTGCTATTTTCGCATTTTTACTATATAATATTTACGTAGCTAAATACGCATCCTGTCATTAATCATGGTTGTTTTTGATAATGACAATAACTCAGCGAGAGATACTGATAGTCAAGCCATTTTGGCTCAAGGGGGTTCCCACCCCCTAGCCTTCATGTACCCGGTCGTACTCTCTCTGGGGGGGGACCGAGGTTCCGGGGGCTACCGACGGCAGACACGTGTGCCTGGCCGTCACTGCGTGGGCCACTCTCGGCGGTACCCTCACGCCGGCCACGCAGGGCGCTCCGCCAACCCCGACGGCGGCGCCAGCCTCTGGAACCGAGG
>Ga0126342_10015765_pt1 | contig 13216 bp, 16 predicted proteins | sample Cyp1metagenome_FD_92528 | JGI IMG/M metagenome (GOLD analysis project Ga0126342, IMG submission 92528) | Coral microbial communities from Lord Howe Island, Old Settlement Bay, Australia - Cyphastrea 1 metagenome | ecosystem: Host-associated > Invertebrates > Cnidaria > Coral ... | reverse complement strand
GCACGCCGTTGTGGCGCGAAGCACATTTGCAAGTCAAAATGTACAAAACACCTGGTGCTCGGAGCACTTTTGGAAGTTGAGATGTCGAAAAAGTGCACGCCGTTGTGGCGCGAAGCACATTTCGAAGTCAAAATGTACAAAGCACACCATTCTCGGACCACTTTTGGAAGTTCAGGTGTCGAAAAAGTGCACGCCATTGTGGCGCGAAGCACATTTCCAAGTCAAAATGTACAAAGCACACCATGTACGGACCATTTTTGGAGGTTCAGATGTCGTTTCGCGTGGCAGGCGCAAGGGATTGTGCACCTGGTGCACCTTGTCAAAAGTGACCAAAACGTGAGGGTTTTGTAGCATTTCCAAGAATGATGGCAGGCATGGGGCATTTGAAGAGGATCTGCAAAGATGCATTTTCGTGGCAGGCGCAGTACAAAAGACGTGTTCATGAGAGATGTTAGGAGGTCAGGGCGCTGATTTCCTGAGAGGGGTTGCATTTTGGAGTATCAGATGTGCAGGTTTGCTAAGATGATTTTGCGTGACAGGTGCAGCACTTCGTGTGACCTGGCATCAATTTTCCGTGGCAGGCGCAGTACTTTAGACAGGTGGACTGGAAAAATCGCAAAACGCATTGGTACGAGTCTGCCAGCTCTGCACTCAACTTTCCATTTTTGACGGAAGTCTCGCAGAATTGCTTCGTTTCGGATGTTGTCAAGTTCAAAAAATGAAGACGTCTCATGGAGAGCGGGCAGCCCTCAGGAAAGAGGAGACCTCATTGCCAATGCATCCGTTGACATCAAACCTCCTCACAAATTGGCTCAAGAACTGTCGCCAGGGTCTCAAAGTCTTGCTGGTATGCCCATGTGCCGGGCCAGCAAGAAAACCTGTCTCCTGCCAATGTCGTTGAACGCCTTTTTGAGGTCCGTGGATAGTCCTGCAAAATGCTGGCCAGATTGAAGCATGAACTCGATCTGCGCCTGCAACATCATCCAGACCTCTGTGGTTTCCCGTCTAGGAAGAAAACCAAGTGCTTCCGGAGGAAGCACGTCCACAAGCTGTCTGAGAATTTGCTTGGTTCTGAGCCGTGCCCACGCTCCATAAACTGTAGAAAACAGTGTGATAGGACGGAATTGCCCTTCTTCATGCGCTTGGTCCACCTTGCTCAGGCCAATGACTGCTCCAAATGCAATCTGTTGTGGCCATGCTAGCTCATTGGTTTCTATCTGGTTCAACATGTGAAGCAGTGCAGAAGAGAAGGCACTGGGCATATTTTGAAGGTCAGCACGAGAGAAGCCATCATAGCCCCTGGCTGCATTGCGCTTAAATGTGCGCACTGTTGGCGTCCATGTGTCCAAACTCAAAGGCTCCAGGTGAAGTTGCCCTGGAGGTAGGTAATGAGTCACGAAGCCCACCATTCGTTGCCAATTAGCCTCAGAGACAAAGGCTAGCTGATTCCATTGAGGTTTCCAGTGCTCTTCAAAAGCATGCAGGACGTCGTTGGCGTCAGTCAAAAAGAAACGTTGGACCAGCTCATCTCCAGGGGACAAAAACTCAGGCGATGTAACTGTGCAAACATCTTCTGAAACGGAGGAGATGGAGAACATATGCTGGTCATGAAACCAAACCGAGTCAAATTTGGTCTGTACAGGTTTGTTCACGTGGATTTGCTTGCGATCAGTGTCCACCGCCAAAATGGTGTAGTGGATCCCTTTCCATATGTGAGAAACTCCAGGTCGTGGATCTTGTCGCAAGTCCAAAAAAATGGCTTCAAGTGAACCCTCATACTTCGTCTTCAGGCATTTGGAACGTTCTCTGAGATGCCAACTCTCAAAGGTCCTGAAGTGACGATAGAAGCTATCTTAAATGGCTTGGACAATGATCGATTCAAGGGGCACTGTCAAAGGCAAAGTGCTAGGTACCCCCTCAACTTCATGTGCTTGTTCTCTCCACCAAGCTGCAACATCTGGTGAAAAGCCTGAAGATCTTCTGATCGCATTCCAAAGTTCAAGTCGGTAAGCCACTGCTGAGGGGGGGTTTTGCAGCAGCAGGAGCTACAGGATGTTTAAGGCTTTGAAGTCGTCTGAGCTGCTTGAACCATATCCGAGTGGCTGTGCCCGCCATAGAATTGGCAATGCGAACTTCTCTTTCTCGGCTTGGTTTGCAAGTAGGAGTAGTGAGCTCCTGCTTGATGGGCTGGAGTCGTTTAGCACGCCCGAAGCATCTTGGTGGGACACGTGAATGTCCTTGTAAATGAACTTGTTGTGCAAAAGCATCTTCAAACTGTGAAGCCCACTGTTGGTAGAAAACTGTGGGATCTTGTCCAGCTTCAAAGGCAAAATTGCAGGCGGGATCCCATGATGAGGTCTCAATCAGATGCCAAGGAAGTTGTGCTGGCTGGTCTCGGCCATCGGTGTACATACACCTGTCGTTCTGGAACTTGCAGCTGAATGCAAAGAGTATGAGTAGCGTGATCAATGAAATCTTCTGTCACTTGAAGACCACGCAACAATTGGATGGCTTCTGGAGACATCCAAATTTGACCTCGCTCAGTGGCACCTTTGCATGTTGGCACCCATTGGTGTTGAAAAAATTCAGCTGCTACATCTTGAGCGCTTCGCCATCCATGTCGTTGCCAGAGTTGTTGTTGTAGCAATTGCCCTTGCTCCTGGTTGAAGTCACCCATCACCAATCTCACACCGCCCATGCCCAGGATGAGTTCCGTAGTAAAGGTCTCCAAAAGTTGGTCACTCAATTGTTTGGCACGCGGCCAAGTAGGACCCTGAGCATACCGATGGCGATGGGAAGCTGATGCGCCCAATGGCGTGTGAGCAAGACACGCCCACTGTTCCAGTGCTCCATGGGCCAAGGGACGTCCAAAGCTGCTGCAGGGACATCTGAAAGCACTGAGACGCCAGTCCAACTACCTGCCCAAGTCGAATTTTGCCTCAGAGGCGCAGGTGATCCCCCAAGAAGGCGAACTTCTCGATTCATTGCTCTACCCTCGTAGTGTGCCAGCGCAAGTCTTGAACGTATTGACAGACAACTCGGTTTCTGCCAATGACCAGATGCCCGGTGCCAAATCTAAGAGAACATCCTCTTTCTCTCTAAGTCCACCAGGGTTGCTGACACCCACAGTCAGCACATTGCCCAAATGGGGGCCTGGGTTGTCGGCCTCACCATATCTTATTGTACCTTCCTGGGAGGACTCAAGAGAAAAAAGGGACATAAACTTTGGTCCAATGACCTGTGTGGTCCAAACATTGGCTCAGGAACACTGCTGCAAGCCACCCCCGACCCGAACTCTCGGTCGACCGACGTCGCTGAGCTGAGGTTGAAGAACTGGGCAAAGGGTGTGTGCAGCTGCAGAGCCGATGTAGGTGTGATGAACACCATCAAAACCATGAAAATCTAGCTAATGGAAAAGATGGATCTTGCACTTGATCCTGGCATCCGAGTAGATCCAAGTTCGGATCCGGCTTGTGATAGTCAAGCTTGACGTTGCTTCTTCTCAAGAAGCGCCTCCAGCCTACTCAACTGCTTGTTGAAGGAGTCGGTCATCTCAGAAGAAAGATCATTCTTCACATTCTTCATGGTGGCCTGGAAAGTGCTGCCAAGCGCATGAATTTCATGTTGATGGGTGTTCAAGGTCTGCTGCATGGCACCCATTGTGGCCTCGGTATTTTGCAGTCTGTCTCCCGCCTGTTGGAAACCATGTGGTGAATTGGGCATTTTGCCCCTGCAACTCTTGAAGTCCGACTTCCAGCGCTTTGAGTCTGTGCTCATGTTGACCATTGGCCGAGCTTGATGATGCAGTTGCAGCTTTGACAGCAGCTTGGGCATGTTGTTCAAGATCAACCGCAAGTTTGCTGCCAAGATCTTCACGTAGTTTTGATTGAAGGGCGTCAGGTCGAGTCTTGCCATCCCCTTGCAGAGATGGGAGTGTGGATCTTCCATAGTTGGCCCATGGGTCTTTGGCTGCATCTGTCCAAGGATCTTGGCTACTTTTGGATGCCATAGTGCTCGCTGGCTGCGCTCGAAGATGTTTGTGAGTCTTGGATGATGCGACCAGCTGCTTCTGTGGCTGAGTGTTCTTGATTTCTTTGACCTGGGTGATGACAATGTCATTCTGAATTCCAGTCATGACCATTCTGGGTGGTGGGTTTTGAGCTCCAACTCTCCAAGCCATGTGTTCAGGAGCCCTTTCCTGGCTGAAGTGGTCGCGTTGTCCAGCCCCAATCACTGAGTAAAGCCGTTGAGTCCCATGCGGGATAGGAAACAACTCATAGATCAGCTGGATACACATATCCACAAAGTCAATCCCCGGTCTCAAGTTTTCCCAAGCAGCTTTCTCGCCCTCCTTCCTGACCCTGATGCCATATTTGGTCTTCATTCGCACCAAACAGATAGCTTTGTCAAAAGTACGACATTGGTGTGCTGCTGTTTCTGCTGTGGCACCTGGGAGCCAGACGACCTTGTAGTGCGCGTCATGTTCACGAGGCTGTGAACCACGTGGCTCAACATAGACACCCTGGGGTGTGCCAAGCATGATCTTGTGTAGAGCCCCCTCAGGTACACGCATGAAGGCCGTGAACAGGCTGGCATGGTCAGAGGTTGTCTTGCGGCCGTTGTCATCAAAGAAGCTCCTGGCCCAAAGCTCAAAAATCATGTTGTCTATGGTTTCATCAAGCCCAGGATGGAACTTGTTGCAGGCTGCTCCACATTGTGCTCCCTTGCAGAGCTGAAGAGAGTCCATTGCAGCAATCAAAGTGCGAACTGTGGCATCAGCAAATCTGTTCCAGTCGACCGTGAATTGGTCCCGGAACACTTGAAATTTGATGACCTTGGTGTCAATCACGTCCGGGCTGGAGTCTTGACTGGCAGATTCCCTGCTAACTTGGAGGTCTCCAATTGGGAGAATGTGGCCATAGATCAAGGTTGTTTCTCCTGTGCCTTTGAACTTGGCAGGGATGACAATGGGTTTCAGGCCTGAGTTGGCAATCAGGTCCGCATCATGAACGTCAACGAAAAGCAATGCCAAGGCATCTGTGCTGATTGAGCTGGTTTGCTCCAAGAAGTGATGAGCCATGTCCAGTGTGCAGAGTGCAACACCACGGGCTTCTGTCTCCACATCCGTGTAGGCAAGCTGTGGTACTGGCAAGTCATTCTCATCCTTGAAGTGGTTGGCCTCCAAGTCAAACTGATTTGGGTCAAGATGAAGTGGTGCCTCGTGTGCCTTGTTCTTGAGAGCTTTCTTTGCACGGTGGTTGGAGATCTGAGCCCCATGTTTTGTCTTGGCCCTCTCAGCTATGTAGTGCTTTCGCTCCTCCATGGTCACCAGGCTGAACATAATGCCAGGCTGACTGGCTGCTGATTTGAGCTCGGCCCAAACATTCTTGGCCTTGAGGATATTCTGCATCTTTTTGTAGCCCATCTTGTTAAAGATCATCCTCGCCCGCTCATCAGCGGCGGATGTGGGAACTCCTTTTGTGGCGAGTAAAGCTGCAAGTTGTCGCTGGCTTTCATCTGGTCCTCCCCCGTAGATATAGCTGATGCCAAAGTCAAGGGAGAGCAGCCAAGCATGCAATTCGGCGATCTCAGTATGGCTTGTTCCCTCCAGGAGTTGCAAATGTTGTGCCAAATGCAGGAGCGCAATCGCACCACACGTGTTTGAGTGTAGTTGCCGAAAGCCTTGGGCCACAAAGAGTCCCAAGTGTTCGACTTTCAGGAGGTCTGTGAGCTTTCGAGTGACTTGGAACATCCATGGGAGGGCCTGGCCCTGTCGAAGTCCATCGTAAAGGGTCCATTGAAGTCCACTGCCCTGCTGGGTCCAAAGACCATGCAAAAAAAATCCAATGTCCATGGAGTTCACAAATCAGATAGACATCACAGCTGGCTCGCCAGAACCTTTGCTGCCATGCATGGGTCGCAGCATTGGGGATCTGCTTCATGAGGAAGTCAAGGGCTCGAAATGGGTAGAGCACAAATGGGCGTGGATTGGATTGCACAGCAACTGACTGGGAGATCATGGCCTGCATGAAAGTCCAAATCAGGCGATCTCCAAGCTGTTCATGTTCTGCTCCACCTACCAAAGATTGGGAGCACAGCGGGAAAAGGCCTCACTTGCTTGCTTACACAATGCTTGACCGTGTAAGTGATGTTGGGGAGGAGCAAGACCTCTGAATGAAGTCGGTTGCCTTAATGAGTCACAATTGCATACTGCCCCCAACCACTAAGTGATTTCTCGGCCGCCAGCAATTGTCCTACTGTGACCAGAGTGTCAATCTTGATCTCATGCCAGATGTCCATCTCCTCCAGGTGCAACTGGATCATTCGTGGATGGTACATGCTTGGGGTAATCCATCTGGTGAGAGCATGAGCCACAAGCGCACATTGGTATGTGTAGATCACCTGGCATGGATCAATGTGTGTCCATCCCCAGAAGTGCTGCTGGAGCCCTGCAAGGATATGAGCTTGTACCCAGAGGACCTGCAACGGAGCAGCGATCTGCCCCAACAAACTCAAGGCAGCTCTTGGTGGCATGGGAAATCGATAAGTTGGAGGCACCGTGCACAAGAGTGCTCCCTCTTCATGGTGAAGATGCCGATGCTTGCCACTTCGTGCTGAAATCAGCCCGACGCCACGTGCTCCACCTCGTCGAAGCCGTAACATGCTAAAGGCTGCTCGGCAGCCACATGGGCATGGCCTGTTCACATGGTCCCAGGAGTGTAAAACTGTAGGAGCTTTCTCGTCCGCTTGCAAAGTTCTGGAGTCAGTGCCGAAGCTTGGATCCAGATAGATGGCAAGTTCACAGGGATCCCATTCAAGCTGCTGCTCCTCAAAATCACTCCAATTGCATCAAGTGTCATAATGTCTCCAAGGGTTCGGAAGCATGGAGAAGGGTGCCAAACTGGGATGTCAATGCGTGGTAGGTCTTGACGTAGAAGATGACACCAATACCTGTTGCGCCGAACTGGCCACTGAGCTTGTAGGTCAAACACCTGCTTGGTGGTATGCTTGTTCGATCAATGCAAGCTTGAGCACATGGAAAGTTCACCACGTTGGCCACACACTCCAAAAGCACTGAGTCTGCCCGAAGAAACCAGGCTGCCTGGAGGATGTATGTCAGGCTATGGCTCCTGTGATCCTCCATGCCCATTTAATCACCTTGGGAAGAAAAGCCCTGACAAGGGAAACCTCCCGTGATTCGGAGAAAGTCGTTGCCTCGATGAACATGGAGTTGCTTCAAGGTTTGCATGTCTCCTAGATCTCCCTCAATGACAAGGCTGGTGAAATTGGCCCTCAGAGCATCACAGGCAAGTGCTGACCTTTCTACAAATGCAGAGGTACGCATGCCAAGTAGATTGGAACCAATGGAGAAACCACCCATCCCGCTACAGAGGTCAATGATGTTGACATTTTGAAATTCACGTTTGGGCTGATAAACATGGAATTCTGTCTCACCCGGAACAGTGATGCAATCACAGTCCTCCTGAGAGCGCATCGCATCGTAGATCGTGTAGAGCCCTGCTTGAATGTCCGGTGCTCCACCAATCTTAAAGTCCTGCGGTGGGGAGAGGCCCTTGCAGGTCAAGATGCCATTGTCATACTGCACCACATAGGCAACCAGCGAGAACTGTGCCCCATGGGGTTGATCTGAAATGATCAGGTCCATCTAGAGAGAACGGTGTCCCGGGTTTCTGCTGAAGGCGGCTTAACTAGCTGGCAAGCCCCGGGCCAAAAGCTTTTACATCACATATACATCATGTGCACACCATACTTACATTATTTTCACATCATATATACATCAATATTTACATCATATTTACATCAATACATCAGTATATACATATTATACATCAGCATTTACATAATATACATCAGTATATACATCATATTAACATCATGTTTACATCATATTTACACCATATATTCATCAGTATATGCATCATTTATACATCATATATGCATGATATATGCATCATATATACAGCAGTATTTGCGTCTTCAATACATCATACAAACCTCATATTTACATCATTGACATATCAATATTCGCAGCATATATACATCAGTAAATACATCAGTTTATACATCAGTATTTACACCATTTATACATCAATATATGCATCAGTATTTACATCCATATTTACATCGTTTTCACATCAATACATACATCAATATATACACCATAAATACATCATATATACATCATATATACATCATATATACATCATATATACATCATATATAATTACATGCTATATACATATAATAGACATCAAAACATTGTGTTTTGACACAAATCGACAGAAGCGGAGCCAGATCCAAGGCTCAGACGACGGCAGGTCAAGGCCACAGCTATTGAAGATCGCCAATTTTAATAGGTAATATTATCTACAAATGGTAATTTTCCATACTCATGTTGAATTACCAGAGGATATCTCCAATATCAATAGGATCTCCAATTTTGATTTTGAATATGACCGGTGGGAGACCTGTATCCAATGGGCCTAATGGGGAGACCTACCTTCAACCTGACCTACCAATGGAACATGTCCTGTTTTTTTCTAAAGGAGTTTTGCCATGAAAACACGTTCAAACACCCGATTTCCCATTGCCATGTTGAGTTGCCGGAGGGAAGATCTACTTTCATCGTGACGTTTGATCCCCCGGACAAGGGAATGGGCTGACATTGCGCATTGTGTTTGCTGACTGTGATTCTTGATTTCCCCATTAGTAAATCCACCAGACAGGTGACTGTGGAAGTATTTAGATAATGGCTAGTTTTTTTTCTTGGCGGGGTAAACCATTCCAAATTTTATATGTTTTTCCCCTAGTTACTTCCAAATGCAGTGTGAATTCCCCAATCTTCTGGTCATTGTTAGTAACTAAACCGTATAGTAAGTCCAACTCTGGGGTTTGATCCTCCATGTCCCCAAAATATGGTTGTGAACATCTCCGACGAACAACTCGCAGGCGACGCGAAAAACCAAAGGAACTGACAGTCCCACGAGGTGCAGCTGCCCAACTCTGGGAATTGTCGTTTCCTTAACTGGCCATAGATTAGCTATAGGATTAGCTATTATTAGCATTTATGAGCAAAAAATGGGGGGTGGTTGGCCCATGTTGGCCCTCATTTTCAGACATACCCAGTTGGAGAAGGGGATGTTGGACCACCGATTCAGCACTGAAATGTTTCCCAGAACTCATTGGTGCTGGGGCATACAACAGACAGCATGAGAATATGAAACAACCAAGGGATGAAGAACGTATTTTTTTCTTCCACAATTGAAGGAAAAACATCCGTAGTTTTTCGTCAATGATAATGTACCCACCAAATATGTATGTGTGTGTTTGCTGAAGATGGTTTTTGTTTTTTTCCAACTTTGAAACCCACCAGTTGTGGAATCTATTTGGATATGTTTTCTTTTTTGCCCAGAAATCTTGGCACAGTTCCGAATCCCCAGTTCTTCCTGCAATTCATTCGTGAGTCACATCCGTGGCAAATTGATCAGCAATGGGACGAGAAAATCCAAGGGGATGCTGCCAACCTCAAGGGCTCAAGACTTGGGTAAGGAACCACATCTGATTGGTCCATCCTGGTCCTTTCAAGTTTAAAATCATCTTTTTTTGGTAGGGAATGATGCAAGTTTGAAGTCTTTGTGTCCAACAAAGGAGTTCCTCACCAGCTCCAGCTCCGGATTCTTGTGTTGGCGCGGTGTGGTTTCCCTAACTGTCACACCTTGTCAGAAGCCTGGGGTATTCAGTCACGGTCCTCACATATTCCACCTGTCTTCGGTCACGCACTTTGTGGTCGCCACTCCGCCATTCCCTTTTGTGCCATCGGCCAATTTAGAAAAACATGGATGATGATGATCGTTTCAGAAATGTAACTTAGCATAACCAGCATACATATATACATATACAATCATATACACATATGTATGTATTGATAATATCTCTATGAAATCTATATGACCTGCACAGCCCAGGTCCCACGCTGCACACTTCCTGGCGTCCACGCTCCACCGAGCGTGGCGAAAAAACCACGGCGGCGCCCGGCTGGAGCCACTCCTTGCGCCCGAGCGCCCGGTTGCGGTGGACCGATGCCGTTATAGGGCCCTGCTTAGTGGATGATATCATAGTTATATCATAGTTAGTTATATCCCATAGGATCCATGTATGCTATATATATGGTAACATTTACCATCAATATACCCCAAATGTTAGCATATATACCATACATGGATCCTATGGGTATGCATTAGTATGGTATTCCATGAATACCCGGAAAAAATGTGGTTTATAAATGTTTATAATCAATACAAAGTTTTTTTGTCATCCCATATAATCCAGTGGGGATATTCCAGATAACACAGGTTTTTTCCACCCATTTACCAACTGGGATGCACCCCCAAGTATACCGTGATCGTTGATGTTCATATTATTGGTCAAGAATGACACTGTGACATGGATTGAAAGCCGAATATGGCACTTGGGCTTGATTTTCATCATGTTTTCATCATGTTTTCATCATGTTTTCATCATGTTTTCATCAAGGCATCCTTTTTTAAGATAGACATGGAGTGAACATGGGCCAGAAATGTACTATAAATAGTTTGTAATTCACATAGAGATGTCAGCCAAATGAAAGTACGAGGTGTCAATTGATAAGGTCCGATGAATATTTGTTGATAGGACAAATCGACGTTGTATCCTTTCTTTTTGTCAGAAGTATCCAAATGGTGTCCGGAGATGTGTACCACTTCGATTCCGGTAGCACTATCTCCGGTATTCATCCGAATCGATGTCCCACAGTATGCAACAACCGATCGGTCTATGCGAGGGAAAAACACGAGAGGAATCCACTCAGCTTGACCATTTGGATTGATGGAGTGGTACATCCAGATGCTTTCCAGAAGACGACCTATCGCTGTTACTTTTACTTTTGGTCCCCATGAAAGCTTAAATGAGAAAACCTTTTCCAAAAGAGTAAGGAGTTTCTCATTTCAAAAGTTGGATCATTTATCCGGATCGGGGGATGATCTCAGCAAGGGAATTTCCAATCTTTCGGGGATGACAATACCATACCATACATACATATATATACCATACAGCCATATCTACATGTGTGGATTTTGGTCATCGCCGTTTCATGGCTACGCTGAAAGGGGACCTGAGCAGTCTTCACGCAAGTTCTTCACCCCTTTATCAGCTGTGAGCAACAAAGCAGTGAAGAACATAAGAGATGACAAAGGTCTCAAATTGGTCCTGGTCATTTGTTCTCAAAAGGTTTCCAGCACGTTTACACTCCTCTTTTTTGAGGGAAGAACCGGCTCTCCCACTGCCCCCCTGTTGGCCTTTCGCTCCACGAGGGTGGCACCGGGGAGCGACATGGGCTGCGGGGGAAGTGCGCAAGGGGCACGAGTTCACGATCTCGACGCCTTCGCAGATGTCTCACCATCAAACTCGGAGGTCTTAGCCAAACCTGTGCCTCGGTTGGAACACATGCGAACCATGGAACTGAGAGTGATTTCTGCTTGTAATGGATGGAACTGGTTGGCACCTTGCGTGAACCGACCCCATTTCCTACTAGAGCTCAATTCACATTGCCGTAGTCAAGATAGCCAAAGCTATTGGTTTACCAGAACTTCACTAACAAAAAAAAATGCACAATCGTGCCAAAATCCGAGGTGAGACCGACCGGGGCCAAAACCAAAAAGAAGGCGGCGAACGTTATTTGCTGGGACAGCAATGCCCTCGCCAACGAGCTGCAAATCAAGGTGCCACCGAAACGTTGGCACCTGTGCTGTGTTGTCACAAGCTGACAGATCCAGGGATGATGTCGTTTCAAGATGTTTCAAGCCGGAGAGGGGAATCTAATCGATCATAGATCCATCCAGACATCTTCTTGGAATGGCATGATGGGTTTCTGACCGGATTTCGGGCATTCAGGAACTGTACGTGCTTTTCACACACGAAGACAGATGAAATGACAGTTGGGGGACTCCTCGCCCCCAATTCTGAGGGGGAATTTGATCACCGCATATCTCATGATGTCCCCAGTTCCCATCGTTTTGGAGTCAGGTGGAAAAGGATGATGTGCGGCAGAGCATGTTGAACCTGGGACTCCTCGATAAGGCGAAGGGGGGGGGGCGAAGGGCCGCTGCACTGGAAGATCCCACCAGAGCCACCATGTTTTGATGGAAATCCCCCATTTGCAATAGGAAAATATAGGAAAATGATCTGAACATGGTGGACTTCCACTGAGTAGTTGTTTCAGGTAGTGTAGGTCACAGGTGTGAAGCAAGACCTGGAGCTGCTTGGTGTTTCCGGATGACTCGGCTACCATGCGGTGATTTTCAGTAAGCACTAACCACTAACCAACTCCGAACTGGTCAAAGGAAGTTTCATAGAGGAAACCCCGAGCTACGGAAAGTGAACATTGTCACTAGCCCAGAAATCATTGTGTGTCTAGTTGGCATGTGCCTTAAGAGATCATGAAGTCACATTCTCATTTACCCAAAGATCATTGTGTCCAGTTGATATGTGCCTTAAGAGATCACGAAGTCACACTCTCACTAGCCCAGAGATCATTGTGTCCAGTTGGCATGTGCCTTAAGAGATCATGAAGTCACATTCTCAATAGCCCAGGGATCATTGTGTCCAGTTGGCATATGCCTTAAGAGATCATGAAGTCACATTCTCATTAGCCCAGAGATCATTGTGTCCAGTTGGCATGTGCCTTAAGAGATCATGAAGTCACATTCTCATTAGCCCACAAATCACTGTTTCCAGTTGGCATGTGCCTTAAGAGATCATGAAGTCACATTCTCATTAGCCCAGAGATCATTGTGTCCAGTTGGCATGTGCCTTAAGAGATCATGAAGTCACATTCTCATTAGCCCACAAATCACTGTTTCCAGTAGGCATGTGCCTTAAGAGATCATGAAGTCACACTCTCACTAGCCCAGAGATCATTGTGTCCAGTGGGCACGTGCGTGAAGTAGAGAAGAGGTAGAGGTAGGGGTAGAGGTAGAGGTAGAGGTAGAGGTAGAGTAGAGGTAGAGGTAGAGGTAGGGTAGAGGTAGAGGTAGAGGTAGAGGTAGAGGTAGAGGTAGAGGTAGAGGTAGAGGTAGAGGTAGAGGTAGAGGTAGAGGTAGAGATGGGGATGGGGATGGAGTAGAGGCAGAGAAGAGGAAGGGTAGAGGTAGAGAAGAGG
>Ga0126342_10015764_pt1 | contig 13216 bp, 13 predicted proteins | sample Cyp1metagenome_FD_92528 | JGI IMG/M metagenome (GOLD analysis project Ga0126342, IMG submission 92528) | Coral microbial communities from Lord Howe Island, Old Settlement Bay, Australia - Cyphastrea 1 metagenome | ecosystem: Host-associated > Invertebrates > Cnidaria > Coral ... | reverse complement strand
CCTAAATTGGAAGTACCTAACATATATAAGGCCTATGTAAGGGCTATGTAAGGGGATATACCCCCAAAATATGGCCTTATATGGTACAGTACCTCCATTTTAGGATCCTGGAATTCCCATTGATCTTCGGACCGATTCGGACCTGCAGCCTATGACTATACAATATTATACGGTTGCAAATGGGCCTCTAAAAAACAACCATCTAGCCTGATAGTAAGGACCCAATTTCTAGGACTATGCGCTCATACTCCATACTTTAAGCCCACTGGAGGAAAAATGGTGGGGAGCAGTTCCGAGCACCCTGAAAACTATATATATATGTAGTCATATAGTATATAGCACCTAACCATAAAGGATGTTTTTCATGTATGTTGTATTCATCACCTGTTTATCCACGGTGCTTTTAAAAAAAAAAAAACAGATATCAACCATTCCCAAAAAATGATTAAAAATGGTAAGTTTCAGGCAGCCATGGTTTCCCACATGACCCAATGAGTGGATCACCCGGCCATCTCCATCGCCTGTCGCTGCCGCTGCCGCCGCAAGAGGCAGCGTTGGCGCTGCATCTGCCGGGCGCGCGCTGGACTTTGCGCGGGCGCCCAGGTTCAAGGCCTCCGATTTCTTCGCCGCACCTGGATCCCATTGGATCCCACCGGATGTGGACATGAGGACCTGATGGACCTGGGGGTTCTTGCGATGTGTAGAGGATGTTCTCTCCTCCCATGTTTGACTTTAGTATACTTTAGTCGTGGCATGTACTATCCAGCAATTTTTGAATGCAGCTGCACCTACATCTGAAAGAAAAACCCTTCCAGATATAGGCTCCTCTGATCTCAAATCTGGGAGGGTCAAGACACAACCAGCACGTTGCCTTCATATGGCCACATTCATCCCCGTATGACCACTGAGCTGGGGCCCATGGTCCAAGACATCCTTGCAGCCAATTGCGATCAATTCCGTTCCAAGCCCTGAAAGGACCAATGGGTACTCGGTTTCAACCAATCCCACAAAAAATATAAAATACTAGTCATCTCATCCAGTCATCCCAAGTATGGCTACAGAACAGAAATATTTGAACCCTAGCTATGGCACTTCCTGAAGACTCCAGTGCTGACCAGTGGCTCTTGCAAGTTGGCTGCCACATCACGGCCTCAAACTTCCAAGCATCAACGGAGGTAAGGAGCCCAGCATCGGTATCTGCGCTGATCGGCTAATCTGTGGCTAGCAGTAGCTGTGAATGCTGTAGCAAGCAGCTGCTTTTTCCAACCCATTCCAGAAGTATTGTTCAATCATGGTATCATGCTAAGTTCCAGGTCCATTCTTCCAGGTACGCTGCAATGGTTTGAATTAAAGCCATGTCATGCCAACTGCTGTTTGTCATATAATGAGGGCTGAACAGGAGGTTGTGGCGAAGACGGGGCAAGTAGAATTGATATGAATTGATTACACCCTCAGCACCTGAAAACCACATAATGGAACCCCTGTAATAATATCAAAATGGATTACCGTCTGGTTATTTAACATAGCCATGGAAAATCACCATTTTATAGCTAGGTAAACCATCTATTTCTATGGGCCATTTTCCATGGCTATGTTGAATATCAACATGGATTACAGTAAATGGATTGGGAAAATGATGCTCATGTTCTTCATGGCCGTGTGGCATTTGGCAGTCGCTGGCAAATGCTGGCAGAACCAGGCTCAATGGATTGGTTGTTTTTCGGGAGGCAACAACAACGAATGGATATTTGACCCTCTGTTCCTTTAAGTCTAAAGGTATGTATATCATATATACATATGTATATACATATGTATATATATATATATACATACGTAAATTCATGACAGATAGATATATAAAACGCAGATATATATATATATATATATATACATACAGCATTATACAGTATACACACAGCCTACAACATATATCTACAACCCAAATACGTTTCCATCGCGCTGGATTTTTGAAGAGTGTGCCATGTCCATGGCACATGCTGCGACCCGTCTTGGTTGCTACCAAGCCCTTGACGGAGAAAGAAGGGACTTCCAACCTCCTGTGGCGCCACAACAGGTGGTGAGAGAGTACTCGCCAGTAACATCGCCATTAAAAATCATCGTGCTTACTGTAATAGGATAAAACATCAACAAATGGGCCAGTTTGAATAGCTATGTTAAATCACCAACGGGTAAAGGGCTCTTGAAAAAGAAGGGATCTGCAAGGCACCTGTCAAGTTGAAGCCCATCTTTCCAACAAATTTCTTTGTTGGTTCGTGGGAAAATTCGTGAACATCACAAGTGTGGGGGTGCTCACTGAATATATATATATATATACATCATGATGTGCATAACTCCGACAACTATTCTTTACGTAGCTTGACTACTCATTGTTGCACGTTAGGCCCCTAATCAAGGGAACACTGGGGTTCTCATCGCCCTTGAAGGTCTACTAAAATCGGATGTTCGACTTCCGTTGTCAATTTTTCTGGGGTACCAAGCATGACCTAATGACGTAATGTCGTAAACCCAAGGAAAACCACCTCCCTTCTGGAGATGGCTGTGACCTATTTCTGGTAAAAATGGGGTAGTTGATCATTGTGTTTTACCACATTACTGAATGAATAGATCTCAAGTATCTACAAGGTGGTGCCGTGTGGTACCCTGCAATCATATGTTTTGTTTGGGTATCCTTTACAACTACCATCTGGTTATTTAACATAGCCATGGGAAATGGCCCATTTATAGATGGTTTACCTATTAAAAATGGTGATTTTCCATGGCTATGTTAAATAACCAGATAGTATATCAACTACTATGCATATATCTACCATAATTCGCTACTTGTATCATCTTATATCAACCAAGTTAGCTACCTATTCGGCACCCAATTCGTCCGGTGCTGACCACTTGGCTAACTTCAGGCGCCCCGGCCGCCGGACTCTCCGCAGGGAGATCGATCACAAGTTCCTGCTCCGTCATCCAAGTACCTCCGCTCGACATGGCATGGATAGTCTGGTGCTGGTCTCAACATCAAACCGTTGGTTGGTTGGTTGGCTGGTTGGCTGGCTGGGTGGTTGCTTGCTTGTCTTGGTGCTGGTGGGATAGTGGGAACCAGGAACACAACATCAACCGGGCACAGGTGGACGCAGTCAGCTTCAGTTGCTCCAGGCTACGGACACCGACCTCATCACGCGAACGGTTCTCGTGGTACGTTTCGGATGGTACTCTGATATAACTGGTTGGTTAACAGGGAGGATGATAGGGATCAGTATGAACATGTATGATGAGTAGGGTGTTTCGGAAGGGGGGTTAGTATGGTTACTGATATGGTATTTTGGTTGGTTACCACAATGTTCCCAAGCCGAAATGCAATTCTATGAAATACTGGTTGGATAAGAACGGGATTCACGGCTCATTGATGATAGTCCCTTAAAATTCCCAAGCAATCAACCAGAGGGGTTTGAATACTGCTCATAACGGTATGATACAACTGTGAAGTCAGAATGGATACGTAGTTTCTCGACGTAGATATGTGTGTGCGTGTGGATTAACGTTCCGACATCAATTTTTTGTCGAAAGACAGCCAATGTGGATCATCATCCGCTGGTCATACAAGGACTAGCTGGAAATTTGGGATCATGCATGGCAGAACTATGATGTCTTCCACCAGGATAGATTCATAGATTCAAGACGTGCGGTTGCAAATGGCTTTGGGTCAAAAAGAAATCTGATTCGTGTTTTCAACCCATCCGAAAAATATGAACATCACGTGAGATCATCATCCCAAATATCTTTGAAACACTTGAAACTGCGAGCCAGACATGGCACCCCCACAACAAAAGGATGGTGGTAGTATTACAACCATCTAATCTAAAGCATCTAAAACTAGGTTTGGATAGCTTTGAAGCCCCAAAGGTCTCGTTTCCAGCCAGGGAATAAATGCGTCGCTAGGCTTCCGCACCACCCAACTGCAAGGGAAGTTTCTTTTCCACGCATCTGCCTGGCCAAGTTGAATAACTCCCCCACAAAAAAAAGGCCGTCGAACAGCTTGGAATTGACATTACCATGCAATCTGAGTAATGTGGGATTCACCCAATGTGAAAAATTAAACCATCCCCAAGTCATCACCATTCTTTATGCTTGCTATTGAAAATTGCCATTTATAGTGGATTTACCCATTAAAAATTGTGTTTTTTCCATTATTTTCCATAGTTATGTGAGTTTACCAGAGGGTATATCAACCATGCCCCAGTCATGGTAGTCATGGTTGACTCCAGCCGCCTCCTGATGCGTGTCCGCCTTGCCATCCCCGTCGCTGTCCCTGGGCACCGCTCCCATCAGGGTAGGCCTCGAGCCACGGCCTAGCTAAGCGATGCTAAGATCACCCAAAATATGGAGGTCTTGATGGGAAAACCAGCTAATGTGCTAAAAGCAATGGAAAATAAACCACCCATGACTGGGAATGGTAAACATACCACCTATAAAATTGGTGATGACTGGGGGATGGTTTCTTATTGTTTTAACCACATTATTATAGTAGATGGTTGGTCTGAAAATAGGGGATAGCCACAAATAATAGTCATTTGAAGAGGGAACATGATAATAATCTATTGGATATTGGAATTGGGGGGACCCTATTCCTCTAATATGGAGTACCCTCCGCTAATCAAACATGGCAAGTGGAAATCCAATCAAAAAAAGGGTGTTTATGAGGTTTTGATGGAAAATAATGGAAAATATCAATAGTAGGTTTTCCTGCAAGCCATGTTTGAGCCAGCGGGTGGGAAACCGTCCCAGCGTTTTGCTGTTTTTGTGGTGATGGTTCGGTTGTTGTTTTTTCTGGGGGGTGGAGGATTTTTGGCGGGTTGGGGGGGTTCGAGGGTGAGGGGTGATGGGGGGCGTAATAACGTCTTGTCGACTATACGTTCTAAACTAATCATGTTTGTTTCTACACGCTCTTCATGGTACGATCTTAACTTTCACTTAGCATGTTCTACAACATCTTGATGCTACGCTTTCAACTTATCATGTGGGTTTCTACTCCCTTGATGGCACATTCTTCACTTTCACTTTACATTTGCTACAATTTCTTGATGCTACATCATTCCATAAGTTTAAAAAAAAAAATGTCCCCGAAAATTGTCACGGCGCCACGGTTTTACAACACACCACCTCAAAAGTGAACCACTTTTTCGAAGATAAAAATGTACTTTGACCTCCGAAACGCAGTAGAAACCACTGAACGTGGTAGAAGCTGGAGGAAAAAAAAACACATGGCTGCTTGAAAACCATGGTAAATACCATGCATCTGTGTCAATCAGAATATCAAAAATCATTAAATTGCGGGGACAATGTTCCACCCACCGAGATGTTCGATTAGAGGAGGGTTGACCCCCAAAAAAAATGTCTTTTCCAAGTAATTTACCACTATTCTAGTAGGATTCTACTCTTCTTTTCACTCTTCTATCTTTTTTGGGGGTTGCTATGTATGGCCCTCATCTTCCACTTGCCTGCAGAACCAACCCCAAAATCACAAGGTAAAATAACTTTGGTTACCTATGTCAGAGGCCACTATACTGATCGGCGAATGACATAAGAATATCCAACCGTATTTCTTGACGTAATTCTGAGCTAACTAATCACGCATTAGCATAGTATAGTGTCCCATGATCCTCTGGCTACATCGAAACTCAAGTGCCCCATAATTACTGACAAAAAGAACTACAACAAAAAAAACCAAAAAAGAATAGAAAAATACGAAAAGCAACACTCCAAAGTGAGGAATTACTACTTCATCTACCCTCTGGTAAACTAACATAACTATAGAAAATCACCATTTTTAATGGGAAAATCCAGTATAAATGGCCATTTTCAATAGCTATGTAACAAATTACCAGAGGGTAACCTTTTCGACATCTGGTGCCATGGACCATGTCTCCGGTCACCCCGGTCTCCCCGGTCGTCATCCCCGGCCGGTCAAAGGACAACATCACCTCGCCACTTGGTCGCACCGCGGCGACGTAGAAAAGCCATGGACATGGTTGGTTGAAGAACCAACCATGATATGGGGAAAACTCGTTTTTTACATGGAATACCCTCTGGTAAACATACAAAAAGCTATTGAAAATGGCCATGGAAATCGTGGATTTACCCATTAATAGCATGGTGATTTTCCATAGCTATGTAAACGTTTACCAGAGGGTAACCCATAAAATTGCCATTTTAGTAGGAAGATAAATATGGGAAAATTCTGATGAAACCATGGGAAGATGTGGGAAAATGATGATTAGCCAATGGATTTGGAGGTAGTTTATTTTCAAACAAACCCATATGGGGAATAACCCAGATAAGAAACATCCCAAAACCAAGCGCAGGGTTCCATCAGGAATGCTGCCGCTGAAACCACCTCTTTGGGAGGTAGTCAAAATGATGATCGACATGGTGGGAAAATAGTGGGGAAAACCTATAACCATAACCCGTGATAAAATGGAATATGATAGGCATATATGACCAGATCATACCGGGAACAGAATGGCTTTCTTTTTGGATGTATGAAAGTTACACAGCCAACACTATGATTTTGGGATGGTCGGAAAATGGGATGGGCACCTCAAAATTGCAACTTTATTTGGGGAAAAGGATGACTAACTATCAAAATTTGGGGTGCCCTATTTTCACACAAACTCGAACAGAGAGCCCCTTTTTGGAAGAAGTGGGTGTGGTCCCTAAACAGCCAAGCACAGGTGGTCTACCTGACGGTCTGCCAGCCTGCCGACCACTGCTCAAGAACTCCGCCAAAATCAAGCGCGGCGCTGGCAGCGCCAATCCACTGGGCTCTGTGCGGTCGAAAGGCGCCTGGTCAAAACGGGCCGTTGCCAACTTGGCAGCGGTGGAAGATCGGATGACTTTGGCCTCCAGGGCCACTCGTTCACCACCAGTGACCTTGGAAAGCTCCATTCGGACGGTGAAAACCAGGGTCGAGATGCTCTGCTGATTGTCAGCTCACCTTCAACCCAGTTTGAAATCTGGAATTGTATGGATGCACCTGATACTTTTATATACCCATGAAAAGGCATCGCGAATGAGGGCGAAGGAACAAATGAATAAAGGATAACAAAGGAATGAAGGAACCAACGAACGAACAAACGAACGGAGGGAAGGCAGGAAATGGAAGGGAATGGAAGGGAATGGAAGGGAATGGAAGGGAATGGAATGAAACGGAATGGACTGCAATGAAACAGAATGACATTGAAATTTATATATCTTTATATACAGTATCATGAAATGAAACGCACCGAAACGAAACAATATGTGTATAATTGTGTATATATATATGTGTGTGTGTGATTGTGTGTGTGTGTCTTCTCATAGTCTACCTGTTGGCCCAAGACTTCCACAGAAAAATCGTCCCTGAGAGAGCGGCCGGACTCCAAAGGAGCACGCCTGAACCTTGGCCCACGCGACCCAAAAAAGACTGGCAAGCCTATGCATTTAGATATAGAGTACATGCATAGATATATGCGGACATATAATTATATAATATATATATATATATACATATGTATATGATATCATACATATATAATATGTATGTATATGTAAATATGATTGTATATATATATATGTGTGTGTGTACATGTGTGTGTTTAAAAGGCACATTTCTTACGTGTGTGTATGCATATGGGTGTCCATTCTTAGTCCTGGAATTTCTCTGAGCAACACCATGTCAGAGCTTGGACCCCAACTTCCTCCATCACAGCGGGACCTCAGCTGCTGCCAATGGCCACAGGTTGCCGTCTTTAAAGCAGTTGGGGGACCATCATTGTCAAGTTCACTCAGGAGTTAGTTGTAAAGAAAACAGGTTCTTCTTATATTCTAGAAAATCCAGGGCACTTAATTCGGGCAAGTCATTTACCACTCATTGGGGTTCTCCATGGTTCTCCCCTTTTTTTCATCAGCAAAGGGCCCCTGAAAAACCAGGATCGGCACTGAGCAATGCGAGTGTCGATGGTCTCCTCCTGCCCGTGCATGCCAGGCATTTTCTGGTGGAGTTTGAAGATTATACCCTCTGGTAATTTAACATAGCTATTGAAAATGACCATTTATGGTGGATTTTCCCATTGAAAATGGTGATTTTCCATAGTTATGTTAGTTTACCAGGGAGTACTCCAAATGAAAATAGCGTTTCTAAGTGGATTCCCATGGATTCCCTGTTCAACTTTGGCAGGTAAAAAATTGTGATTAATCACCAATTCTGCTTTCGCCGTGCGAATTCGCCGGTCTATGTACCATTTCTATATCTGTTTGTTGTTGATCAAATCCATCTTTTCAGTTGTGCCATCTCTGGCTTGTGCCCACTGGCTGAGGATGGCTGAGGTATGTTTTGAGATCCTATGAGATCCTTAGATCCGCTATAAACGTAAGGATTCTCGTCGTTGATCACCCAGCTTGGAGGTTGATCTCCCCACCCTTGGCGCTTTGCATTGCACAAATGGGCTCCCCGGCAGTTGAGAAGTTCTCACCCCCAGGCTCCACAGCGAAAAAAACGAACCTGGGCCACGAATGTGGAAAGCTCCAATGCCATAAACCACCGACCAACCATTTGGATCCATTTGGGGCAGAAGTCATCCCATGTCATCCCAAATAGAGCCATACCCAATAAACATGAAGCTCAACTAACCACTATGCCTTATAACTTACAACTTATAACCATGCATAATTAATTAATCTGATCATCGGTGATCATCGAAGCAAAAACCGTGGGTTCATGCAGAAACCGTGAGAGCTAAGTCCGCGGTCCCCCGGCCCAACATTTGTATCCAATCAACGCCCGGCCCCAGATCTAGGCCCTATTGATCCTATTGGCTTTTGGTCAAGGATTTCATGGAAGATCACCCTCTGGCACCTGCGCTTGAAATAGAATATGAATCATATGGATTGGTAAATGATGTTCTGTAAGTTTGCTTTGGGCGATTGCAGGTCTTGCAGGTCCATGTTAGATAGACACTACCTGACCTACCCTGACCGACCCTAACCTCACCCCAAAGTCTGGCAAATGTTACATCCAAATAAACTACGGATGAACCATAACCAACACTGGGTCACAGGACGAGTGTGTAGGGTGAGAAGCCGACCCTGTGAGCAAGGGAAGGTGCAGCAGCATCCCGAATTCAAAACCCTCACAGCCGGAAGGTCAAAATAGTGGGCTCATGGATGTGTGTTCCCACTATGAAAAATAGAAGATGGTTCATAATAGTGGTATTCATATGGTATTCATATGGTTCTTTTATGTTCTTTTTAATAGGTTTTGACCCATGGACACCGGTCCCGGTGAGCCAGGGCCTGTCAAATATACCAGGTCTTTGCTTGGCCTTGGTGCATTGGTTGACGAGTTCGTGGTCTTAAAAACCAGGCACCATTTTTCGATGTTTGCAGAATTTCCGGAGCTATTGATGGATTATTTATGGATGATTTATGGAATATTTATGGATTATTTATGGCTGTTTGGCAGCCGATTTTTTTTTTGATTCCTGTTCAGTTGAGGTTCCCTTTGGTCAAATGTTGGCATCTCTTCCGCAACGCTCCAGACCTTTTCCGCACGGTTTTTCCTGTGCGCTGGCGGCGGTTGCGCAACCGCCTCACTCGGATTTCTTGGACTTCTTGGACAGGTCTCCATCTAACCTCAGGGCACCAACGAGTAAAGTCAGCTGCGAATGGATCTGACACTGACATGATCATCTTGGCAGTGCCAAGCAGCTGTTCCACCGATCCATGAAGTATCTTCCCAAATGCCTGGGCCGTGAAGCAGTGTGGGTGACCACGAGCGTACATGCTTGATTGGTATTTTCGACAAGGGGGCGCACATGGTTGGATATGCTTCTGTAATATTAATAATGTGTATGTTATATATATATTTTTTTTTATTATATATATATGTGTGTGTGTGTTTGTTTTAAAAGGAAAAACGCGGTATATACTGTACATAGAGTACACACATTGTGGGCACTGCAGGTCCTGCCCATCGCACGCCTCCAGGGAGAATTTCTCCCGCGCACGCCTGCGGCCAGCCTGATCGAGTCCCCGCCTCTAGAGGTCGTACCCTTAGGGAACTTCACTGGGGTTATGAACCACTTCCCAAATGGGAGAATCTTGAAAGAACATACCCTCTGGTAATTTAACATAGCTATTGAAAATGGCCATTTTTTTGTGAATTGTCCCATTAAAAATGGTGATTTTCAATAGCTATGTTAAATTACCAGAGGGTAACATAACATAACATAACATAACATAACATAACATAAGTAAGAAACCTAGACCCTACGAATCACAAGCCCAAGGCTGGAAAGTCTTCTTCTAATCATAATCAATTCCAATCCCCGCAACTGGCAGAATCGGATTGGCACCCACCCTAAATGGTGGGGGGTTCAATACTAAAAGAGTGATACCCTCCGGTAAATCAACACGCTTAAAATAGCTATGAAAAATAATCAATAATCCACCCATCTACTACATGATTGACGTCTGAAAATTCACTTTTCATAGCCATATAAACGGATGGTATTCAAAAACAGGCAACTTTTGAATGATTTTTGTGTACCTTCCGTTAATCAAACATGTGCTGGAAAATCATCCGTTTATAGAGGAAATTCGATTTTCCCAGTTTAAAATAGTAATTAATAAGTATAACAATAATAATTACAATAATAATAATAATAAAAATAATAATAATAATATAGGATTTCCCAGCAAGCCACGCTTGATTGCTGAGAGACACCCCAAACTTCCCAGGTACCCACCTCCCCCAAGCGCTTCCGCAGCTCGGTATCTCTCAGCAGTTTGGCGACGCACTCCGCCCAAGCCTGGTGGAATCAATCAAAGTGGCTTTAACCATCCAAAAATGGCTGGTTTACTTTGGCTGGTTGGTGGTTTCAACCTACCATACCTACCCCTCTGAAAAATGATGGAGTGAAAGTCAGTTGGGATGATGAAATTCCCAATAGATGGGAGAGAGAAAAAAAATGTTCCAAACCACCAACCAGTTTACTATGGTTTACTCTCTTTCAGCCAAAGATTTGGGATTACTTGACTGCTGGGGGTGTGCCATCAGTTTCACCTTCGTAAAATGTGGATGCGTAGCCAATATAGTATGAAATATCCACTACCCACAACAACTTGCAAACCAAGTTTTTGTACAGGGATGTTCAGGGTATTTTACCTTCGGGTGGAGGGATTGTAAGCCATTGGGGTGAGCATCCCAACTACTGAAATTAAAGTGAAACAAAAAAATCTGAAACTACCAACCAGTGTGCCTATGGCTCAAATTGGTGGTGCCAGTGGCCAAATTTGGCCATTTTGCCTTTTGTTGTGTTTGACCATATCCCATGTGATCCCGTGTGATTCCAGGCATAGAAATCTGAGCCATTGCCATATATTGCCATAATGTGAGCCAATCTGGGGATCACCATAACAAGTCATTTAACTCGGGATTTGGATAGGCAATGGCTACTATCCGATTACTATCCCCAGGGATGAAACAAGTAGCAACCGCAACCATCACGAAGATCGGCCCTGCCGAGCCATGGCCACGCCTTTGGATCTTGGGGTCGCAGGTAGCCAGTTTCCTTGGTGCCAACGATGTCACCTTTATGCACCTGGAAAAGTTTGCAAATCACCATAACATACCATAACATACCATAACCATCCAACACCATCCAAAAGCCCAGTAGATTCAGTAGATAAACTGGCTGATCTGGCTGCAGTCCGGCTGCATTCTCCACAATGCTTTCCAACGGCCCGCCCGTGTTCACAGCCACGACCGGCAACCTTGCCTGAGAGGATCAAGTGCCACTACCGCGGTCTTACAGTAAATTTTGATCTCGGACCCAAAATGGTCCACATATATTTGTCACTTCAAGCTTTTAGTACTCATGTTTTTGTCACTCCAAGTTTTTGTATATCTCATTTCTGGTGTAAAACCTGTCAGTGATGGGGTACAAAGGTTGGCCTTGGCTCATGCCCAACTTGTATCTACGTCTCCTGTATGACCTCCTTCCAGCCCCCTTGGGGCTCCCCACATACATGGCTTCCACCGGCACGATGCCAAAGTGCTCCCGGTCAGGGGTGTACAGCAAGGCGGCCTTGATCCAAAGCCAAGGTTAAGTACCAAATCCAAACACGACCTGCCGGAAAATCCCACATTTTATAGATGATTTGCCCAGCTATAATACTATAAACCTCCATTTTTCGGGAATTTCCCATGATTTTTACCATGTCCAAGGATGTCCTAGCCATGTTTTTTTGGTCGAGATCTGGGGCCTCCCGGTATTGGCATTCCAAAGGTGTGGCTTCCGGTGCCACGAAAAACTGGAAACCCCCATGGGATGAGCAAATGGTGATATAAAAGTCTGGGATACCCAGTTTTTTTATGGGTAAAATGAACTATAAAAGAGGGATATCAAAATATATCAAATGGGATATCCTGATATGGTATGATATGGTGATATAATATGAACAATATATGAACTATAAAATGGGAGTAATAGATGGATACCCCAAATACCCAGTAAACGATCTCAGGGCCCGGCGGCATGTCGCAAGAGGCTCGCCTTCTGCGTTGCTGACACTGACCTCTCCGAGGCGGGGATGCCATCAGATTTTTTGGATCGAAAAAGTGTGGATTTTTGTCGACTGTGTCTATCGTCAAAAGCCCGGCCAAAATATATAATGTCATCAAAAATGTCATCAAAAATGTCATCAAAAATGTCATCATTTGGATGTTAGCACTGTCGAAACCAATGCCGGTTTTGAGTTCCCTTTCGGGAGACGTAAACGATTCCCGTTGACTTCAAAAAGGTTGGCTTTTCCGGCACACTTTCCAGCGAACAGCAACCCCAAAAAGTGCATCTTGCTAGAATGATGGATCCCGCAGCCATCAAAATTCCCAGGTCAAATGGAAAGGAAACCCATGGATTTCTGCATCCTGGGTCCGGGTGTCATGCTCCGCCTCATTTGCACCACATGCTCCGCTACCCCCAGGCTCTTGGCCAGGGCCTGGTGAAATCAAGTGCTTTCATCGTACCATGGCATACCCCGTTTTCAGAGACGGCCAGAAGAAATTCTCACCCCTCTCCCTCTCTCCCTCTCTCCCTCTCTCCCTCTCTCCCTCTCTCCCTCTCTCCCTCTCTCCCTCCCTCCCTCCCTCCCTCGCTCTCTCTCT
>Ga0126342_10015763_pt1 | contig 13217 bp, 14 predicted proteins | sample Cyp1metagenome_FD_92528 | JGI IMG/M metagenome (GOLD analysis project Ga0126342, IMG submission 92528) | Coral microbial communities from Lord Howe Island, Old Settlement Bay, Australia - Cyphastrea 1 metagenome | ecosystem: Host-associated > Invertebrates > Cnidaria > Coral ... | reverse complement strand
TGTCCATGGATGAGTGTGGTGTTGTGTTCATGGATGAGGGCGGTGTTGTGTCCATGGATGAGTGTGGTGTTGTGCCCATAGATGGGTGTGGCGTCATGTCCATGGATGAGTGTGGTGTTGTGTCCATGGATGAGGGTGGTGTCGTGTCCATGGATGAGTGTGGTGTTGTGTTCATGGGTGAGTGTGGTGTGGTGTCCATAGATGAGCGCGGTGTCGTGTCCATGGATGAGTGTGGTGTTGTCTTCGTGGATGGGTGTGGTGTCGTGTCCATAGATGAGTGCGGCGTTGTGCCCATAGATGGGTGTGGCGTCATGTCCATAGATGAGTGTGGTGTTGTGTCCATGGATGAGTGTTGTGTTGTGCCCTTAGATGGGTGTGGCGTCATGTCCATGCATGAGTGTGGTGTTGTGTTCATGGATGGGTGTGGTGTCGTGTCCATGGATGAGTGTGGTGTTGTGCCCTTAGATGGGTGTGGCGTCATGTCCATAGATGAGTGTGGTGTCGTGTCCATGGATGAGTGTGGTGTTGTGCCCATAGATGGGTGTGGTGTCGTGTCCATGGATGAGTGTGGTGTTGTGCCCATATATGGGTGCGGTGTCGTGTCCATGGATGAGTGTGGTGTTGTGCCCTCAGATGGGTGTGGCGTCATGTCCATAGATGAGTGTGGTGTTGTGTTCATGGATGAGTGTGGTGTTGTGTCCATGGATGAGGGTGGTGTCGTGTCCATGGATGAGTGTGGTGTTGTGTTCATGGAGGGGTGTGGTGTGGTGTCTATAGATGAGTGTGGTGTTGTGTTCATGGATGAGTGTGGTGAGGTGTCTATAGATGAGCGCGGTGTCGTGTCCATGGATGAGTGTGGTGTTGTGCCCATAGATGGGTGTGGTGTCGTGTCCATGGATGAGTGTGGTGTCGTGTCCATGGATGAGCGTGTGGTGTTGTGTCCATAGATGAGTGATGTTGTGTCTGTAGACGAGTGTCGTGTTAGATGAGGGTGGTTTGTGTGCATAGATGAGGTTGTTGACGTGTTCATAGATGAATGTGTTGTTGTGTCCTTAGATGTTGCCGAGGCGTGTTTGCGTGTTTGTTCACGAAATGGTTGTGCTATTGTGTTTTTGTTTTGTTTTTTTGGGGTATGTGCATTGGCGTTTTTGTTTGCTGGCATGGTTGCATGAATTGCAAACATTTTGTCTTTTCTTGGTGTACTTGCTGTGGTTGTCTTTACCCGCCCAAAATTCAAACAATTTCAGTTCCTGCGTTCACTTGGCAGAACAAAACGTTGGAGTTGGATGCCAGGTTTTGCATTCATTGCGCTTGCTCTCCAGCCCAATGTTTTTTGTTGTGCTCTTGCAATTCAATGCAATGCAACTTGAGATGTCACTGCAAAACCAGCGATCAAGTCAAGTTATAGCCAATTTATACCTTTAGAAATCTTTAGAAATCAATAGGTAATAATTATATAATCGGTATCCCCAGGTCATCCATGCTTGTGGTTCACCCTGATAGCATCAAAATCACCTGGGTCTGCAGGTACAAATGCAGTAGGAATCAGCAGTACATCAACGTGGACTGAGACTGAGACTGAGACTGAGACTGCTGTGGCAATGCAATGGGGCTTGCGCGAAGTGGGCATGGCCGCCAACAAAGGAACCGTCTCTTGGATGGCAGAGGCGCCCCACAAAATGCATGTTGTCCTGTATCTTGCTATGATCATCCTCTTAAGAAATATGAAATACCATAATATATGTATATATACACACAACGACTTGGGATGAATTGATTACCCAGAATCATTCGATTCATGTTTGAAGCCTTTCCGCGGCAGGGTTCCCACTGACAATTTGTTTAAACATACTCCTGTCCTTATTCAAATAATGCAGAACCTGTGGAGATACAGAATGGAGGATCATGATTTTTTATTCGTCATATATCTAAGTGTATAGCCATAGCTCTCGCTGCATATGCGCTGTGCAATTACAGCATATCCCCAAGGCCCCATCCCTCCACGGCCGAAGCAACAATGGGATGCGATTCATTGGCGATCAAGTCTTACCCTGCAAGATTTCAACAAACATAAGACTTTTATAGACCCCCCCACCGGGCAGAGATTGATGAACTTCCTGCCGGGATACCTTACTGCAAGGATCCATGTTTCCAGAGGGGTGAGGTCACCAGTTTCATGCAGCCCATGGACACCATCACACCAACGTGTCCATGCTACCCAGCGGTGTTAAGTTGACCTGGTTGGTTCTTACAGGTGCGTTGGACTGGCTGGGATCTTTCCATTGTGTGGGCCTGCAAAAATGCACGGGGTGCACTTGAAACTTGAAATGTACTGGCGGATTGTTTTTGCAGGCGCATTTCAAGTTTCGTTCCCTCACACTGCGGTATATACATGTCAGCATTTTGTTGGTGATACTCGATGCGCCAAGAAACTACTTACCTCACACTCCAAATAGTTTTGCAGGCAATGGATTGTCAACATCGTGTCCTTCATATTTGGCGTCAATTGTCAAAATCATTTCCTCAATGCTTGGTGTCACCAACCATTTGCGGACAACAAACTTGAAACTAACTCCCTCGTAATTTGGACCCACGCAATTGCAGGCAGTAAAGCAGCACAACAACATCTCCTATTACATTTTGCATGTAAGATTGCATCGCTCTGCTGCTGGATCAGTTTTTGCTTTCATTTCTGACTGCAAAGCCTCATATGCAACAGTGGCAACGAAAAAAACCAGTTGGCGGTGACTCGAAGACAGCTTGGGAATGTGTTAGTAGCTGTTTTGCTTGTCCGTTATCTTCTTTCCAATAACTTGGCTGGAACTCCAATGATCGTTTGTCTTGCAGTTGTTTTTTTCCGGCCAGCATTTGGAGCAAATTTGGTTTCCAAAAACCCAATATCAAGAACAAACATGGTAGTAATGATCATAACCATCATACCATTGTCACTCCTTTATCACAATAACCATCATAATGATAACCATCAATACGACCACAACGATGCTAGTGGTTATCTAAATATCACAATGTTAGCGTTACACTATCACAATGTTTTCAATTGTTACAAACCCCCTTCAAAATTCTGGTTTCTATCCTGCTGCTCTCCAGGTGAAGCCATGGTTCTGGCAGATGCCGGAGCCTTTGCAGGATGCCTTGGCTCAACATTTGGGGCAGTTGTTGACCGAGGCGACAGTGGGCAGTGGGAGACTCGCCATTCGTAAATATTGTGATGGATTATCAAAGATGTATGATGTATGTGTACATGAGTATTAGTATCACAATATTATAGTGACGATTAGTCTATCAGCATTGTTACTAAAACTATTAGTAATGCTGAAAATAATAGTGATTATTAGAAATAGTAATCATAGCAGTGATAGTATCAACAGCAACAATTGTGACAATAATATTGATAATAGCCTACAATGATAGTAGAAGCAATCATGACAGGAATGGTAGTAATAGTGATGGTAATAGTAGTAGTGAGAATCCTAGTAATGATAGTCATGAAGGGTAGGCTTGTGGAAGTCAGCTGCACATGGTGGTTAGGCGTACGCTAATTGTTCTCGGAAACACCTTCAATGCTGGTTGTGCAGCAGCCAATTTGCCCTCGTCCGGCAAATTGTCCAGGAGAATCGAATTCCCATGGAAAGCGTGCTCGTGTCGGGCATGCAGGAGCCAGGGGATTTGCTGAAGAGCTCGGCATTTTCGCACCTCTTCGTTCTTTTGCAGAAGGCCAAGTTGACATTCATGAGAATGGTGGAACGCTGTGGAACGCTGCCAGGGGTTTCGCCCGGAGTGTTGTTGAGTTCTAGTTGGAATGATGATGAGAGTTATTCATTATAGCTCTTCATCGTAGTTGGTGACGATAGCTAGTTTTCCATAGCTATCAATCATAGTTGTTAATAGGCAATAGTTAATAACTGTTAATAACCATAGTCACTAACCATTTTGATATAGCTATTGCCATTAGCTGGTTGCAACCTTTGTTAACCATAGCTATTGATATAGCAATCAGCTCTGCTGCCGACGCTGCCACCAGGGTGCCGCCTCAGTGGAGTCGGAGCCTCCGGACGGTCGCATCAAAACCGCGCGGCTGTGCTGCTGCCATGCTCAGGCTCGGGGCTTGGCCTGCCAGCCTGAAACACACAGATACAGATGTATAGAGATTTAGATATAGATGTACATACATATGTATATGTGTATATTATATATATACACGTACATATATTGTGTTGTATGTATTGTACATGCTATTTGCATCATCGGTATTGTAATGCATTCTTAATTGTTATTGTACTAGATGCTATGCAATGTATTATGCCATGCGTTGTCATGCCATGCAATGTCATAGGATGTCATGTCATGTTATGTAGACATGTGTGTATGTATGTGGATGGGTAGGTAGGTGGATAAGGCAAGCTCACATGCATCTATACGTATGTTGGAGTGGAAGATCCCCAAGTTGTTCAATTTAGAAACGTGACGTCACTTTTTCAAGATTTGATTTATTTAAAATTTATTTGGAGGATTTTTGAAGACTCAGTTGCTCCCAAGGTCACGTTGATGGAGCTGCTGGCATTGATCTCTCTCCGCCACGCTGGCCAACTGATGCAGCCGCCCCTACCAGCTGTGGCAGCAGATGTGCGCGACGGGCGTCAACTGCAGCGACTCAGCTTCGATGATGGGTGATTTCGATGAGTTTTGATAAAAAGTACCTCAAAATGTTTCCACATCTTATGCCATCCATTCTGGATTGTTTGTTCAATATGCTTTTCGTAGTTCATTAGCTACAAATGCAAACAATCGACAACCTGTCGGGATGTGAAGTCCTGTACAGATTCTTTGGTGTGTGCTGTTTCGGACCAAAGCCCAACTAGCCTTTCAGATGACCCCAGTGACACCGAGGGAAGCAAACACCGTGGCAGAGGATTGCTTGGAACTCGTCCTTGGGCGGAACAAGTCTCTGTCAGCTGTTTCCAGCAGAGGTGGTGTGGAATTTGGCTTTGGGCATCGTTTCTTTGTTGGCTCCAGGTTCACAATCCGCCAGCGATATCCCACAAGCTGGGGCCATTGGTCACCCTGAAACTCCCACTTTGTGGGGCCCGATGCTGACATTATCAAACATCAATCTGGGTGGCATTCCAAAAAAGATCGCTTTTGTGGCCAAGGCCAAACGAAATTTGATTTGACACCCGCTTTGTGGCAAGGGGGAATTAGGTCTGTACCATTACAACCTGTCAATTGTTTCATGTTTAGCCAGTACCATCTTGGGGCACTGCTGCATATGATGTAAGGCTTCAGCCGATACCACCGTTGCTTAGTTTCGCGTTGCCCGGAACGAGGCGAAGAGTACGGCCTTTGGCGTTGCCCTGTGCACCCTGAGCGCCTGGTGGAATGCCTCTCACTTTGGAAGGACCGAGGAGGCGGGCGGAAGGGCTTGGAGCTTGGAAACTGATGCATTAAGGGGCTTGGCGAAACCACATGGTTGGTTTCACAACGGGTGATGTTTGGGATGGCTTGGGGCTACCCCTAGTTATGGATGAATATTGCCTTTGGTGCTAGATATTGATGCGACGCTTCTTTCCGCGACAAGCGAGGGGTCCCCAGCTAGCTTCGCTGTGACCTTTCCAACAAAAGTAAAATTTGAATTGGATTCGAATCTTTATACAGCAGGGGGTAGCGGCAGATCATTTCAGACCGCTACCAACGAAGATGCATATATGTTCTGGCGAAGCAGATTGGGACGCCAATCTGTGCACCTGGTCACCTGCTGAAACAGAAACACTGATGATGGCTTGTCCTATTATTGAATCGCTGTGCGTTGTTTCCTCCCATCAACATTTTGCAAAAGCCGCATCAACCAATTTTTTGCCGACTTTTGGACGATCGTGAACGCTTGAAGGAACACGAGGAAAATCACGTGCGATTCTGCGCCAAGCTGTATACTATGATTGGGTATAATCATACAGCATTCTCTCCTCTCTCATTTTTGTTTTCTGGGTGTTTGTTTTGGACGGGTCTAGCTGGTCAATAGCTGTACCACCAGCAGGCCCTGAAGAGAAGATCTCCACTGACGCCCGAACTCAAATATATTTATTTCCATGACAAGGATGGGGAATGGAATGACTTGGCGTGATGGCTGGAAAAGGGTCTGGCAGAACGAGATTGTAACGCTTCTTTGGTTTGCACAGTCAGATTTTAAGAAAATGCTCCAGTCTTTGCGAAAGCCGCGGAAACTGGCAATATGTATTAAGTAAACAGCAAACAATAAATGCGTAGAGCGCAAGCGTTCTTGTTTTCACAATGATACTGGAGCGGAACTTCCGTTTGATGTAGGCCGCATCCTCATGCGTGATGGTGTTGGCCGGGTTGGCGGAGTGTGCCGCCCAGGGCTCGTCAAAGGTTTTCTACGATGATCCAAAGACAGTTAAAATTAGGCCACATCGGCAACCGATGTTAAAAGAAAAAGGTGATTGTTGAGGGATCTCGACAGAATCTTGGCACGCCGAGTTGGAACGTGGGATGGACCGACAGTCAACACGAAATTATTGAATTGATTCATGTCAAACGGTAGAAATTTTTTTCGGCCCTTGAAAACCCGAAGTTCATCCACGCAAAAATCATAGCCATCAAACCCAATCACGCCTGCCAAACAGCCATTGATGCCATGACTGCCGACCGCCGAGCCTCAAATGGGGACAAACCGCTAATGTTTCTTTCTTGCGGTCATGATCCACACGTCTGTGTGTCTGCTTTTGGGGTAGTGTGAATATACGGTAACGCTTTTAAATTTATCCAAAAGTATTTTGTACTACCTCCGCAACAATTTCTCCTGGCCCGCCCAGGCGTTTTTTAAATATACGGAATGGTTTAAACACACGCTGCGCATCTAGGATCTGGGGGGTGCACCTGGAGAATGGAAGAGGAGGAAGGGATGGCAAGAATACGAATGGAAGGGGAACGGTTGGAGAGAAAACGGTTGGGGAGGAACGGCTGGAGGCTACTGGAGGAATGGCGGTTAAAAGGAGTTACTTCACTCCGAGAAAGCAATTTACAAGACGACAACAATTTTGAGATTGTTTTGAGATCCGGCGCATGGGTTTTGGATAGTGTTTGAGGTCATCAACAGGCCACCACTCTCCAAACATCCTCAGCCGAAAGACTTTCGGACTTTCGGATGAGGCTGATGTTAGAAAACCGTTCCATGAGGCTGAAAGCCAGCAAAGGCAAGGCGCAAATTGCGAAGCAAACTTGTTTCGTGACGCAACTGACAAGGGGACAACAATTTTGAGATTGTTTTGAGATCCGGCGCGTGGGTTTTTGATAGTGTTTGAGGTCATCAACCGTTTTCTGCTCCAACCATCTCCAACCGTCTCCCTAAAGCCGTTTTCCTTTCCTCTTGCAACTTCCCCCCTTCAACCTTCCAATCATTCCTCCAACCATATTCCCTGAAACGGTTTTCTTTTTCTTTCTCTCCCAACCGTCTTATTCTCCAACCGCGTTCAGCTCCAATCATCTCCAACCGTCCCCTCCAACCCTCGTTCCTCCAACCTCATACCCTGAAACCTTTCCCCTCCCACCACTTCCAACGCTCATGGTCCTTTTCTTCTCCAACTGTCTCCTCTATCTTCTTCCAACCGTTGTTCCTCCAATAACCTGCGCACGCCTTTGAATATCCGGAAATCTTGCCCGCCCATTCAAACAGACGGAAAAAATTGATATCCGTAGCACAATGGCCTGCCCCCCCCACATATTTAAAAGGCGTTACCGTAGTGACTCCTGTCAAGCAGACCTTGAAGTAGAAAAAACACGCTTAAATTAGTTGACCTACTAAGCATGTACATGTACAAATGGCATCATCCAGCCGAGCAACTGTTCCACAAGAACACCACTGCTGGTATTGCAGTTGTGGCAAATGAGGTTGTATTCGATGCCTTCAGCTCGGTGTCTTTGGTTTTCTCGGTCCTGAAGCGCACATGAATTTTCTCTTTTACCCGGCTCAAAGAAAATGGGAAATTTGGCCCTATTATTCAAATGATGATATCCCAACAATCTCGCTATTGACCCGGCCAGTATACCCAAGCAACACGTTGCAATCCAGAATCGGCATGCGCTTGGAGGTCCGCAGGCGAGCAAGCTGCACCAGTAGACTCGGTCCAGAAGTAGTAGAAAACCTGGGGCTTCAGCTTTGGTACTTAGATCCACTACCTTTGAGGTAAGCTATCAAATGGCACAAAAAGGTTGTTTGGGAGAAATTGTAGGGAGATGGAGTTTCTTTCAACAAGGTTGTTTGGAAGTATTCGGTTCTTAGATTGTTACTTCCGCAGCAAATTGTTCTTTCCGAACTTACAGGGAAGACACATCGAGACTTGGGCAATCGGCCGCAATGTGGACTAACTACTAGCTGATCTAAACTATACTAGCAAAGATCTTGGGGCCGGGCTGGGTGCCGGCGGTGCCGGCGTGTCACATACCCATCTTGGCCGTAGTGGCATGCGTACTCATTGCACGAAGCCGCAGAGTGAACTGCACACACGCACCCAAAGCCATACCATTGCAGACGTAGCTCGCCCACTTCATTCTTATTCCTTGCGCTTGATGCAGCCGTGGCGTCGCTCGAAGGGGAGCTGTCCTGTCTCAGAACAAACTGGCAAGATCTCTGCCCTGGAAACTCTGCACCAGGATGCACCACTTTACTCCCCCTCAGTGTCGAAACACTGTTTAGGGAATATTAACTGCGCAGGGTTGCGGCTGCTTCCTGCTTTCAATTCAAAGAATACGGTAGAAACTTTAGGTGGCCAAACCACGGACAAGTGGAGACTAGAGTGGTTGCACCATATTGAAACTAATTACCATTGTTGATGCATAACGCTTGCATACAGATTGCATTTTTGGAAAATAGCGGCAGTGCCCTGCGTCCTGTGAGGCCCCAAACTCCGATTCTGGAAGCTGCTCGATGGCTCTTTCCAGCCTAAAAGGCGGCAAGTGGAAAGGAAATAGCCTGCCATAAGTAAACAGTAAACGTTTGAATATTTACAAAGCAAACCATGCGAAGCACATCTCCAGTTGATCTACATTAGTCAAACTGCTCGGGTGCCAACAGTCCCGAATCTTCCAAAGGTGGCCGCTCTTGGCCAGCACAGGCACTGTGAACCTGCAACATATCATTCAAATACTCCAAATAGTCTCAGAGAGACTTTTGGAGATCTGATGCAGAGGCAGCTGCTACAGCCGCTTAAGCCATATAGATGCTTCTATGTTTTTATTGCTTTGTGTCTCCCACCTCCACTTTCAAGACTTCTTCGGCTTCTGACACGCTCTTAGGATCAACGCCTGCCTCTTTGGCCTGCCAACAACAACCAACGTTACGGACAGGTTGGCGAAGCAGTTTATGGCTACTGTTCTTTTTGCATTTATAAAGAAAATCGTTTGTCATTGCGAAGAAGTTAAAACGGGTCAGATGGAGTGTTCATATTGCTCCGCGCAAAAAGATCCAAAGCACTCTGGCTCTCGACAGTTCTGTTTACAAATCCCACGCAACATGCTGAGGCTCTCCTGGCGTAGAGCAAACTTCAATGCCGCGACATCTCTGGACTCTTGCGCTTTCTTCAAAGCTGCCTGCTCATGTCTTTTGCAGTCGGCACACAAATCTTGAAAGAAACAAGAAAGAAACCTCTGCAAGAACTGTAAGACGTGCTACAATCTTTTTTGACACGTTGGATTTATAAGGAGTAGCAAGACTTTCAATCTCTTTCGAAATCTTCTGGTTCTGTTTGCAGACTGCCACAGCCAACGGCAGACACGCACTTGAAGAAATGTATATTTCAATACAACATGTTCAAAGTAATATCTTCTGCGCCGCAGCAACCCTTGGAAAATGTCTAGGACCTCCATAGTATGCAGTGCAACCTTGCCACAGGCATGAACAGTCAAAACCTGCTGGAACATCTCTGTAAGTCTGTTGTTTTGTTTCTCTTCTGATTCTTACCTCCTTGTCCTCTGAACGGCTTTCAAACATGTTCAGACCCATGGTAAGTGACGTCATTTCAGCCTCTGGGTTGAGGGCCATGGCCGTCCCCCCCGCGATTTGACTGGACTAGCCTTTGGTACGGGCCGCGGGGAGCCACGTTGATTGGAATCGAACAGACTTAACAAACCAACTCACAAATAGACGCCGCAACAAGCTGAACTAACAAATGCCATCAAATGCCCATCAAGCAATCGAGGCTGGGTGGTTTTTTATCTCTCGCACGCTTCGAGCTTGAAACTCGGTCCTTGCGTGTGAACCAGCCCCTGTTGGAGGTACCTACCCCATCTGCACTTCTGTGAAGCATTTGTGATTCAAGGTGGCAACTTGGTCGCTTTGGCGGCATGTCCATCTCCTCATTGCGTGAAATCAGGCGTATCCTGACCACATCCTGTTGCGAATGCTGCAGCAACATCCATTCTGCTTGGCTGGCTGGAACGACCCCGCTTTTCAACATCAAGGCTTCTCATCCAGAGCTGCTTGCTGCTCCACAACACTCCTTCTCGTTCTTGCGATGCAACCAAAGCTGCCTTCTCAGTTACAATGCATGCAAGAGTTCGTGCACCCAACGGTGAACACCTTCTCTTTTCAGTCGGTGTTTTGACAGGGCTTTTCGGGCCGCACGGACAATGTTCCTGTGATTCCCGGTGAGGACGTCTCTGCATCGACGATAAAAGGTCTCGACCTCGCATCTCAGCTCACGGTGAGAACTATGACCGAGATACTCGTCACATTTCATCAAGCATTTGCAGGCCCGAACTTTTTCATCATATGTTCCATGTATCATCATGAGGATCAGATCCTCGGTAGTGTGGAAGATGTTCCCGCTTCCTTGTCGACATTCATGGCATGTCGCGCGCAACTCTTCAAGGTCTTTCACCTGAAGGAATGGCCGCAAAGACACCATAAGCCTTGGCTGAAGCAAGAACATGGATCTGGATGTGCGAATATGCAGGAGTTGCAGGAGAAAAAGAGGAGCTGATAGGATATAATCTTCCAAAAAAATAAGCCCAAAGAATATCCCCAACAGCTAGTATGTTTTGAATAAACTACCAAGAAATGTGATCTTCGATTCTTTTGAATAGAAATTGTATATAAACAAGAAGGAAGGTTGTTGATGTTGTTGGGAATGGCCGACTGGAACAATCATAAACCCTATCATATTGTTAAGAGGAAACCTATGCGGAACGCTGGGGGGCCTTGTTGGGAGGAACCCTATCACAAGCCTTATCAGGAATCGGCACGGCCTCTTGGAGGCGTTGTTGGGAACCACAAACTTTATATAATTTGTCAGGAATTGATCAGGAACCTTATCAAAGAAAAACTTCAAGAACCCTATCAGGAACCCTATCAGAACCAAAACCCTTCTCGGGAACCCTGTTGGGAACTATGTTGAGTTCGGGGAAAACGTTGGGAACCATGTCGGGAACCTTGTCGGGAACCCTGATCATGCCTAATTATCTATCAGGAACCCTTATCGGAACCCTGTCCAGAACTCTGTCGAGAACTCTGTCGAGAACTCTGTCGGCCATCAAGAACCCCTTGAAGAACCCTTGTCGGGAAGTCTTATCGGGAACCCTGTTGGGAACCAGGAAAAATTCAGCAGAAGCCTGCCCCGGCCTGCCCCGAAACCTTTACTATGGCTGAAGACCCTAATTCAGCTGTTGGGGAAAAATATGGGAAGTTGACATCCGTCAGAGCGTTTGCTTGGTGGCTCATGAATCTCAATTCTGCAGAGCCGCTCAGGAAGTACCAGATAATGCTCTGGGCCACCTCCGAGCATCAGGGGCTGCTGGGGCTGCTGAGCGCCTCGGTCTCCCATGACTTCGAGCTCGGACACGTCAGTGGCTGGAGCCTGTGCATTCCACAAGTCATTGAGAGTGACGGCCTCCCCAACATCAGAAAATGCTCCATTTCCAGCCTTGCAGATTGCAAGCGCATTCGTCATGAATCTCAGGATGGGGCCTGACACAGCAAATACCAAGTTACCCTGCGTTCAGGAGGTGGCTCGCCTTTCTACAGCTACTATGTTTTGTTCTAAGTCAAAGCATCAAGAGAAAATGTGATGTGTTGTGGAATGTCCTGGCTGACTCAAAATATGTAATTTCACCAACCTCGAACATTCGGTGGCTTCCCCCAGCTTTAATGGGTTTCTGGCGAAGATCTTGTCTCAGCCAAGCTTGTTCGCGGTCCTACGCACCCTCAGAACTGAGCTAGCGGCCAAGATCAAAAGTGAGTGCCAGCTGACATGACTCTTGCACGACAGGTTCCTGCTTGAAATGTGCGTTCAGTCAGGCAAGGGATGCGTCATCAGTGCGGCTATGACATTTTGAAGAAGAGAAGTGTCACAAGTGCACCCAAGGTTAAAAGCCCCCACGCTGTGCTCTGCAGCTGAAGCCTGATCCAAGCCCTCTTCCAATGAAACTCTGCCTGGCCTGGTAAAGCCGCATGCTCCGTATCACTCATGATTTCAGAGCAACACGTCGACATGCGCAATTCATCGTTGCAATGGGGAAAACTGTACAAGCTCCGCTCCTTACGGCACCCTGAGGGCTTTCATCAGGTCCAGGCGCAAGCTCCTACAATCCGTGAACGTCACAAAATCCCGAATCACATTGGTCGACCACCTAGAACCACATAGAATCAATAATCAGAACAACAATCCATGGTCATCTTTTAACAAGTTCAACCCAATCTCACCAAATCCCCTAAGACTCAGGAGCGATTCTTTTAGTCCGTTCTCTTGGGCCAAGTTGTACATATACAAAAACAACGTGTGAAAATACGCGGACATCGTGCGCGTCGAAGGCGCGGAATGCACATTCCGGCGCAACCCTCTGCAGACATCGTGCAATTACCCATTAGACGCGCGCAGGGTTTCGCAGTCTAATTTCCGTGATGGTCAACGTTGTATTCGGAAACTTATCCGGTTGTATTCGGAAACTTATATTCGGAAACTTATATTCGGAAACTAATGCAGTTGTATTCGGAAATTTATATTCGGAAACTAATGGAGTTGTATTCGGAAATTTATATTCGGAAACTAATGGGGTTGTATTCGAAGACTAATGTTTGGAAGCTGTATTCGGAAACTTATATTCGGAAACTAATGCAGTTGTATTCGGAAATTTATATTCGGAAACTAATGGAGTTGTCTTCGGAAACTTATATTCGGAAACTAATGGGG
>Ga0126342_10015762_pt1 | contig 13217 bp, 14 predicted proteins | sample Cyp1metagenome_FD_92528 | JGI IMG/M metagenome (GOLD analysis project Ga0126342, IMG submission 92528) | Coral microbial communities from Lord Howe Island, Old Settlement Bay, Australia - Cyphastrea 1 metagenome | ecosystem: Host-associated > Invertebrates > Cnidaria > Coral ... | reverse complement strand
TGAAATGTGGAGTGTGAAGTGTGAAGTGCGAAGTGAGAAGTGTGGACTGTGAAGTGTGAAGTGTGGACTGTGAAGTGTGAAGTGTGGACTGTGAAGTGTGAAGTGTGCAGTGTGAAGTGTGGAGTGTGAAGTGTGAGGTTTGGAGTGTGAAGGAATCAGTGAGAAGTGAGAAGTGTGTGAGTGTGAAGTTTGAAGTTTGGAGTGCGAAGAGTACAGTGTGCAGTGTGAGGTGTGGAGTGTCGAGGGAAGGATACGGTCGGGACAAGGTGTCTTTGAACCATAGGTCATTTATGTTTGGGAAACATCCGCCGCCGGCTTGTCCGGGTCTATGTTATGCTCGAATTGCTGCCCTCCGTGTGCTGGGTCCATCTTCAGCCTGGTTTCGAATTGCCTTGGCAAGTATGTCTCGGGTTTCTTCGTCCGGTAATTGTGGTGGTTCAGCAGTGGGAGAAGATGCCGCTGGGAGCTGGGTATCATGTTCGGGTGGATCCTTCGTCCGAGCCAGGTCGGTCGGAATGTCCATCAGGGTCGTACTCTCCAGCCATCAAAGAAGTAAATGCCAGGTAGGGGCATTACCTCTTGATTGGGTCCGGATTGCTGCAGAATTCGACCGCTGCGCGCATGATACAGGCCGGAAGGCAGACAGACATACGTGGGTCAAAATGAGTGGTCGGCTGCATATGCAAAAATGATTATTTCATCGAACGGCAAGTCCTGTATAGGCGCCCAATGATGCGAGCCTTCCTTGGCAACTGCGGTGAGGCCACGCATTGCATGCCTGTCGCGAGTGAGCCATTCGAAGTTGGATGCTTTGGCAATGATGAGCCTGTATCGCGTGCTTTGGACAAGTTGGTTGTTGGTGTTGTAGTGGCGGTTGGCTATGGCCAAGGGGGGAGCTGTCCATGTGGGGGTTTGATTCAGTGACCATCGTTCCATTTGGCTGGTGTTTTCGTGTTGTGCGTCATCATGGAAATAAGGCCAATCCCACGTGGAGATGCCCCTCCGTAAACCTTTGATTCCATAGGCGAGTGTGGCTAGGACATGCGCCATGCCAATCAACCCTATTATGTCCAGGGGGGAATCAACTATGGTGAGTAATTTGGACCTGGTTAATCCGACAATGATTCGTCCCAAGCAATTTTCCGTGTCTTCGGTGGGGGATCCGTCAGCATAAAAGTGGCCATTAAGAAATCCTGTGCTGGGCTGTGCAACCATGGATACTGCAGCAGTGCCTCCTGTCGAGTTAGCGATGGTTTCCACGCGCAGCGTTCGGGAAAAGGTCTTTTTGATGGTGGGTCTGTTAAGGTTGTTCTTGTGGTCAGTTGCTGTCGTCATGACAAAGAGGCCGTTGGAAAAGTTGGTGCTGCCTTCGAAGTCTTCAATAACATGTGAGACTAGTGTGTTTAGGTCAGCTGTCACAAACCCATTAATTTTCGCCTCAGTGTCCCATAGTACAAACTGAAAGCCTGGTGGTCGGTCGGGAATGCCTCCAGATGCGAAGCTGCTAAGTTCCCATAGGTTATCCATTACTCGGCATAGGTCAGGGTATCTTACTGCCACCACTGGGTGGTATGTAACTGGGCTGACACGCGAACTGGTGGGAAGCATGAGTTCCCACGCATGAGATTCGCTTATCCCTGCTGTGTTGTGTGACAATTTAGCTCCGCTTGTATTTCCCCTGCCATTGGGAGCAGGGTTTCAACATGTTGCAACATCCACGCGAGGCCGATCAGGGAGCGGCTACAATTGACTGTGGTGCCTTCGAGGAGCTGTGGATCAACGATCCGTGGAAGTTGGGCTAGCTCTTCCTGTGTGGCTGTACGGAACTGTGCAGGGTAACTGATCTGTCCATATGTTGCCTAAGACATATGATCCTTCTTCTGGAATACCCTTTACCTGATGAAGGTGATGCGTTTTCTAGGAGTTTCGCCATAGCTTCTGCCAAGGTTGACGTCATAAAAAATTTCCTGTTGCTTCTGAGGCCGTGTTATTTGGCAAGGTGTAAATGCGGGGATCGTTTTGTATTGGGCGCTGCACGGACGAGACCTCCTGGGGTTTTGTTGTGCATCTCCAGTCCATAGTATGAGGGGCTGAGTCCGAAGTAGGCTGATTGTGGCAATTTCTCGGTCAGTTCCGTATTGCTGACCTTCGTCTATTACCATCAGGGAAAGGTCTTGTATAAAGCCACTCATGGTTGACCACTACATGGTGAGATCTTGACAGTGCCCCCTGTGGCCATGACCAATTGACACTTTCCAAGCATTTATCTTCGTTCTCTTGGGTTGATGTCGAATTTCGTATAGGAATAGCTGGATCTGTTATTATTGAGAGCACTCACTGGCTGATCAACCTCGCTGACACAGGAAATCTGATTGCTCAGTCTACAGGGTTAGGAGGCAGTGAGTTGGATGAAGAATGGGATGTATTGCTCGCTTGCAATGAGGACGCCCATATGTACGGACCATCGTTGAGCAAGCAAGATAACTGGCACACCAAGAAAGGCACCATTGCAGGCACGGCCCACACACAAGAATACCTCATGCTCCATTTAAGCCTCTTCCCAGTTGAAGAGGATGCATGGTGCCATGTGAAGGGCGTTCAGACACACCCGCAAGTTCAAGCACAGATTATCCACAGAGCCTTGCGGGTATTGCAGTTCGGTTCAATCATCCCAGCACATCGCAAACAGCCATGGACAGGATACAAACAGAGCCTGCACCTTTTCACGCAGCTTTTCGCAGCGCACCCATTGACAGGAATCTGCCGACCACCAAACCTCACCACAGCAGAAGCTAATCGGTTAGCAGAACAGATAGGAGTAGACCTTTCGATTCGTGGGCACAGCGCCGGGTCGTATGCGGGCATGGTGTGGGAAGAAATTCATTGGCACAACTGTGCTTGCAGCCGTAGCGTTCCCCCCCAAGTATATAACACAACCAAAACGTTCAGGGAAGAGATAACTGCACCTGATTCACCATGCTGAAGATCGTTTATGTGTATGGAATCCTTCCCGGCTAGACATAGTGTAATTCCAACACTTCGCAGTCAGAATTACCTATATCACGGGTTGGAGGGCCTACCTGGGCAACGCTCAACACAACTACGATCATTGGACGAAAGTAGAACTCCCAGAAGGACGACATGACCAGGTAATAGTCTAACATGTAAATAGTCATGGGCAGCTTCAGGGTGCCAAGGATATGTTGGACCACGGTATTGTAGCTTGGCATTTGCGCCCTGGATGCAATGTGCACTGTGGCCACCTTGGCTGGGTAATGTGTGGCAGCTTGCTTTGTGTGGATATTGGCATGGCTCTGTCCGATGTGCTCAAGCAATTCTGTGATGGTTGTGTTGGGGTCTCGCACAGTATGGCCAATTCACGCACCAATGATCTTGCTCTGTGATCGAGTTCGAAGCTGCACCACGAGATCAGTCGTAGTGGGGCTTGCGCGTAGACTTTAAACGGCCAGGGTGAAGCCCAAATGATGGCTACAATGAAATAGGGCTAACCATGCAGAGTGCTGGTCCAATCCGGGAGGAATGGAAACCCATTTACCTGTCATACCTATATCAAGGGAGCGAGTTCGGTCACTGGAAAGTCACAGGGGGGCACGATGCCTTTGCCTTCCGACATCCCAGCCTAGCCCAGACAGACGTATGTCAATTGCTGGACAGTGAAGCATACCACCGCAAAGTCTGTCCTATTGGGACAGGAAGACTTACCGCACTAGTTGGCGTGTTCAGTGCCGAAAATGCAATTGCAGGCACGCTTTCTGTTATATTTGGGCTAGTTTTAGGAATCACACCGCGGACAAACAAAAATAAAAGAATTCCCAGGTGCCCGCACACACAGGAAATGCAACCCCAAAGCCATCAAGTAGCCTTTCTCACGGGACCAGCTACAGAATTCTTTGCAGAGGAACAGCTTCAAGTATTGCAAGAACGCTACCTAGCGCGAGCACAAGAACTAGATTCCACCGTCCCCACTGACGCAGGACTTACAACCTTCCTACTGCGAGATATGTGGACCTTCGGAATTAGTAAGTCCACAAGTGAGGTGACCGTAGTGGCACAAACACTTGAATACCGTTACTATTTAGGTCTCGGGATCATAAACCGTTGCTGTCAATGGCATGGACGGGGAGACTTTTGAAATAATTCCTCACCCCATGCCATATTGAGATCGAAGCCAGCCAATGGATCCGGACCACAGCTTTGTCCTATGTAGTGGAAATGGATGGACACGTTCTGGGCACACCCTGCGCAGTAATAGTGGCCCTTCTCACCAACCGTCTTGACTTGTGCACCCAAGGGTTATTCGGCACTGACAAATCCAAATCCATGGGGATCCTTATCCTTGCCCTCCTCGAGCTCGACGTGACCCACAGACTCAAGATTTTTTCTTTTGCAAAAAACTCTGGCACCCGCTCCTTTGCAGACCTCTTGCAGTGGCTTGACCCGCCAGAGGCGGTGCTTAAGGGACTCGGAAAACTGGTTGGCAATCAAAAAGGAATGACAATTACGAAACTTGGGATCGGCATGGCTGGAGATGATTTAAATTGATGGAGAATTCTGTCAGCTGGGAGCTGCAGGCTGGCATGCTCTCCGCAATACGTTCTTGCAGCGGCATTGTTCGGCACCCACGGTGACTGTGTATTAAATTGGTATGGAGTTGGTATTAGCATCCACAAGCATCGCAGCAGTAACGTTTGTGTTCCTGTAAGGACGCGTAAGGCTGGTACACGAGGCTTAACCAATGCATGGGGAAAGTCGAAATTCCAGTTGCACTCCAATCTGGCGTCACCACTTGCACCGCATGAACGTGACCTTGGTGATGTCGTAGTCGGTCTCCTTGAGCTTCAGCAAGGGGCTGAGGCACTTGAACCAGAGCCCAACATTGCGCAGTGTTGACATGGTGATCCGTATAGAGCACATGGCTAGCCTGGCACGACCAAAGGTACTTTCTACATTAAATGTGCCGTCTTGCGCTTGGACGCACCACCAGCTTTGCTCCAAGGGAAGTTGTAGTTTTGTGACCCACTTGGCCATATCTAGGGGGCGTGTTGCAGCTGGCATTCGCCCTCCCTTTTGGATCGGGCTCTTTCCCTTTGCCCCTGGCAGGCCACTTCACCATGGTCTAGCTATCTTTGCCCTTTCCTTTCTTGGCTTTTGGTCTTGCCCTTGCCGCGTTTTGGAGAAACCACGAAGTGTCCGCCTCTGACGAAATGACACCCATTCGAGTGAATCTAGAGTGGGGGCAGTTGTTCAACGCCCAGGAGGGCACCACTTAATTGTGCAAGTCCTTTGTCTTGGTTTTCTTGTGGTTTGCGCTCTGGGGTAACTTTGTTTCCTTGGTATGCGTGGACGATGGGAGGTAGGTATTAATTGACGTCCGGAATAATTTATCGCCAGGTAAACAAAGGATGGGAAAATTTGCTCGGATGTCCCTGTTCGAAGATTGGTCTGGCCCATGAGAGGAATGGCGGTATTCTTCCTATGAAAGCTGGCCGAAGGTATCGACCGTGCCCGGGTCTCCGTCATTTTATATGCGGGGCAGGGGTGGGGAAAACTACATGTCCGGCCCATTCTCTTAGCATTGCCCAGGCATGTATCAACACCATGGGGGTCTTTGCTTCAAATCCAAGCAGCGGCGTGAGGACCAGTCCTCCATGAAATGCATCGGAAGGGTCTTCAGGGACAGCTGAGTTCTGCTTCCCATTCCGAGGGGACATGCTAGTTGCAGTCGCTGCAATACGGCGGGCTGTATGGGCTCTGGAATCGCTGTCATCCGCCTCTGCAGTGGAGGTATCTTTATCACGATTAAGATCATCCTCTGGTTCCATATTAACGTCGGGTGATGTCGGTGGCCCATAACCGCTGACTATGACGAGGCCCGCATTCAGCTCGGCTCTGGTGTCATGAGTAGTATTCCCGGCGGGCAGTCATGCGCACTGGCCATTGTGTAGTTTTGCATTGCTTCTTCTCGGCTGACTTGCTCAATTATCAAGGTGACAAGGTCAGCTATTTCAAACAGTGCAGTGGGACACGGTCAGAGTCCATTAACGCGAAATTGGTGGTTGGGTAGACAGTGCATAATATCTCAAAAGCGAGAGTGCCTGCCCACGTACAATGAACTTTACTACGGCCTGTCGTTTGACTAATAAACAGTGTAGATATGATGTTACTTTTACGTCAGAGGCCTGTATTACAGGCAGAATACGACTGAACAACTGGGTTTTAATTCCCAGGTAACTGCAGTTCTTGACGCTCAACTGGGTTGTCCTAATCGTTGTTAGCGGGCTGTGTCTTTCCCAGCTAACTGCAGTTCATGACGCCCAACAGGGTTGTCCTAATCTTGCCTATTGCCTTTTTTCCTTGGGATTATTTCAATTTGATTATTGATATCACCAATAGGGCACAGACCTAGCCCGCATCTTGGTTTCCGTCAACTACGCACACCCCAGTGGGAGAGCGCTGCCGCCGGAGACCCGCTGCTTGGCTTTCTCTCGCTGGAATTTATATTTACCAATCAAACTACAACATCAGATCGTGGCCTGCCCCCCGGCGCAGGAGACCGGTAGCTCGCGGGCTCAGGTTCCCGAGTCACGATGCAGCAACCTGACGTTGGAAACGGGTGGAGATGCCTCTTGTACTGGGAGCGGCACGGAATATTTTGATGCCTCTTGTACCTTTTATTTCCAGGTCAAAGTAGACCAGCCACCCAGAGAATAATGGGATATTACATTTCCTCTGTGGACTTTAACATGGGATATTACCCATTCATCAGAATGAGGAGGGGTTCCAAGCCACAAGAGAAATATCAAATCCTTTGGGTATGGATCATACTGGCCAAATATGGAGATGGGCCGACGTCGGTTCGAGTCAAATGCCTCGGGAGGCGCCAACATACCCCACACTGATTGGTGGAAATGCTGATGATCAACCAGAAACTCTAGCAAAATTTATTACGTTCAATTATTTACGTAGATCGCCGATCATTTTACGTGGCTCTACCATCACGATACGGTTTATGTTTTTGTAGGTAACCGGGCTCCCAGGCACCAAATACCTTGGTCACTGGACATACTTTTCACCCTGGATCAAAGGCAAATGCGAAGTCATTGGATATCGCCAAGAAAGAAGGTAAAAATTACACCTCTGTGCAGATGAACCTGCTGCCTGGTGAAATTCCAGTGCTGCTTGGGAGATCCAGCATGGAATCCTGTCGATTCGTCCTGGACTGGCGCAGCCGCTCCCATCGCAAATCAGAGCAAGTCATGTCGCATCGGACAAAGACAATATAGGTCTGCTGCTTGAACAATATCTTGGGGTTGCAGTGCTGCACCTCGGTGTTTAAGCTTTGGGGGTCCATGAGGTCTCTGGTAATTCTTCCATCAGTGGGCCAAATAAGTTCAGGTGGAAATGACCCCATTCTGCAATCAGACATATTCAGCAAGGAGTTGACGTTTTTTCCATCGACCCCCACAACAGGAGGTTGCCAAGGCATGTCGTCAGCAGAAAAAGTACCATGCGGGCGGTTGCATGTTTGTGCCCCAGGTCCATAAAGAGCTAGTTGACAACGTTTGGCACACAGAGAACCAGCAGACTAAACGAACCTGAGATGGCACACAACCTTTTTTTTAGTGCGCGTGTCTTGATGAAGATAATTTTTTAATTCTTTTTGGAGAAGCTGGACGGAAATCCTTTCATGCAAGGTCTCCATGCAGGCTATGTTGGCAAAGCAATGCGATGTACTCAGAGGGTCGGTACCTTGATTTGACCGAGATACTTGCTTCTTTAAGGACTACTAACAGATCAGAAGTACGAAAAAATAACTGCCAACACAAGCACAAGGCTAAATCCAGAAACCAGAGCAGGGCCTGTACAGGGCCAGTAAATAACAGCGAAGTGGATGTTATCCTTCAAGGGCCAGTATAAGATCAAAACAATATAAAACAAGGTAGGGCCCGAACACCTCCGCTACCAATCTTAAGTTCGGGATATGGCTCACGAAGTTCATTCCAACGGAAAATACGCCTAAAGCGGTACGGCCCTTTTCCAAGAAACGCCGCAAGGCATTGCCAGCTATTGCCTTTAGCTAGCCCACCAGTGTTGAGTTGTAAATAGTGGCGGGAAATATAAAGGTTTCAACATCACAGATTATAATTATAAATTTTATATAAAAAAACAATATTTAAAATTATAATTCCGGATATTTTTTAAAATATTTAAAATTATAAATCCGGTATTTTAAAAAATATTAGTAAATATTTTACAATGTTAAAATATATAATTTTTTTAAAAACATTAAAATTAAATATTTAACAAATATAAATATAATAATAAAATCGTAAAAATAAAAATAAAACCCGCGAGCAGCATTTTTTTTTTTCTAAATTTTATAATTATTTTTTAATTATTTCCTATTATTTTTATATAAGATTTTTATTTTTAATTTTAAATCCAATTTATTTCCTTATTTTTCCCCATCTATTTTTTTACATAATTTTATTTTTACCCATAAATTATTAAAAATAATTTTTCATATACCATTTTTTATATAAATTTAGTATATATTTATATCTATATATTATTTAAAAAAACCTTATTATTTTTCCATATATAATTTTACATACATCTTTTTTTTTTTTAATTTTTTTATATTTATCTTATATTTTCTATCATATATTTTCTTTCACCATTTTTATATCATTATTTTTCACACATTACATACAACTTTATTATAAACCATCTTTCACATATTTATTAAATATTATTTTTTGAACACATATAAATATTTCCCCACATCTTTGTGTGGGCCCGTCCGCCTCCCGTCCGCCGCCGCCTCCCAAACACAACTTGCTCACACACAACTTGCACACACACAACTTACTCACACATAACTTGCTCACACACAACTTACTCACACACAACTTGCACACACACACAACTTACTCACATACGGCGCGGCACTTTGTGACATGGATCGTCACTTTGCGTGGCAGGCGTGGCACTTGATAACATAGATCGTCACTTTGCGTGGCAGGCGTGGCACTTATGGCACTGGGTTGGCTCTGGTGGCGCGCTTGGGTCCCAGGGGGCGCTGGGACGCCGTGGCGTTTTGCGTGGCAGGCGTGGCACTTTGTGACATCAACCTTCACTTTAAGTGGCAGGCGTGTCACTTGATAACATGGATCGTCACTTTGCGTGGCAGGCGTGGCACTTATGGCACTGGGCTGGCTCTGGTGGCGCGCTTGGGTCCCAGGGGGCGCTGGGACGCCGCGGCGTTTTGCGTAGCAAGCGTGGCACTTTGTGACATCGACCTTTCGCTTTGTGTGGCAGGCGTGGCGCTTGATGACATGGATCGTCACTGTGCGTGGCAGGCGTGGCACTTATAGCACTGGGTTGGCTCTGGTGGCGCGCTTGGGTCCCCCAGGGGGCGCTGGGACGCCGCGGCGTTTTGCGTGGCAGGCGTGGCACTTTGTAACATCGACCTTTATTTTGTGTGGCAGGCGTGGCACTTTCTGACATGGATCGTCACTTTGCGTGGCAGGCGTGGCACTTATGGCACTGGGCTGGCTCTGGTAATGCGCCTGGTTTTAGGCGTGGCGCCGGGGACGCCGCGGCTGTTGGCGTGGCAGGCGTGACACTTTGTGACATCGACCTTCACTTTGTGGCAGGCATGGCAGTCGTTACTCGTCGCAAACAACTTGCCATACATACATGCATACATACATGCATACATACATGCATACATACAACACACCTTGTCCATACTCAACTTGCTCACACTTACTCTTCCACACTCAACTTGCTCCACATCCTTCACCATCTCTTTTCTTTTTCCTGCTTTCTCCATGCCATCTTTACCTTTCTTTTGCTGCTTGTTGGAAGAAGTTGACATGTGGGGTTATCCGGTCCTTTAATTGTCACGCACCATCTTTTCCCATACAAATTTATTATACATACACTCTCTTTCATTCACCATATTTATCACATACTCTCTTTGTTACGCACCATCTTTTAGTGGCAGGCTTGGCGCTTGGCAACACCGTTCCATTTCCATGGTTTGATAATTGGTGAAATTCACCTAGGTTTTATATCGTAGGCATGGTACTTACGGCACTGGGCTGGCTCCAGTGTCGCGCTTGGGCGCGTTTAGTTACCCGTGACGTCGCGGTTTTTATGTGATATGTATAGCGATTGGCGAAATTGATCTCTATTTCACATAGTAGGTGTGGCTCTTGTGGCACTGGGCTGGCTCTGGCGACACGCTTGGGCGCGATTAGTTACACGTGACGCTGCGGTCTTTTGCGTAGTAGGCGTGGCTTTTGATAAGATTTACGTTCGTTGCGCGTGGTAGTTTTAGTACTTGGAAAATGTTTTTCTGCATATCTCCCTTATAGGTAATTTTTTCACTGGCAACTTTGTGGCTTACATTCTGACACTTACATCTCTGTTTCATGTGATTTCATCGCATACATTTTTGTCACACATAAGTTTGTCGCAAATAACTCCTTTCTACACAGCATTGTCGCAAACAACTCCTTTCTACACAACTTTGTCACACACAATTTTGTCATGCACAACTCTTTCACAATTTCATACGACTTTGTCACAGACAATCTTTCACACATATTTCATACGCAATCTTTCACACACCTCTTTCACGCACTATCTTTGACATTTTTTCACATGCAACTCTTTCATTCACAACCTTACGCTCACAACTCCTTCACACACATATTTTCACACACAGCTTTTACCCTTCACTATTTCCTTTTGTCGTTTTTTCTTTCTCCGTGCCGCTTCAATTACTTTTTCTGATTGCAGGAGGCAATTGACTTGTGGGGTTGCCCCGCTCCTTTAATTATTCTTGTTTTTGATTCTATATCCCGAGCCTCCTCCGCCTCCTCCGCCTCGTCACACCAACTTTGTCACATACCATCTTTCACATACAATAATTTCACACACCATCTGTCAACCACCATCTTTCACACACAATAACTTCAGACACCATCTGTCAACCACCATCTTGCACACACCATCTTTCACACACAATAACTTCACACATATCTTTATCACACACCATCTCTCAACCACCATCTTGCACTTACAACTTTCACACACAATCTTTCAAACACATTAACTTCTCACACAACTTTGTCACACACCATGTCTCAACCACAATCTTGCACACACCATCTGTCACACACAATAACTTCACAAACAACTTTGTCACACACCATCTGTCCCATCTCACACTCCTCTTGGTTTTGCGTGGCAGGCGGGGCATTCATGGCACTGGGTGGCGCACTGGGCCCGTTTTAGTCGCCGATAACGCAGCAGCTTTGTTTCGTGGCAGGCATGGTACTGGGTGACATCCACCGTCGTTTTACCTGGCAGGCGTGGCACAACCTCCCATTCACCTTGGTTTTGCGTGGCAGGCGTGGCACTCATGGCACTGGGTGGCGCGTTTGGGCTCGTTTTGGTCGCCCGTGACGCCGCGCCACTTTGCGTGGCAGGCCTGACACAATCTCACATCTACTTTTGTTTTTCGTGGCAGGCGTGGTGCAATCTCCCATCCACCTTCGTTTTGGGTGGCAGGCGTGGCGCAATCTCACATCCAACTTTGTTTTGCGTGGCAGGCGTGGCACTTATTGCACTGAGTGGCGCGCTTGGGCTGGTTTTGGTCGCCCGTGACGCAGCGGCACTTTGCGTGACAGGCAGGGCACAAGGTGGCATCAACCTTGGTTTTATGTGGCAGGTGTGGCACCATCTCACATCCACCTTCGTTTTGCATGGCAGTGACCCCACTCATGCGATACTTTGCGTGACAGGCACGGCACTATCGCACATCCATCTTCGTTTTTCGTGGCACAATCTTGCATCCACCGTCATTTTGCGTGACGCCTGGCACAATCTCCAATCCACCTAGGTTTTGCACGGCAGGCGTGGCACATTATTAATGTTTCGTTTGCTGGTATCTTTCCGTGGCCACGTGTTTCGCATGTTTTCTTCGAAGCAATGTTGTGAGGGGTCCTTGTTTTGATTCTGTATTCTGCGTCGCTTCCGTCCCGCCGCCTCCTCCTCCCGCCTTGTCTTGTTCGATGTCACATCCAGCTTTGTTTTGCGTGGCAGGCGTGGCACCTGTGGCACTGGGTAATCTCACATCCATCTTGGTTTTGCGTGGCGGGCCTGTCACTTATGGTACTGGGTGACGAGCTTCGGCTGCTTTTGGTCGCCCGTGACACCGCGGCACTTTGCGTGGCAGTTGCTCGTGACGCCCCGGAACTTTGCGTGGAAGGCGTGGCAAAATGTCCCATCCTCATTTGTTTTGCATGGCAGGCGTGGCTTGTGGCACTCGGTGGCGCGCTTGGACTGGTTTTAGTCGTCAGTGACGCCGCGACACTTCGCGTGGCAGGCGTGGAACAATCTCAGAATCTCACATCCATTTTCGTTTTTGCGTGGCAGGCGTAACGCCCATGTGACATCCACCTTGGTTTTTCAAATAATCTCTCACACATGTTTTTCACACACCACCTGTCACATACCATTTTGTCAGACACCACCTGTCTCAGTGTATAGTCACACACAATCTTTCATACAATCTTTGGCACCGATTTTCCCGCGCACATGTTTGTCACATCTTTTACTGTCTTTCACAGGTCGCTTTGGCTGAAGCAAAAGCGACTGGAGCAGGAAACCCTTTTGACATGAAATTCATGTTTTGTTTGTAAGTATGTTCACATGTATCCGGCCTGTTATGGCATGTTTGCTTTTCTGCCTTGTTTAATTCAAGTAAAATCGACTGGAGCACAAAACTTTTTTGAACATTCACTTCATACTATGTAGCTGTGCGTCTGGAATGTTTGTTCCCCACATCTTTGTGTGGGGTTCTTGTTTTTGATTCTGCATCCCGTCCGCCTCCCGGCCGCCTGTCCGCCTCCCGTCCGCCGCCGCCTCCCACGCACAACTTGCTCACACACAACTTGCACACACACAACTTACTCACACACAACTTGCTCACACACAACTTACTCACACACAACTTGCACACACACACACAACTTGCACACACACACACAACTTACTCACATACGGCGTGGCACTTTGTGACATCGACCTTCACTTTGTGTGGCAGGCGTGGCACTTGATGACATGGATCGTCACTTTGCGTGGCAGGCGTGGCACTTGATGACATGGATCGTCACTTT
>Ga0126342_10015761_pt1 | contig 13218 bp, 17 predicted proteins | sample Cyp1metagenome_FD_92528 | JGI IMG/M metagenome (GOLD analysis project Ga0126342, IMG submission 92528) | Coral microbial communities from Lord Howe Island, Old Settlement Bay, Australia - Cyphastrea 1 metagenome | ecosystem: Host-associated > Invertebrates > Cnidaria > Coral ... | reverse complement strand
CTCTTCTCACATCTCCGCACCTCCTTTCAACCAAAGCACAGCATCACCGGCGTCAACGGCGTCAACGGCGTCAACGGCATCAACGGCGTCAACGGCGTCAACGGCGTCAACGGCGTCAACGGCGTCAACAACAACAACAACAACCACAACAACAACAACAACATCAACAACAGCAACAGCAACAGCAACAACAACAACAGCAGCAACATCAACAACGACAACGACAACGACAACAACAACAACAGCAACAACAACAACAACAACAACAACAGCAACACGCACACACACACACAAGTCAAGGGGAGACCTTCGTGTCACTGCGCGCGCAGTTCAAGACCGTTTCCACTATACCGCGACGACGCTACCAACAGCCGGTTGCAAAACGCCAAAGAATCGCAGGACGCACCTCAAGACCAAGCAACTTTGACGCAGCAATTCCAATGCACAAAGTAGCTTTTGAATTGCGATGCAGTGATGTTGTGATGCGGTGGTGTTAGTGTGAAAACACAATGTTCCGTGCGAATCCTAACATTGAAATTTCATCCTTGATTGTGTATTTCCATCACGGTCTACCAGCAGTAAGTTGCAAAACACAAAAGAATTGCAGGGCACACGGCGCCAAAAACGCGCCGGGCATTTGAAGGACCCCGCGCTGTTGCCATTTTCAAAGGCTTCAAAGGGGGAAATTGACAAGTTTCAAAAACGAAACTTTAGTATCATCAACATCTTCATCAACATTAATACGGATGTCATGTTTCAGATCAACATAGACATCATCACCAACATGTTCATCATCATTAGCATCATCATCAGCAACAGTATCAAGATCTTCGGGAACATTATCGAGATGTGTCTTTGCAAGAGCAGCAGTTTCTTCCCAACAGTGTAAGCTAATGGGGTCTTCAGCCCAAAATAGCTCCCGGTGTGCACTGGTGCAGGCGCCGGGTTAGGTTCAACGAGGTTCCGCAGAAGGTTCCGAAGGTTGTGGAGAAGGTCTGGGAGGCTTTGGTACAGAGCCAGGTCACGTTCACTAGGGTTCCAGAAAAGGTTCTGGAGAAGGTCTGGGTCAGGTTACAGAGGGTTCCGGAGAATGTTCCGGAGAAGGTTCCAGGAAGCCTTGGTGCAAAGCCAAGTCAGGTTCAACAGGTTCCGGAGAAGGCTCCGGAGAAGGTTCCGGAGAAGGTTCCGGAGAAGGTTCCGGGAGGCTTTGGTGCAGAGCCAGGTCAGGTTCAACAAGGTTCCGAAGAAGGTTCCGGAGAAGGTCTGGGAGGCTGGTGCAGAGCCAGGTCAGGTTCAACGGGATCTGCGGCCATTTAATTCACGGGAACCCAGCTGAAGTGTTTCCAGCGCTTGGCTTCGCAGCACGCTTCAGAAAGATTTGTAAAAATAAAACGTTGCGGCTGTTGTTGGGGGTACCACCGAAGCTTATTTTCTGAGCGCGGGAGCTGCTAGTTGATCAATCTTATGCCAAGCAGCATCTATATCCATGCAAGCAGCATCTATATCCATGTCCTGCGAAATTCGGGGGTATCTTCATGCCTAGCGCTACGTGTATTCATACCAGACTGGGTTCAATCTTCCTTTCTGCAGGTTTGTGATGCTGCGTGGCAACCCACTGTCGAGCTGGTACCAGTTACAGTCAGACAAGTGCATGGCATGACGCAGTAGCGTAGCATGGGTATGTCTACGAGTGCATGAGAACATGGAGTGGCGCAGCAAAAAGTACATGTGCAAGTGCAGCAGAACGTGCAGTAGCGTAGTGTGACGTATGTGCGCGAGTGCAAGAGAACGTACAGCCGCGTAGCATGACATGTGTGCAAGTGCAAGAGAATGTACAGTAGCCTGGCGTGACATCTACATGCGCAAGTGAAAGACAACGTATCGTAGCGTGCCATAAGTATGTGTGCAAGTGCAAGAGAACGTACCGTAGAGAAACATAAGCATGTGTGCAGGTGCAAGAGGGCGTGCGGTAACGTAGCATGCCATTTGTGTGCAAGCGCAAGGGAAAGTACAGTAGTGTAGCTTGAGATGCATGCGTGCAAGTGCAAGAAAACGTACAGCAGCGTAGCATGACATATGTGTGCAAGTGCAAGAGACCGCGCAGTAGCGTAGCATGAGTGCAAGTGCATGAGAACTGGAAGTAGCTTAGCAGAAGTACGTGTGGACGTGCAAGAGAACGTACTGTAGTGTAGCTGACATATGAGTGCAAGTGCAGGAGAACGTACACTAGCCTAGCGTGGCATGTATGTGTGGAAGTGCAAGACAACGCACCGCAGGCTAGCATAAGTATGTGTCCAAGTGCAAGAGAACGTGCTGTAGAGCAGCAAAAGGGGGTGTGTGTGTGAAACATCTGAAGAGATGTAAAATTTCTACCTTGTTAATTTCTTTTTTGTCTTTTGCTCAGGCTAGGCACCTGTTTCCTCATGTTCACATTTCAAGCAGGGGCGTCAGGCCCATCATACCTACCTGAGGCAACGAAGCTATGGTATGATGGGGGAAGGGTGAACTGATCATTCACCTGTGCCTGCAGATCTTGGCATGGATGTCGTGGACATAGCTTGCAAGATCAATTGGACAATCTCCTTTATTTTGCTGATGGCTACCGGCTAAGCCTAGAACCGGCATGTCGTTTTTCCAACAGTTTTCAAACCAAACTTCAACTTTGGAAATCCTTTTTGATTTCGCTTCGGAGACGGTACGGTTTTCGCAATCTGTCAGGGAAGTCCAATTTGCATCTAGCCTGGACTACGGAGATGGTTTCTTTGTTGGCTCTTTCCTGAGTCAATTCATCAACCCAATCCTGTCAGGTGTAATGGGAGTGTTTTTGCACGTAAGATGCATTCCACATCAAAATTCGCAATGATTGTTCTGAGCAAGTGTGTGTGTGCAAGTGCAAGAGAACGTACAGTATAGTGTAGCGTAGGCATGCATGCAAGCACAATAGGATGTATAGTTGTGCGGCGTGATATATGATTGCAAGTGCAAAATTAGCCCGCTCCGCCCCACCCCCCTACAGCCCTGATGTTGTGAGCCCTTCGGGGAATACCTTTCTAGGTAGGAGCCTTGATCCTCCGACTTGATCTCTGAATTTACATTTTTCAACCTAGTAATTCGTTTAAGTAAAGTGAACCGCTGGCCTTTTTTCGTTTCTCACCCAGTCGACCGTCGTTGTGTTGAACAGCTGGCCGCTGTACCTGCCCTCAATTTTTCTGTGATTCAAAAGGTTGCCATTAGCTTGAAGCTGCGCCAACATTTCGTTTTTCTATCACTGCTCGAGAGACAGACAGGCAGGTTGACAGGCACAGGCCATGCTTTCCAGGTGTGGTCCCTTCTTTTTGGTTGCTCTGGTGAGGTTCAACTGTGCATGTAGTTCAGGGGTTGACTGCTTAAGGCTTAAGCCGTCTCCAGGGTTGATCTGACAGCCGAGGGCCTTGAGCCTTATCACGAATCATGCATGGTTTGTGGATGCATCACATGTTAAACTGTTGAGTTTGTAACATTTTCACCTGACGTGCTCTCTACGGCCATGTTTCCCTTCCAATGGAACTCTCGAAACTGGCCAGCGCAACAACCTCAGCAACTTGATCCTGCGTGGGGCCCTATGTTCACTACGGCATCTATGGCAACTCCAATGGTCCAGATCCCTCAGGGTCAATTTTGTGGAAATGGTCCTATGAATCAACAGCAGTCCCAAGCTCAGTCTCAAGCTCAGATTAATGCGCTCCACCAACAGAATGCACTTCTCAACCAGCAAATCCAAACTCAATATATGATACATCTTCATCATCTTCAACAACTGGCCTCCCATTCGACACCACAAAGTCCACAACCATCACCAACGCCACCACCCACGACGACAACGAATCCTCCACCACAACCGCCTGTTCAGGCATCACCTCCTGTGGAACCATCTCCACCTTTGCCAAGCCAGTCATCAGCTCCACAGGGCCCTTCGTTTAATCCTGAAGACATGCCTCAACAGGTGAAGCAAACCCTCCAAGAGGGATTCGCAGCAGCAGCTGCAACTGCCACAGAACGCCACTCGCAACTACTTTCCCAACCTCAGTCTCAATCCCAACCCACAGCACCATCATCTAGTCGTCCAGCTATCCCAACTCAAGTTGGTGGCATTCTTCCAACCACTTCACAACACCCTCATCGGTCACGCTCCAAGCCACGTTCCAGAAAGTCTCCAACTGTGGATTTCCTTATCGTAGTCCAAAGCGCTCACATCGAGCCCATGGGCAGCACCACGATCCTCCAAGACACTCTCCTCACCACAAAAGAGAGAGTTCTGTCACTCTATTCTCGGTTTCTCCAAACCGACGAAGTCCAAGCTACGACTTTGAGGCTGAGGATCGTGAGCGTGAACGGCAACGACAGGCTCGTCTCAACACACGACCTCCTGAGCCACGACAACCTCCCACCTACTACGACAAGGACGACTCCTGGTCCTATACTCCATCCAACCGTGACACAACACCCAACCACGACCCCACCCAGTGGCAATACGATGATGACTGGGACACTTGGGGCAAATGGAGTGCTCCACGCAATCCGCAACCTCAGTCCTCGTGGCCAACATATCAGGAGTACCGCTCCTCTGACTCCTGGCGTGATTCTTACCAGTCTTCATGTCCAGACCCACCCTCCAATTGCTCTCCTGCAACACCCCGTGCAGCACCAGCTTCAAGATCACGACCACTCACTGCCTACTCGGCTCCAGGTCCAAAATCCAAGAAACCTTCCAAACACAAGAACAAATCTGACTGGGACCGACACTCAATTGCAGCCTCTGAAGCTCCTCCAGGCAAAGTCAACATCTCGCTCAGAGATGACAATCGTCAAGAATGGATCTCTCATGTCCGATATGGCCTTCGTCACCGGCATCGTAAGAAGGCGACGTCAGAGCTCCGTGATGATGAGCAACCTGTCACTTCCAAACAGGTGGACGGAGCCCAATATAACCCAGTCTATGAGGGGATCCTCCGCTCTGATCGGCGCATTCCAACTTGGATTGCAAAACAGGCGACAGACCTTCTGGCAGCATCCAACCTTTTGGAAAGCTTTGATGTTTCGTCGGTCTCCATTCTTGAATTGCCATCCACCTCGACTCGCGCTCTGATCGTACCTGTCCCGGAGATCTCTCGGTTTTCCACGCCACAACCCTTCCGGGACAAAAACACTGTCACCTGGGCCTTGCTCCGCGGCACTTCCCTTTCAGCCGCTCAGAACATTCTGTGGGAGAGGTTCATCAGACCGGCCAATTGGCCCTATCATCCCAATCCCCTGAAGTGCGGTGTCCCCACATTCGGGGCCTTCTACTTGGGCAGGGAAATCAAGAACGAAACCCGTTTCCCAGAATGGGTTCAACGGGAGTTGATGGAAAGTGCCCAGAAGAAAGGAAAGGGTCAACAGAAGGTGTTATTTGGAGTCATGTATCGAGGGGCTGACCCTCACACGAGCTTCAAAGCTGGAGGTAACGAGATGGCTCAACTCCAAGTCGCCAAAGTTGGCATCGTCACCACGTCAGAGAAATACACCATTGCTCACAGCTACCATGTGGGAATCCAATTCTTTGCCCTTCGTTGGCAAGATCTCCCTATGGATGATGACGGTGACTCCTCTGATGATCTCACATATCGTGGAAAAAGGAAACGGTCAACAGACCGAAATAACTCACCAACTGAGGCGACAGCCCCGGCAGCACCAACCGATCCCTAAGGTGACTAAGGTTGTTTGGATGCTACTGGTTTGTAGGACATGTCAGACCGGAAACCGGCTGCCCATGTCTAGGAAAACCTGGACTCATTTCAAGGATTGGCCAACAACTGCCCGGTTTGCGCAATCTGTGTTGAATTACTTCTTGCATTGTTTCTCATCTTGATGCTGTGTCGAGAACTGTCGGTTGAGGGTGGTTTGCTTGTACTCTTAATTTACTTCAGGTGCTGAATGAACAGTTTCATGTCCCCGTTGCTTGTTACGATACAGTACTGTGAATGATTGCAGCTCTTTTTGTGGTTAGCAGCTTGCACCTCGCATTTCGTCATGGCTGACTCTGATCGATCGCGTTCGCCAGTGCCGCAGCGCAACCGCATGGAACCTCGAGCACATGTACCACCTTCCCATCTCCCTGGATTCCCACATTGGTGTGGCCCAATGGGATCAGCAGTCAGGCACTTACAAAACATGCCCAGACCTCAGATGCGCCCTCCTTGGCTCACAACTCAGTCGGGACCTTATATGATGGGAAATATGGGTATGAACCCTCTGATGCCTGCCGCTTGGGCCTCTCAGTCATTTCCACCTGCACCACCTTCATCTCCACCTGCCACACTTCCATATCCACGTCCGGTGGCACCCCCTTCTTCTCAGTGTCCACCGACACCGCCATGTCCACCGACACAGCCCTGCTCCCCACCTACTCCTTCCATCTCACCATCACAACCTCTTTCCTCTGGATCTCCCATCACGGTGGTGACCCAATCCGGGTATCAATGAAGCACCCAGGGTCTATATGGCTTTGATCTCAACTCCAGTTGGCAAGCCGACAAAGATCACTATGACAACCAAAAGATCAACGGCTTAACTTTCCCTCGTACCATTCGCCAGTCGGCTTTCACTCAGAAGCTGGACATCGAAGGGTGTGATCCCCTATCCTTGCCGGTGGCGGCATTGATGTATCAGCAGGCCAACAGTCATTGGCTTCGGAAACTGGCCCATGGTCGAGAATTGTACCTGATCCCGACGGGGCACATTGCTGCGGTGGTGTTTACGACGGAGTTGCTGACCCAACTCAGGAGTCGAGGCATCGATCTGGACGGAGTCTCCAACTACCGGGCTTGACAGGATGGAAAAGTATTGGACAAGACCACCAATACCAAATATGCAGCCCAACAAATCGCTGAAGTCATTCAGGGCTGGCTTCCTGCTCGGGCCACCGATCCAGAATCGCAACATGAGATCACACAGCTCCGCAATCAACTTGTCCAGCTCCGTCAACAATTGGGGGGTGACCCTCAAGAATCCACGGCCCCGCCAAGACCCAGTCAGTCAGGTTCCAGCCCTGCTGCCACTCGAATCGCTCGGGCCCTTCTCCAAAGCTCCAATGGTCCAAGCCCTTCGGTCTTTGATCCTTGCTGCCTCCTTACAGTCCCAACCACGACCAATCAATGGCTACTGGATCATATGCCAAGCACCTTGGCTGTCCGAGCCTTCACCAAGTGGCTCAAGGATCTTCCCATCTCCGATGCCAAACGCACAGTCCTGACTACCAACATCGACAAGATGGAGAAATGGTGGGCACGTCAACCAGCTGAAGCTCTTGAAACAGTCGAACGTGTCGCTGTCATGATGGGCATTCCTGTCAACTTGTTGGGCAAGAACTATGAAAATCTCAATTTGCTTCGGGCTATGACTGCTGCGATCAGCATGACGAATTGACTAGCTCCACAACTGCGAAGAAAGCTCAAGCACAAAGTGCTTCAATCCCATTTGCAAGCTCTTCATTCGATGATTCTGATCATCTACATTTTGACCCCCTTCACCATGTCTTTCAAATTATTTTTTTTTCAAGTTTTTCGCATCATCCAAACTCGCATGATGGTGCTGTCAGTCATCCATGGACTACGTCCCAATCAGAAGTTGAAGTCAATTTTGGAAGGGTGCGCTGACATCAACCACCTTTGGGGGTCGTCACTTGGGGCACACAATCTGTATTCCCAACCCTTTTTCAAGTCCCACAGTGTCTATCTTCGTTACACCCATGTGACGAACATGCAGCCCAAATTTTATGTGGGATCTGCCATGCACCACACTCCGGACCGCGAGTACAGTCGCTTCAGAAAATTTTCCCAGCTCACCAATGATTGATTAGTCCAAGCGGAACTTGGACTTCGCTATTGGCGGGAGCACGACAACCTTTTGGCTTGGGCTCCTATCCCACTCTTCACAGAAAGGGCTGACTATCGATGTCTCGAACTGGCCCTCATCCAAGAATGGCAACCGAAACTCAATTATCCCTTCATTTCATCCACGCAAAGGCCTCCTCCGTAAACCACCCATGTCCACCAACGCCCAATTTGGGCTCGCGACCCTCTGGCGACGTGCCAAACACAAATTCACTCCGAAGGTCATCAAGGACATCCTTGCTTCCGACAGATTTCAACATCGCTTGGAGCTTTGGACCATCATGCATGCCTTTGGCTCCAATACCAAGGCGAGATTCGAGCAAACCAAGATGCTTCGACCCCTGGATGGGGGGCTCAATGTTTGCTATGCCCTTCGCAGACTGGCCAGCAATATCCAAGAACCGTATCGAACACTCTCCCTCCAAGCCATTGATGCGTCCATTCAGTGGTGGAAAGGCAAACCAGCTCCACAAGCATCAGCACTACGAGCCCCTTGGTCCCTCAGTCCAGATCTCCATCGGCATCTACGGCAATTTCTCAGACAATGGCATTTGAAGGTCCTGGCCTACCAAGTCCCATGCCATCTACCGTCCTTCAAGACGGTCTTTATCAAACATTCAGCAGTTCCCGATCAACTTTGCAACCACAAGCGAACCATCCTGGACTGGTCGTCGGGCAAACCGGCCAAATGCCGCTGTCACCTGACCTTGCAGTCATTGCTGAGGGCTCGTTGTTGAACAAGGTCTTCCATTCCAAGAAAGACTATCTCACTCAACTCAAAATGGGTCTCGAACAGTGGGCGCGTCACAATGGGCTTCCCACTATTCTCAGACAGGAAATCACAGACTTCGGTCTTCAACTCTGGCAACAACACGCACAAGAGATCACCTGCCACATCACCAAAACGTCAATCTCCAACCTCCAATCCCAATTCGAAGGAGCCATTTTCCACTGCGAAGACAAGCAGGCATCCTCTCTTCGTGTGCTTGTCTTTACTTTCAAGCTGTGGAAAAAACCTTTACGAATCCATCCGTATTTGAAATTGTCCATGACCAACCTTCACAGATTGAAACTTCTCTCACTGCCCAACTGACCACCCATCATGGGAAATCATACCCGTGGGCCGTTGGAAAAGCTCGTCAGCTTCCTTCAGGCTACATTCCCCCCAAGAAAAAGAACATGAATGTCGACGACAATGAAGTCTTCTCCGTCTATCCGTGACAGACCAACAATCCAGGAGACCTCATCAAAGGTCGCACCTTTCGGAAACTCAACGGCACCAGGAAAATCACCATCAAAGATGTTCCTGACCTTCTGAAGACTATACCCTCAATATGCAGACGTTCGCGTTGGGTCTACGGTGCATCCGCCAACGTCGAGGTAGTCCCATGGGGAGCCCTTTGTCCCCTGCACTCTGCCTAGTGGTCGTTTCCATCAGTGAACAAATCTGGTCAATCAACTTCCGACAAACCCTTGCCAACCACCATCTCTTCATCCGTCACATCCGGTATGTTGACAATCGTCTGATCTTTGGTGCCATTGGTGACCAACGACTCCGGGACCTTACTCCATATGAAGTCCTGCTGGATGAGGGCTTCTATGGAAAACCGATCGTCCTCGAAACAGAACCTGATCAAGAGTTTCTTGGGTTTTTGCTTGAAACCCAACCTCTTGAACTCGTCTACGGTGGTCCCACCAACATATCACAGGTTCTGTCACCATTCTCGGCTTCACCACCAAAGGTCCTACTCAGTGGGTTTCGCTCTCGCTGCCATATTGTCATCAAAGGGGCGTTCCCTACCTATCGAGTGCAACAAGGCTTGGACCAATTGATCGACCTCTACACGTTAGCTGGCTTCTCTCGTGAAGAACTGCTTCACATTGCAGCTACCCTTCAGGACCAAGCTCAGCCGGAAAAACCTTTGCGGCTGCTGCCATACACATGTCTTCACACATGTTCAGCGCTGGTCATGCAACACTTCTTGCCAGTTGTGTCTGTAACTTTGACATGCACGTGTCTGTATATTAGACCTGGCTCAAACTCGCTGTTTCCGACTCTCGCCTGTAACGCCTGTGACAATATGGACCCTGCCCATGGCCAAGAAATTCATTACCACTTGGCACGGGCTCTGATGCATCTCAACAGCATTGCTGGTTTCCTACCATTTTTCGAACCAGCGGTTGACTCGGACGAGTCCGAAACGTATATGTACCGCCGTCCACCCGCGACGCCGCCGCATTTTCGTCGTCACCTCCAAACATTCGTCCCTATACCAGCCGAATCGTCAGTTCCGACCCTCTCTTCACATGGAGGCATGCCCACCACATGGTGGTCAATCCTGAACCCCATCTTCGACCATTAACTGGCCATCGGGATCCGACCAGGGATCGCGTCACCGGTCCTCCGGAACACCGCTCCATCCACCACCGGGTTGGATCTGCTTCCACGGCTCGCCCAGGCACTGGCACTCCGGGAGCCATGTCTGAACGTCGCCCAACTTCCCCGGAACCGGAAACCCGTCCCAACAAGAAACAGAGGGCCACCCACCCCACCATTCCTTCGACCAACCCAACGCTTCAGCACATGTCACAGAAAATCCCTCCGCAGGAGCCGGGGTGGCATCGTCCCACTCAAACTCGGTCTCCAACCCGGATCCTTCCTTGCCACTCATGTCAAGCACAGCTCCCAATGATCTTTCTTCTGACACTTCAGAGGAAGTCACATATCGTGTAGATGGCAAGAGCGGCCGCACCTCAAATCACACGTATTGATGTACGCCCACCATCTCCTCCCTTGATTCCACCTGAAGCTCCACCAACATCCAACTCCGCACCCACGATTCGCATCTCAGCGATCACTCCAACACTACCCAAGGCCATGCAACCCATCTTCCGGCATATCTGAATCTACGGGGGGACCTGATCGAACTGTGTCTGTCCCCGTCAGATCCTGGACTGACGCTGAAGATCAAGAGCTTATATCCTACAAGAACGACAATCGATCCCGTCCTTCGTGGAAGACGATCGGAATCAGGATGAATGGGGACCCTGAAGTCTGCCGCATGCGCTGGGCCGCTCTGAAGCAGATGCTTCCGGCCCCTCCATCCCGTACTGAGCTGGAGGCGGAAGATCATGACTAACATGCATCGGGCGAGAACAAAAAACAAAACTGAGCGGCACCATAGCGCTGCATCAGAACTTTCATCAGAACTGAGGATACAATGTAATTTCCTTCCATCTCGCCTCTTGGGTCTCTTGTTACCTGATCTCCAATGTTCTTTGCCTTAGTCCACACTTTGGCTCAAACCGCTTCTTTTTTCTAATGATTCGGGAACGGTCCCCTTCCACGGACACAGGTGGCCAGCCTTGGGACATCCGACACCCCACGTGGCCTCCATATCAACATCGAAATCTTCATGTACCTCAAGCTCCGACACCAAGCCAGGAGAGGCGCGTCCTTCTCGCCATTGACTTTGATCAAACCCGTGAACTCCTCACAGAAATGGAACATGACGCCATGGATATGACCACTTGCGACTTTGTGGACAACTTGTATGCAGATGAACAACGAGCGCTGTTCACTTATGCTCGCCTCCTTTCACCCCGTCGAATCAGAAACATTTCTGTTGTAGATCTTCTATATCGTATTGGTGAATACATCTTCAACATCTGGGGTGCCTGCATCTCCCCAGACTCCATGGATCTGTGCTGGAGTGACATCACTGGTGACACCTTCGCCTTAAGGAATCATGAAACAATTAGCAGCCTCCTTGCCGAACATCGTCCACATTGGCAGCAAGTACAAGAAACCGGAATTTTTCGTCGGCTTGTACCTTTCTCTAGACCCAATTGTCCTTATATCATGCGTGTGAGTTGCCATAAGGCTCTCCCGAATCCCAACTTCCTGCCCTGAGTCAAATCAGGTGCGTGCGGCATCATTCTGAACATTTCTCGTGCTGAATTCAAATTCCTTTTTAATTTTTGCAGTCTCTTTGTCATGTCCTAATTTCCTCCTCAGCATTTTACGATGTCAAAGAGAAACTCGTATACAGCAAACCTAGCATCCCCAAGGGATCTTCGTGCCGACCCGTGGTCCCAGCCCATGAACTACTCACATGTGCGCCCATCAGCATCCTCGTCCGGGGCAATGTCTTCGACAGGACATGATATACACCCCCCGAACCAGTCCTCTTCCATGCATCAGGGACACCAAGACACACAAGCACATGCCAATTCTCATCCAGAACCTCCTATGCCACCATCGGGTACTAGGTGGTACACTCCGGACTCCTATGAACCATTATAGCAGAAATGGACCAGCAGGTGCTTCACACTCAGATGTTCAAAAAGGTCACCCGTGGCTATGGTCCTGATGCTGTTTCTCAGCTCCAGGTGGTCGAGGCAGGCAACAATTTTTCTTCCATGGAATTGTGGGCCATGTACGTGATGCATGGGGAGGCCGTGTCAAGTCCTGGCGCGAAGCCAATCGCATCTCCAATTATTAATTATTGGAGACGATACTTCGACATTGAAGAGGTACCATATCACTCTCCTCAGTCCGAGTCCTGGCCTCAATCCTCCGCGTACGAAACTGAGTCCCAAAACGACGTCACGGACGCCTATGATCCAGAGAACCAGGACGAAGATGCTATGTCCACGGCTGCTCAACCAGGAGTGCACGACACCCCTGTGCCAGCCCAGATCCACCAGCTGGCCACCATGCTCCACAACATCCTCATGGAAGACCAAGAGTACAATGCTCCGAAGCTCCCTCCAGGTGGCCCCGGGTGCTGCTCCTGACGCATGCTCTCGGCTTTGGAATGCGGCGGGGCTATCGCATTTGAGCAGCCACTTGGCCATCATGTTTGCTGAGCTGTCCCGTGCGGCAACACGTGCCGAGTATGGTGATGAATATGGCAACTCCGACGATGATGATGGTTTGTAATCCTAGGATTTTTCAATTCCATCTTTCTTGCCAATCCTGGCCAATTCGTCTTGCACCGTTGTCTCTGATCTTTTGATTTCTATCACTGCAATCCAGTTTCAGGGACCGCATCCCGCGGCAGCGGGGCGTGTGTGTGAAACATCTGAAGAGATGTAAAACTTCTACCTTGTTATTTTTTTTGTCTTTTTCTCAGGCTAGGCACCTGTTTCCTCATGTTCAGATTTCAAGCAGGGGCGTCAGGCCCATCATACCTACCTGAGGCAACGAAGCTATGGTATGATGGGGGAAGGGTGAACGGATCATGCACCTGTACCTGCAGATTTTGGCATGGATGTCGTGGACATAGCTTGCAAGATCAATTGG
>Ga0126342_10015760_pt1 | contig 13218 bp, 6 predicted proteins | sample Cyp1metagenome_FD_92528 | JGI IMG/M metagenome (GOLD analysis project Ga0126342, IMG submission 92528) | Coral microbial communities from Lord Howe Island, Old Settlement Bay, Australia - Cyphastrea 1 metagenome | ecosystem: Host-associated > Invertebrates > Cnidaria > Coral ... | reverse complement strand
TATATATATATATATATGATTATATAATATTATATATGTATATATGACCAAGGTTTGTCCAGCACGGGCGCAGCAACAAACACAGGACCTGCACTTGCTCCGAATCTCGCTAGAAGTCCCAAGAAGGAATATACGCCACTAACAAAAACAATTCCTGAGCGCCAACTCATCATGAACTAGTAACTAGCAGAAATATCCACAAATACCATCCTTTCTCAACGCACCAAGCCAGTATTTGACAGCACAACTTAAGCCTTTTAGCAGCACAATAGAAAAAGCCTTCATTCACAAAGATCTTCCACGGACTCGTCTCCCCACCAAGGAGCTAGTGAAATACAATTCGCCTTGGTCAGTGGTGATATACCGGTCAATATCTGGACATCCCATCCTTTAGCTTGATCCGGGGATTTCTCTGGGGCGGGAACAGTTGTTTTTGGGTTTCAAACTAGTAGGTAGAGCAAGTCCAGGACTTCCAAACAAAGCTGTCGGCAATGCTACTCATTGACTTCCATAATGTATATTTACAACCCGGGCTTTGGGGCTTCTTCATTTCTGGGACGGACAGCCAAATCAAATCTAAAATTCTCGGATGAGCACCTGGGCACCGGGTTAGCAGGTGAAAAATGCGTACAAAGATATGGGGGAATTGTATACATGTAAACAATATAGTATACTCTTCAACATTACCAGGGATTACTTGCATTTGTGCAAAATATAAACATTTATTATATATATATATGTGTGTATTATATATATACTATATTAAAAAAAATAATATATATATATATTATATGTAAAATAATAATTATAGATGTAAAATAATCACATATATATATATGTATAATAATTAATTATATACATATATAGTGGGTGCGTGTATGTGTTATGTTGGTGTTACTGTTATGTTGCCCATATAGAATCATATAGATGGCCTTTTCCAACCAGTCCGGTTTGCTTCCTCATTGCTTGGCACGAAAAAAATCGCACAAAGATCCTGTCTGGCCATATTGACGGACTAGCGGCCATGGGTAGTGCCCTCCGTTCATTCACGGCTGGCTGTAAGATTCCATTGCTTACATGGCAACTCATCTACTGTATAGTGTAAATATTTGTGTAAATGAGTCGAAAAGATCCCCACCAGCCGAAGATACAGCAATATTTTTTCAAAAATATAATGTGATCATGTCCCACATCTTTTTGCCATATCTTTCCATATCTTTCCTCCCAAGTCGTCCAGTGGCAGTTCAGCATTGCCCTTTTGAAGGCACCGAACTCGGCGGAGGCGGTCAATTCTTCGTGGCCACCTGGGCCGTTTTGCCCTTTGATGGGCCACGGGGCCATGGTCTCCTGCAACATTGTCCCTTCAATTCTGGTTCAAAATGTTGAAACATATGGTAGACATATATAGAAATATGGTTGAAATTGGTTTCTTTAAAACAGACCTAGCTCCAAACAGCTTCTCAGACTGTATTTGGAGTTGTTTTTTGGGGTCTATATAAACACCTTCTCAGAGGGTATTTGGAGCGCTAGGGATACGTGAGAATTGAAATGGTATAGTGGTATTCATACAACAAACAATTAACGTTAAATTCAATTATAACTCTACCTACAATCTTCATTTCCATAAGTGGTTGTTACAGGCTGGAAATGAAGATTCCCTTGGGAATATCGGCCTTCCCTTGGTGAAACCGCCAAGATGTTTCAAGCATGGACCACCTCGGCTAGAATGTTCTGTTTTATTTACTTTAAAGAAAACATATAAAAATGAATAAAGTGGATATGAACTCATTGTCCACAAGTACATCAGTGGCATCTAGTAGCCAAGGTTTACCCGTTTTTTAATAGATGACGCTCGCATGCACGAGTTGAGTTGGCTGACGTCTGGGTCATTCATTACACGTGAAAACCATGTTTTTTCCAATTGCACACAAACATATCAGCAAGTTTCTGGCATCCCCGCAAAACATCATTCCTGGTGAAGTAAGATTGTTGTGAGGTCGCTCTAAAAAATGGTCTGGAAAATGGCGCAGGATGCAGGAACCGAAGAGACGGAGACGTTTTGCCAAAACCAAAAATGCTGACACGTAAACATCCCGACAGTTATTCCGACATAACTTCTTATATACATATACTGGGACATTTCTTTCAATATACGTTCAGCCAATATGTATATATATATAATCCCACATTATGACATTTGTAAACATGTATCCTAACAATTCCTAACATCTACCAATCTACCTATCTTCTGGCAAATCTTCTGACTCATACTCTGACACGGCCCTTTGGCATCAGCCCTCACAAACATTGTGGCATTTGATCTGCCGATTTCAATGCGAAGTATATTTTGATATATGTTGCCTTTTTAAGAGTCTGACAGTTGCCCTGACAAATATGTTCATGATATTCAGTGACATGTCTTCTGGCATATTCTGACGTTCGCTTCGGGAAGTTCCATTTTTTCGACATTTCGTCTGAGGGGTGTGGCACACTGAGTCCAGGAACTTGGTTTGTTGAGATCGACAGAAGGCGGAGGTCCGGCCGGGCCTAAACAAAGTCTATTTGGGTATGCAAAGTGGCTGTATAACCACAGGCCATAGTTGTAGGATGTTAATCATAAGGGTATTGTAAGGATTACATCCCAACTTATCAGGGTAAAAATCCCATGGCTACACCCATTAACAACCCCAACTGCCCACGTGCAGACCCTAAGCTGACAGGTATGACACTCCGGCTTTGGCTTTGGATGACTTTGGGCTGCCACACTCCTTTCCGACAGTTCAACCAGTCCAAGTCACATTTGTATACACCACAACAGGTTGCATCAATCCTCAGGGGAAATCGAACGTTCAGTTGAAGCCAAGGTGATCAAAGGGTGCCGCAAGGGTTACAGTTGCAGCAATTCAATTGTGCAACTAAGATTCAGGTAAGGAGACCTTGCCTCTGAAGTGTGTTGCACCTCTTGAAGCCAAGCCTTTTCCTCAGATTTTGGGCGACTGTGACTTGACGAGACAGGCAAAACACGAGGGCAAACAGAAGAAAAATACACACACTGATTTTGTAAGCAAGCAAATCATTAAGCATTTAGTCTGACAACTCTGACAATGCCACAGTACATCGGTACATCGTCATCCCATTGAACTTGCCACTTTTTTGGGTATCGGCCGCTGGGGTCCAACAAAGACTGGAAAAGATAACCAAACATCATCTTGCACAGGTGTACAGCGTGCATATATATATATATCTATCTGTATATATACATACATACACACACACATATATATATATGTATACATATTATATTATCATAATTCATATACATATTATTATATCATCATTGCTTACAGTATCTGGACATTGATATGTATACTTTTGTATACCTGGTAAACCGTAAGTATGCAAAATTTTAGTCATTTCACGAAAAAACGTGTTTTTTTTCCAAACAAGGCCTTTTTTGGTGGACAACTGCACAAAAAATGCATGGTTCTATTGTTTCAGAAATTTATTGGAATTGTGTGATGTGCGCGTTAAACTTGCACCCTGTAGGTATACCAGGGTTCATTGTGCAAGGAAACCTGGCTTGAAGGGGCATTTGCCACGTGCGAACCTGATTGAACTCCATAAATGACCCACGGGACTCTTGTTACTTGTTACTTGCAACAATCCGTTTTAGGCCCCAAAAGACTGCGCAAAACAATGGCAGAAATTTGCGTCGAAATGGCGGGAACCAGAAGAACAAGGGCGGAAATTTCCGAAAATTTCCTGCCGGTATTTTTTTGCTTTGTATTAAGGGCCAGGAAGACTGTGCGAATTCACAGTGATCACCTGATGCATGTTTTCCTTCAATTGAAGTTGGTTGCCCCAGCAAAACCCTCAAAAACTCCATTTCTAGCTCTTTGTGTGATCAGCCCGTGCTGCTCACCACAACATTGAAAAACAAAAATTACTTTTATTCACTCGTGATGACGTTTTTGGCCTGAAAATTACGTTTTCCAACTGAAAATCAGCCCATGCCTAAAATTTCGCATAGTTGGGTTTTCTAGGTATGTATATTATTCATAGGGAGAGAAAGAGAGAGAGAGAGAGAGGCAATCATGTAAACATACCACAAACCTAAAGTTAAGCATGAACCTACAATCATAGGATTAGGAGCAAAAGCAATCTGACGCACTAAAAAGTAAACCAAACACACATATGATATATAATTAAGATTGATGAAGGGTTATGATATACCCAGGTTAGGAAGACGATTTCCCTCAGTAGACGCCTGGCGTCCCTCCACTTATTCAATGAATGTTATGATATTGTCACTGGCAATTGATACTATGTATATATATATATATACTTTTATCACTGTCATGTGATTGGTAAGCTCTTAGTTGCTCCCAGGCTCCCCATTTAATGCGGAATATCTGGATAGAATCTTATTTTAAGTCTCAAAATGGGAGAGTCACCCGATTGATCCACATTGTTATTGCAGGTTTTGCCTACCGGATTTGCCACAGCATCCAGAGCTAATCAAACATGACTGATGCCCATTTAGTTTGGGGATTTCCCAGCCATGTTTGATTGCAGGAGCTTAGACCCTTAATCAACGAAGTGTTCGTGATCTTTAGTGTTCCAGTCTTCATTTTTTGGGGATTGTTGCGACCTTACTTCAGGATGCCTGCGCCCTCCCTTAATGTTACCGGCAGCAAAAACACAAACAATTGGGCATATCTGGTCAGAAATGCAAAAGCACTCCCAGCTCGAATGACCTCTGGAATTTATATACAGTAACTGGAGCTCCGAGCTCTAGGCTGAAAAGCGGATTCATCCTTTTGGCTGGCAAAGGTATCTATCCCCAGTCCTCCCCATTTCAAATTATGCAAAGCAAAATAAATCAGAAACAAATCTAGGCAATCAGATAATCACTTAAGCTACTCAGGCAATATTGACTGGGTTCGTCAAAAAATAGGATAAATAGGATACCCCAGTCCATCAATGGGGTACCCCGGTCCATCCACTACTCACAGGAATCATATATAATGTTCCCACTGAAAATTGCCAGAAATGAGGCTAATCCTCTTCAGACACACCTATGGATCTTGCCATAATGGTGGGCTTCCCCATTGTATATCACCATTGCTATCATGCGCTTGGGAAACTCGTAGATCTCGTAGCTCCAACTGGTTCCCGATTTGCATGTGGGAAGATGCCGATGCCCCTTCCACAATCACGCGGAACTTCTCCCTTCATTCAGCACCGGATAGATGGATAAGATAATAAGCACCATGAAGACCGTCTGGAACCCTGCAATCTGGAACCCTTGGCTCAATTATGCCGCAGTATGCCCAATATAATTATAATATATAATAAACCCTTAGGGGCAGTTTATGATTCAATTGGCCTCATGAAAAAAACACCTTGACGTCCAGGCTCTCCCAGTACAATGGCTAGCGGTTTTGCTGGATGCTCCAGCCGAGCCTCCCAAAGAGAGACCCTCCAAGTAGCCACAAAAAAAATAGGGCAAAACTACGAAAAGTATGGAAAAACTATGAAAAGTGCCAATTTGTATGGGTACTCTTAGGTACTTGAAGGGTCCAGGCAGATATTGATAAAGCATCTGAATTAAGAAACCAACGCTAAACAAATTGGGGATGTATATAAGTGGTATAACCCAAAAAAACGACATAATCAAACATAGGGATATATCACCAGCCCAAACCAGCCGATGGGAACGATGACTCCAACAGGTCTTGAGCAATTGGACGCAATCGTTCCTCAAGAAAAAATGTTTCCATTCAGACATGGTTTTGATATCCGACGCACATGTAAAAAGGAACGACCTTCAACTATACAATAACCTCGATATGGGATTGTGACACAGTCCTTTACTTTTTGCTTTCCGTTAACAAATCTGCATTTTGATGGTTAAAAACCGAAACCAGAAACATCCGGAACCGATAGTTTCTGCCATGTGCACTTCAATCATTCCATTTTGGTAGCGCATACAGCCGCGGCTGAGACACCTTCTTCAATGCCTCTCGGAACTCAAAGCGGGTTTCGCACACCTTGTAGTGAAGCTCGGCCTGAGAACGCCCGTTGGTTGGGCATATCACCCGCCGACCCCCCCATCATGAGAGGGAAAAAATAAACCGCCAACCAAGTGTAGCAAGCACCTTGTAGAAAACAACATCAACACATTTTGCAAGTTGCACATGCCACCATCCTATCCAAACCTGTGCTATCCTTTGCCTGCTCGGACGAGTGCTTGACGCTTTGCCGACAACTTCCATCACTTGCTGTCTTGACGTGTCCATTCTGCGCCTTAGAACATCCTAAGCTTCAGCGATACGGACCATGCCTTCTGTGCAAAGTTAGCAAAGACCATGCTACTGCATGGGTCGTCCTTAGGATGCTCGTTGCTTTTTTCCGCCTCCGGTGATAAAAACTGCTATGGCGCAAAAATGGCCCATGGCATTCAATGAGTTACCATGATCTACCATGGTTTACATATAGTAATTGTGATTCCCCACAGCCAACGATTTCCTTGGCAGGAGGTATACACTTTGAATATGTTCGCATGGATTTCTGTAGCTCAGACAAAAAAAACAACGAAACAAAATGCAAAATACGTTCGATCAAAGAACGACAAATTCTCTGCGTGTACGCATACGTCATCCATCAATCTCTGGGTTTACGCAACAGCCATGAGAGAACATTGTGACTCCGAAAACATGGCCCCAACTGCTCCGAACTGCTCCCTTCTAATCACCGGATAGTGCATGTCCCCAAAATGATAGACAGGTTTTTCCAGGATGTGAAATCGATGATGTTTGCTCCATCATTTCCAGGCTTCCACTAGGACCACTAGGATTCCATGGACTCCGGTTTTGCAAGTTTCCGGGGATGAAAACTCAAACATTACATCTAAAAACATCGAAAAGCACCATTTTGAAACATCACATTTGCAGGCATAATGTCTGATAGATTGGGCAAACTCAAAAGAACTGCGACCTATATAACTAGTTGACACATAAAATGCGGTTGAGCACGGCAACCGACAATAACCCAAGGATGTACAAGGCAGCAGCAACCATAGTCCAAGAGGGCTGCGGGCTGTTCACCATCACACTATATCACACTTTGCCCCAGTAATCCCCGCCTCCTCACTTCAAGTTCCCTTTGACAAAGGCCATAAGGGCCCCCAAGATCAATAGATCCAGTACGAGGGGCCAATAGCGCCCCAACCATCCCAACAAGGACTGGAACAGATCGGAACAGAATAAATCTATCAAAGCCCCATTTATGTCAAATACGGGCAACAAAATCAAAGCAAACCTCTACAATCCTCTTCATATTTTACATATCTCAGCATTCTTGGGCCCCCATGTTTCATGGATATTCGAAACTGCCAACAAGGGTGGTGACTAAGTCTGAATTCAATGTGACCCACTGTCACTAAACGATGGAAGGTCACAACCAAGAACCATTTGGTCAATATTTCAAGTCCCTGACCAAGCAGTGCCCAGCTAGGCCCAAGCGTCCATGGCAATAATAAGTTCCACCTTTCCACAAGGAAAGGGGTCGGTGAAAGATCGGCATATCGCTGCATCTGCTGCCTGACAGGTTGGCAGTTGGCATCCCAGGTTCCAGGTGGTCGCTGTAGGCATCTGTAGGCTGCCTAGGCGCTATCTTACATACTTCCCACTCTGCCAGGCGTGCTAGCTGTAAATATAGCTGCCTGTTACCCCAGTATTATTTACCGGCCATTACTGTGATACTACCATACGATACCGTCTGCTTCCTATACTTGGTAGCTAGCATTTCAACTGCTATACGACTATACTGTATGCTGCCCGCTCCGTATCTCAAGTCTCTGTAGGCCCACCGCTACTATAGAAATCTATAGAAGCCTCGCCCACCCACGTCATCACAACAAAGGTGGGCCCATGAAATCCATTGTGAGGGGGTTTGAATCATCACCCTTCAAGGTGTGTTGGAGGTTCAAGAGAGGGTTGGTTGATGTTGCTTGATACTTGCTATGCCAAAAGCTTGCCAGAAAGCTAAAGCCAACAAAGGGATATGGGCCATGGGAATCCATGGGAGAGGAAACAAAAACAGAAACGGTTTTTCATATTTGTTCCTTGCTGTTCGTTGGAGTCATTTGTGATGCTGCTGCTTCAAAATCGACTAGTGGCAGGTTCACGTTGAAAGTCCGCAGTTCTCCCGGACTCACAGACTCAACGTGCCTCAATCTATGGCGGCCAAGCTTGATAGACAATGATACATGAATTTGTCCTAATAATCATTTTAATTAATATATCACAATCTATTGGAAATGGGGTATACCTAAAATGACATGGTTTGACTTTCTCAAGTCACAGCCGTCCCCCGCCTCATACAATGATCCTCCCGAAACTATGTCCTTGGCGCTGCATGGATTCGCGCCAGTGGGCCATAGGAAAGAAACACCCCAATGATCAATGATGATCATGATAAAAGCAGGGGATTGCAAATAATCCCAAGTAGGAGTGTACTTGAAAAAATATATTCAAGCAAAAACACGTTGGGGATGGTTATAGATGTTTATAGCTATTGTGGATCCTGCAGCTATTCCCTGGTGATAGATCTTCCAACTGGCGGATCCACTACGGGGAAAGAGGAAACATAATGAAACATATGCGAATCCAGGATCATTAGATGCATGTTGATGGCTTGGCAAGCTGGTAAGTGGCTTGATTATACTCTTCGGGAAGCTATTAGATATGGAAGATCCATCATGTGCAGATCAGTTCCAACAAAACAATCCATGGATTTCCATATAGCTACAGCTACTATCTTAGTCAGGAGGCTACTACTCCGCTAGACATGTTGCCTGGCTACATATCGCCAAGCGGTCGACTGCTGAGCCTCTGATTGGCGCTCAAGGTCCCAAGGTCGGGATGCGGCCATCCCAACAATTATGGCCGTCTGCCGAGCATCAAATGCAACTGAACGACCAGCCATTCCTGAACACCATGGTGCCCCTGCATGTCTGATTCCAAGGGCCCAAGGTTGCCAGTATATTAAGGTCAGCTCAGTCCAGCTTTACATTCCTCAAATCAAAACTTATATAAAACCTTTGGCATGTCTTGGGGTCACCTACCCTTTACCAAGGCTCATCCAGTAATTGAAGAAGATGACACAGCAAAAATACACCCAACCATTCCCTAAAATTGCCATGGTCAACAGGGAAACCCTTAGTCAAGGGTACAAAATTTCAGCCCCTTCAATTCAATAAATGCGGCCTTGGCATTTTTTTTGAGTAATGAAAAGTGTCCTTGGAAGATCATGAATCATCTCCAACTCGTTTTGTTCCAAGTTGCGATTCCAATGCTACAACTCTTGGTGCCTACTAGCACCTAATCAGTCACTGAAAAGCATGCATGACACACCAGTGTGGGATGGGCGTTGCCAAAATATGCCAAAATGGTATGAAAGCTTACGGCAAGACAACCCATGAAGCAAGCGATTGGTGAATGGGGAGGCATTGGCCCGTATCACACCTGAAACACCTTGAATTTCAAAAGTTGAAAGCGGGTGTCCGCTTTATAATGGTCTATATTATATAACTGGTTACTCTAAATCTCTAAATACTCTAATCTGTAAAAAAAATCTAACGTATTTATTCGTACGGGATTATCTATTTTGGATGCCGCCACGCCAATTTTACCAGGGCACGCGTAGACATGGTGGCTCCGGAATGAGATACGGAACGTGTCTTGTCACCGGAGAGCCAAGAACTACGGGCGGCATGGAACAGAGGCGCGCGGCCTTTTTCACTGTCTCATGAGCTGTGTGACATCAAACCCTGTAGTGTGTGGACTTGGACCATTGTAGACCTGTCATGACCTTCAAATGTCTTCTCACATCCTTGCAAGGTGGTACCACAGTCATGAAGTTGTTTACCATTCCAACTGTAGATCTGCACAAAAAAACGGGTACAGCAGTTCAGTTCTATACTGGTGTTTGAGAATGTGTTCCCAAAAAGAGGTTACAGGGAACCGGATGATTAACCCTTGAAATTTGGGTTCCCAAACTTCTTCAATTTCAACCCCATGTCACTATTGTTAGTGATGTATATCGATGTATATATCAGATATATCAGTTAATTATATCCATAATACCATTTTTTAAAAAAACATAACGGATGTAGCGAATCGCGAATCCCTGCACCTCAGGACGCAGGGTTGCCCCTGGAACTTCCACCTGCCAAAGTGTGGTTGTGTTTGCTCGGTAAATGACATTGTTTTGCTGATATGGTCTTGTTTGCTTAAATATTATTTATGAAATTGACAACCTATTTAAGAAGGATAGTGGTGTTCAGAAGTTTGTTCACCACTTGCATTTGCACAGATCAACACGAATATGCATGCGGAATATGAAAAAAACACTACGCCTAGGGTGAAATCATCAATTCTAATGCCCCTTTGGCTATAGCTATGGAAAGTGGCCCTTTAATATACTTATAGATGGTTCACTGGTTCACCGGTTTACCTGTTAATCATGGTTATTTTTTCCATAGCAAAACGGTTAAATTTACCAGAGGGTACACCATTCATGTATGGTCAATGTCAAAGTGTGCCATTTCATTGGGAATGTCCATCCATCCTTTAAAAAATACCGAACAATAAACCACATGAGGAAATGAAGAGGTGCTTCAGGCAAGTAACAACCATCCAAATAACTACACGAGAATATTCAAACAAAAACATGTGGATTTCGCCCCAAACAATGAAGATATGATAAGATATGTAAGCGCAAAGTTGGTTTCAGACCAGAACATGGGGATGTAACTTTCGGGCTTCTCTACAGAAAATGAACAAGACCATTTGATCCAAGTTTCTGGAATCTGTTTCACATTGTTTCACCAACCTCCCCTAAAAATCTTGGTACTTTCGACCTCCCCTAAAAATCTTGATCAGTTTCTCTTTGATTGAATAAGTTGGAACCATGAATTTTCATTTAGTAGGTTGAACACAACCAGTATCTACAGCCTACCCACTAGGAAATGTAGGAAGGATGCACAGGTCCAAGTACCTACCGTACTACCAGAAAAGCTTCCCTTCGACTCCAGAATAGAACTGGATGAAGCTTCGACCAAAACCACAGGGGTAAGTACACTGACTAGTGGAATGGAACGTACTTGTTGCAAGGAACCAAAAAAATATTTCAGTGACCTGTGATTGGCATGGTTTTTTGAGAGCTGATCCTGTTCTGGAAGATTTGGTTGTTTTTGGTTGGTGAATGCCACAAAGCACCACTCCTTTAGCACTGCTGTTTGCATCTGAATGAATTACTTAGCACCACTTCCAAAGAACGCAAAGGATTCCAAAGGATCCATTTCTTTACCACACCCAAACCCAAACATTTTTTAAACTGGTGCCCCATGAGCTACCCAAATACAGCAAAATGAAACTGTCCCGATGGTACTGAATAATGTCAAACACCTTCCTAGCCGTCACTCCTTTACTATTGATGTGTATTTTACTTTGCACCGCTGCCAAAGAACGCTAAAATTTCCAAAGATCACGAGAATAAAATACGCAAAACAGGAAATGGATGAAAAAGGATGGAAAAAAAAAACGTGAATTTTATTTTTCTTCTTCCTCTTCCTGAGTGCCATAGGTATAGTTTGTGAAAACTTATGTGAAACTTAATTTAGAAAAGCAGGTGCCATACCCGTAGGCTCCCCGCGGCACTGTTGCCCCTCAGTACAGGAACTCCTTGTAAAAGAACTATCGATTAGTTCGACTTAGTTGCGATGTCCAGGATACAACCTGGTAAGAAACGTTGCTATTTTTTTTGTTGATAGCTGCTTGCAGTACTTGAGCAACTTGTATGTTGGAGTTGTTGAAATCACTTTGGTCATGACGAATGATTTCAAAAAAATGTAGACGGAATGAAAGCAGGAAAGAGGAAGGAAACAAAGGAAGGAAGAACAAAGGAGAGAATGAATGAAACAAGAAAGGCAAGTTCCAATGTCAATGCAGTCTACTCCGCCAAGATCCAGTTTTCCCTCTACTGTTTGAAGGGGGCAATTATACACCAATCAGCAGCCAACATTATTTTGGAAGTAGGCCCAAACCATGTTGTTTTGTGGGATATTTTTGATTATTTTAGTGGGGTATCTCTCAGTTTTTCGTCCAGTCACCACCAGCCTGCTTGAAACCAGTGGTCCTTATTTTCTTTCTGAATATAGTGAGGGCTGCTTGCTGTGGCGAGGATTGATAGTCTCGGTGATTGTGACTAAGTGAGCCTTCAGCCTATGAATGCACACATTGCAAAGAGATCTACGGAGGTCCCAAAAAAATGGAAACGCGTTTCCAGGATGGAATAATATATGCCCTTCATCCCAGGTTTCCAACTGTTCTGTCCATTTTGGGGTTACAATAGAATTTCCGCCGAACGCCGAATGCCCCTGAAAAAACAGGATGCCACCCCCAACCAGATTATCATTATCTATGATATCCGCATGAATTATTCATGTTCAATTTCCCATTACAGTCGCCTGAAGTCAATGAATCCCCATTAGAACCATCATGAATCTAATTTTATAGATCCCCCCAAAAAGACACTATATCTATATATATATGTAAATATTTTTCACATATTGATATATATATATATATATAATGTGTGTGTGCGCGCGTGTGTCCTATTACACGTCCCATTAAAAAATCCCATGGTGTATGTCCAATGATTGGTTTTTGCTGCCCCCAATCAGGCTTTTTGCACCTCCTGCCAGCCGGCCATCTCGGGGCGACAAGGGAACGGCATATAGGTGAACAAAAAGGTAAACATATGACATAGAATTATACGCACACATAGACAGATCGATAGATAGATAGACAAATAAATATATTTAGATAGATAGATAGATAGATAGGTAGATAGATAGATAGATAGGTAGATAGATAGATAGATAGAGAGAGAGAGAGATAGAGATAGAGATATAGATTGATATAGAAAGGGGAGACAGGAGAGAGAGAGAGAGATAGATAGATAGATAGATAAATAGATAGATAGACAGATAGATAGATAGATCGATAGAGAGATAAGATAGGATCTGAAAAGATTTTTCATTAGGTAGATAGATAGATAGATAGATAGAAAAAATAGATAGAAAAGATAGGTAGATAGATAGATAGATAGATTAGATAGATAGATAGATAGATAGATAGATAGATAGAT
>Ga0126342_10015759_pt1 | contig 13218 bp, 13 predicted proteins | sample Cyp1metagenome_FD_92528 | JGI IMG/M metagenome (GOLD analysis project Ga0126342, IMG submission 92528) | Coral microbial communities from Lord Howe Island, Old Settlement Bay, Australia - Cyphastrea 1 metagenome | ecosystem: Host-associated > Invertebrates > Cnidaria > Coral ... | reverse complement strand
TGTAGTGTAGTGAAGCGAAACGAAGCGAAGCGACATCTGAACCTCCAAAAGTGGTCCGAACCCCTGGTGTTTTTAACATTTTGACTTCGAAATGTGCTTCTCGCCACAACGGCGTGCACTTTTATGACATCTCAACTGCCAAAAGTGGTCCGCACCCCTAGTGTTTTGTACATTTTGACTTGGAAATGTGCTTCGCGCCACAACGGTGTGCACTTTTTCGACATCTCAACTTCCAGAAGTGGTCCGACCATGGTGTGTTTTGTACATTTTGACTTGGAAATGTGCTTCGCGCCACAACGGCGTGCACTTTTTCGACATCGCAACTCCCAAAGGTGGTCCGAACGTGGTGTGTTTTGTGCATTTTGACTTGCACATGTGCTTCGCGCCACAACGGCGTGCAATTTTTCCTCTCTCATCTGGCCAGCTGGCTCCGCACCCGCCGCTTTAGCGAGCCTACTCTTCGACCCTCCAGAGCCACAAATCATTGGAAAAACACAGTGTTTCGCGACTTTCCTACCTTTTTGCGCATCTGCATCTTCTTTCTTCTGACTCTTTCTCTTCTACCCTTCTTGCTTCTAATCTTTCTCTTCTCTCTGCCTCTTCCCTGCTCTGCTTTTCATCTGTCCATATTGTCGGAAGTTTGACTTCTAAACTTCCTTCGGTTATTATCTTATTTATTCATTTATTTATTTTGTTTATTTATTTTTATTTATTTATTTTTATTTATTATATATTTTTAAACATACATACATATATATACATATATATGTGTAAATATATCGATATTTATTTACACACACACATACATATATATACATAAAAACACATATATATATACATATATATATATATTCATATATTTATACATAAATATAGAGAAATAATTACATACATAAACATACATACATACATACATGCATGCATACATACATACACGCACACATACACACATACATACATACATACATACATAAATACATATACATATACATTTACATTTATATATATGCATTTAAATTTAAACATATTTATATGTACATTATATATATATACATATATTAATAGATAAATCTATAGATAAATCTATAGATAAATACATACATGCATGCATGCAAACATGCATACATACATACATACATGCATACATACATACATACATACATACATACACATATACACATATACACATATACATATTTACATATATATATATACATATATATATATATATATATGTATATATACATTTACATTTACATATACATATACATATACACATACATACACAAACATACACACACATACATACATAAATACACACATACATACATTACATTGCATTAAACTACATAACACAACATAAATAACACAACATAAATAACATAACATAACATAACATACACGCGTACACCCATACACCCATACACACATACACACATTCACACATACACATACGCATATACACATCACATACACATATATACATACCCTGCGTACCCATTCACATCACATACACATCACATACACATCACATACACATACACATACACATACACATCACATACACATACACATAGACATACACATACATATATTACTACCATCAGAGGTATACAAGTAGTGTACACAATCATCCTGAACAATTTTAGTAAACCCTTCGAAACGACAATGAATTAACCTTGTTTTGCCACGGTCGACGGGCGCCGAGGATCTTGCTGTGTCAAACTGGGCGCCGGATACCTTTCTTCGGCGGGAGCTTGGAAAATCCGAATAAGCTGGGAGGCTTAGTGGGATCCCATCAGTTGGAATTTTATTTATATGTAATATATAATGGTTAATGATTGTTAATGGGATAGTCAATGATGGTTAATGATGGTAAATTATGGTTAATCATGGTTAATAAGGGTTAATTATGGTTAACAACAAAACTGGTTGGGACGATGGTGGGGATGGGATAATGATGGGTTAAATAATGGTATAATCCCATCAATTTTATGCTATAATGATGGTATAATGTGCTATAGTGATGGTATAATATCTGCTTGGTGGTTTGGAACCATGGAATTTTATTTTTCCATATATTGGGAACAATACTCCCAACTGACTTTTATATTTTTCAGGGGGTTGACATCACCATCACCTGATTTCCTGTGATGAGTTTCCCTTGAAGCAATGAGTACAGTAGATGGATTTGATCCTCCATCTGGGGATCAACATGGATCAACAAAACATGGTTCCATGGACATGGAAAAAATAGACCAATGATACCCTCTGGTAATTTAACGTAGCTATTGAAAATGGCCATTTATAGTGAGTTTTCCCATTAAACATGGTGATTTTCCATAGCTATGTTAGTTTACCGGAGGGTAGATCATGGTATACATGATGGTATATACAGCTGGTCTCCGATACCTCGTTTTCCTGCTGTGTTTTTTTTTTGTGACCAGGAGTTTCAGAATGTGTTTTTTGGTGTTTAAGCCGGGACTGTCTCCAACTCTCATGATTTTCTCCGCGATGGACACGGACTTGTCATATACAAACGACCCTACAAGGCTCTATGATCCCTTTCGAATTTAAGGGATGAACATCAATTTTCCCTAGCGATTTGGGGTTTTCGAAATGCCGATCTCAGGAACCCCACGATGTACGTGGAGGAGATTTTCCAGATCCTGGGGAAACCTACGGATGAGCGTGGAATCCTGGGGATTGTTGCTGGGGGCTGAACCCCAATTGGCACTCAATGTTAAAGTATGTACCCTCTGGTTATGACTAACATAGCCATGGAAGCCATGGCCCATAGAAATAGATGATTTTCCCAGCTAGAAACTTCCATTTATGAGGGATTTTCCATGGCTATGTTAAATAACCAGAGGGTATTTGCTACTTATCAATCTTATCAACAAAAACCTGTATTTGGCACCAGTAACTTTAGCTGGCGGCAGTCACACTGTTAAGCTATTTTTCTCAGATGGCGAGTTGTCCAGCCATGTTCGGTGAAACAAAAATTACACAATGTTGGGCCCCCCAGTTATAGGTTGGTTTATAAACCCTAGTAACTGTAGTTATAAGTGCCATAAACCATAGTTATTGGAGTTATGTTCGCCAACTTAGCTATCTAGGGGGCCCCACTTTACAGGAGTCTCACTGGGCTTACTGGGTTGGTTCGGTTTTCACGTCCTCAATGATCAGCGAGGTCAAGCTACAAGGCCTTCCAATTCAACCCTGGTCAGAAAAGATTTGCTGAGTTTTTGCGCACTGGACAATGGAATGCAATCCCATAGGATCCATGGTGCTGCTATATATGCTAACATTTACCATCAATATACCCCAGTCATGTTAGCATATAGAGCAGCACCATGGATGTTATGGGGAATACAATGGATACAATGGCCGATTGAGTTGGACGAGATTCGACGACTTGCCGAATTTCTACAAAATGAACTGGTTTTCCAGTTTGCAAACTATTCATTCGTCATTACTGGGCTGCGTATCACCATGAACATGAAAATAACACGATCATTGAGTTGAATAGAACAAGAGTTATTGAGTTGTACTCAACTAAACACAAAACTTACTAAACACCAATTCATACATGAATACCCAAATAAAAGATCCTAATACTAGTTCTTGGGTACATCAAAATAATTGTTTCTATTCAACGAAACACTAAACGGCCCAATAGAAAGCGCTTCACAACCTGGTTTCGAACTGGTTCTACTGGTCTGTTTCTAGCTATTGAAACAATGGATTATTCCATGATCCCTTTTCAATAAGTTAGCCGCTTCATACTTCAAGAATTCGTAGCCATTACCATGTTTTCTGGTGATATTCCCTATTAAAATAGGCTTCAAAAATAGGCCAAAAACATATATTCCAACACGGATCCTAACGGTGCTGTTGTATATGCTAACATGGATCCCATCAATATACCTCAGTCATGTAAACGCATTAATATAGCAGCACCGTTAGGATCCTGGTTGCATGGCCATTGCGGGACTCAGGACCTGGCCCAACCTCCACAAATTGCCCTTGTTGAAGACCTACAACACCGGGAAGGCTAGCGGCCTTGCGCGGCCTTGCGTTGGAGTGAAAAACACCAGGGTTTTTACCCTCTGGTGATGTCAACAGTTTGCTATTGGAAATGGCCATAGAAATAGTTGATTTACCCATTAAAAATTGTGATTTTCCATAGCTATGTTAAATTACCAGAGGGTATATCAGTGTTATTTATAGATAGAATATAACACTTCCAGTGTTCCACTAGTGAATCATTGTTTTTTTTGTTTATCACACTTCATGGTTTGTTATTTATAGTATGAGGATGGAACATGCACCATGAAGTTGTTGATAATATATATATATATATATACGTATATATATAATTATGATATGGTCCATAATTATCCAGATATGGAACATCCATGATCATCGAAAGAAAACTATGGATGTTCATGGATGTTCTATATCTATATCATAGTTTTCTGGAGTGTAGACAGTAAATACTCCTGACGTTTCATGGTCCTACAGCACAATGGGGACATCGCAGCTAAATCATCCCTCAAAAACATGAGAGACTTCACACAAATTGGGATATCCATGACTTGACCTATGAATAAAATCATACCCTCTGGTTATTTAACATAGCCATGAAACATGGCCCATAAAAGTAGATGGTTTACCATGGTTTACCTATTAAAAATGGGTGGATCTTTCCATGGCGAACTGTTATATAGTCATAACCAGAGGGTATTTAGGGTGGTTATTCACATCCAATAGTATCAATGGATTTTAAGGGACATTTTACAGGAAACTTTTTGTTTTTTACCATTAAATATATGTTTTTTTTTTTTTCGGTTAAAATTTTTCCCGTAAACCAATCCATTGATAGTACCAACTATCAATTGGTGCTGAGTTTTCTCACGGGATTCCACCCAGAGAAAGCTCCCAAAACATCGGGGACCCGTCCTTTGTGCGTTTCGGAGGGAGCGGTGAAGGGAGCGGTGAAGGGAGCGGTGAAGGGAGCGGTGAAGGGACTATGGAATTTATTCCCAAGAATCAATGGGAAGTGGGGTGGAGCTACATTTTTTCGTTTCCCAAGCACATGATAGAAATTTCATGGTGAAGATGTCCCAGAAAAAATCCCTTCATATGAGAGATTATAATCCAATTATTCTATCTATCCCAGAATTTTGTATGATAATCCCATTAAACCCTTTCATAGATAGAAAAGATAGGATCTTTAAAGATATATGATTGAACTGATGGAAATGCATTTACATAATACTATACGTATCAAAACATTAAAGATATATGTACAGCTTCCATGTTTACAACCCCCAGCCCTTTGCCAGCCAACAGCCTTAGATCTCCAGCGCCAAAGCGCACAAAGAGCAGGGCGATGAGTCGGGGGCCCGAAGCGAAGTGCTGAGGGGTCCTCCAGGAAGTCCTTTTTTTTGCGGGATTTTGAATAATTGATGTTGGACAAAAACTATTGGTGCAAAAATATGCAAAATCTGTGCTGATCGGAAAGTTTGTTCTTTGAATTGTTTGATATGTATGGGTTTGTGAGGTGAGTTTTTGTCACAGGAATGGGTGGAAAAGCTGCTGTGTGATATTCCAATTCTTTTGGGTCAAGGGGCTGGTTAGATATGAACTAGCAACATCTAGCAACATCTAGTAACATCTCGTAATTAGTACTATATATTTTTTTGCTATCAATGGTAACGGTGTAACGGTGTAACGTGTACTAACCAGCTAAAAAAAATCGTTTTTTTGTCAGCTATCTCAGCAGCGGCTGCGGAGAATCTCATGGGTTTGCACGGAAAATGCCACATGGGAACATCATGGGAACTGAAGGAACATCCACGAAGTAAATGGAGATTTCTAGCTTGGAAAATCATGTTTACCCTCTGGTTATGACTAACATAGCCATGGAAGTCCATCCCATGATCAGTGCCACTGTAGATGTCCATTAAAACGATGGAAAAAGAATGTTGGAAAAGGATTATTTTATGGAAAAAACATTACAGTATATATCCCATGAACATCCATTATAATGGAAAATCGGAAAATCACCAAATCATTATATATACCCTCTGGTTGTGTCTAACAGTTCGCCATGGGAAAATCATATGGCCCTAATCGAAATAGATGATTTTCCCAGCGAAGGAAACCTCCATTTATGGTTGGCTCCGAGCGGACCATCCACGTTTTTTTTTTTTGTTCAGCAAATCCAAGATGCTGAGACGGTCGTGAGGATATTAGTGAGGAATAGTGAGGATATAATGGGATCTGATCAATCACTAACCAACTATTTGGCTATGGATCATTACCTATGAAAATACAATTTTTAGGGGGATGAACATCCGTAAATCCCAGCTATTTTGATGTGAACAAAAAAGGGGTACAAGGTTTTGACACACTGCCATTTCAATCTATTTCAGCAAAAAAACACCTGCAATTCTAAGGTTGTTAAAGGTTTCCTGTTAAAGCTTCCCTGGAAATCTGAAGCTCGGGTTACCCGAGACAGGACTTGGCTCCAGGGGTTCACCAGGCTGAAAAACCATGAGAAACTGATCCATTCCATTTTTTGGGCGCAGCTTGGGGAAACTTTCCCAAGCTGATAGTCTTGTTTTCCGTGATTTTGTGATGTTCAAAAGCCTTCGATCAGGATCAGGATTTTAATATATTTTAATCCATCACAAAATCCGGGAGTTTCTTTTTTCCTAAGATGTTTTTTCCTGTTAAAAGCCCGGGATTTTGTGATGTTAAAACGCATTAAGAAAAGCCTTCTACTGGGATCGCAAGTTCAAAACGCCTTCGCAGTCCTCTGTCTGAAAATATGTCCATCCCATCGTCAGTGTCACTGTAGATGTCCATTAAAACATTGGAAAAAGAACGTTGGAAAAGGATTATTTTATGGAAAAAACAACCATTTAATATATCCCATGAACATTCATTATTATGGAAAATCGGAAAATCACCAAGTCATTATATATACCCTCTGGTTATGACTAACATAGCCATGGAAAATGGCCCATTTATAGATGATTTTCCCATTTATAGATGAACATCCATTATTATGGAAAATCGGAAAATCACCAAATCATTATATATACCCTCTGGTTATGACTATAACAGTTTGCCATGGAAAATCATATGGCCCCAATCGAAATAGATGATTTTAGCGAACGAAACCTCCATTTATGGGCCAGGGATTTTCCATGGCGAACTGTGAGTCATAACCAGATGGTCATTGGACACCAAAATCAACATGGACTTGATTCTGTGCCCCGATTTCACCGGGATCGTCCAGATTTTCCAATTTCACAAAACAGCACAAATTCTTCGATGTTTTGTTTACACAGTTTTCACACTGTGTTGATGGAGAATACCTAATATATATATACATACATACGTATGTACTGTATATTGTTTAATTGATGATTCATACATGTTCAATATGATTAATGATTAATCATCAATTTTCAATAAATCATGGTTTTAATTGAAAATACATGTTTTTTTTTAAATGTATTTTTTGGTTTACTGAATGATTCATGTTTTCACCATGATGACCAGTTCTTCATCGTCATCGTCCCAAACAGGTCAAAAAAACTGGTGAACACTGGCGAAAAATCACCGTCGTTTATTCAGAATGTTAAAAAACCGTCATGAACATTCATCACCTGAAACCACCTCCAAACAAAATTATATACATATATTATACACATATATTATATACATATATATATACTATAATTACCAAGTAGACATACCAACTATAAATACCAACATGTACCAAGTATAAATACCAAGTATAGATAGATAAAAAAGATAGCTTTGTTGTTACGTCACAGCTCTGAGGCGCGCCTTTTTGCGGCGTTTCTTCCGATCACAAGAGGGGAAGCCTGCAGATACCAAGTGATCTGAGGGTTCCGCCGGTGCCGCTAAGTTAGGTGAACATAACTCATCCCCCCCCCAGCCCAAAAAATAATAACAACCCCCGCAAGGCCACCATGGTGGATGTAGATGGATTTGTTTAATGATTTTTTGCCATATTTTTTAAGATCATAAAATGGGGGTGTCCTAAAAATTGGAGGGGATGTCCTAGAAAAAGGTGGGTGGATGATCCGGGTTTTTGTGGCTTAATTTGGGACCATAGTCAATGGTGTTCGCTATTTACCGGGGATGGGGATTTTCAACGAAGGGCTGGGAAAGCAATCAGTCATGGAATGGGCGTTGGACCTCAACAAGTCTCAACAAGTCTCAACACTGGAAATCGTGGGAATCAGATTGGGCAAGCATGACATGTGAATGACCAGGAAATTCCGTGTCGAATCCACCATTTATACATGATTTTCCAATAAATACATCCATTGTCCTCCATTTACTTCAGAGATTTCCCAGCTACTCTTGATGAAACCAGAGGGTAAGTGGCTGCAAAAAGCTAGTGTAAGTGGGATTTATGGCGACTATATCTAGACTGAGGTTTGAAACCAACAATGTAACGATTATAACCAAAGGGACCTTCGTGCATATGAATTGTCCTGAAAAAAACAACATGGAAGACATGATTTCAGATTCATAGAATTGGATTATGGGAAAATTTACAGGAAAGCCCTATATTTGATGGTAAAAACCATGGTTTCCGGTTAAGATGTTCCCTTAAATCCAATCCAATGAGATGGTGATTTCTCCCGTAAAAAGTTGAGCCAAACAGTGGTGAATTGCAAGCCACTTCAGCAGCTGTATCGATGTGCAATTGATTTCTGGCTGATCCAACACTTTTTGGGAGACAAAACCATTCAAAGCTCATGATCCCGGCAAAAAGAGGGAACCTTTTGTTTGGTGGTTTGGAACATGAATTTTATTTGTTCCATATATTGGGAAGAACAATCCCAACTGACGAACTCATATTTTTTAGAGGGGTAGGGCTCAACCACCAACCAGTTGAGGTAAGCAACGAGGCTTTGGATACCCTCTGGTGTCATTAAACATGGCTGGAAATTCATCCCCTTCATTGGTGCCAGCGTGCCAGCTTTGAAAAGCCTCCGTTTTAAACGGACACTTCCCAGTCATGTTTGACTACCAAAGGGTATACCATCATTGTCCCATTATATCCCCATTATACCACCATTTGTGTGCTTTCAAATGTCTACTTGTTGGTTTTTATCCAACATCAATCAGTATCAAATCACCATCTGTTTCGCAAGAATCCGAAAGATCACATGAAATAGATCCCATGAAAAATCCGATGAACAATCCCCATTCAATCACCATGAAATTCACACTAAAATCTCATGAACAATCCCATGTATCAGATACCATAAAAATATAAAAGTCCCATGAACAATCCCATAAAAATCCCATAAAAATCCCATAAAACGTGCCATAAATCCGCCCATGAAACGTGCCTCAAAAATCGCCAAAAATCAATAGGTACTGCCTCACCGAGAGCTTCTTCGAGTTGTTGGCTGGCCTCTTGACGCGCCTCGGTTGCCCGCGCCCAGGGATATAAGCCGTATCGTTGGTGACTGAAGGAATTGCCGGTAGAATTGGGATATCTCCCAGGGTAGGTATACAGGTATCCGATGGGCCATGGGCTGATTTGACCCAACTGCAGGTCAAATTGGGCTTATGTCCCAGATAGGGTCATTAGATGTTGACCAAAATCCGAATGACTTACCCGGCCTGGTAAACATAGAAAAAACGGATGGGAAAATCACCATGCGATGAAAATGGGTAGATCCACTATTTCTATGGGCAATTTTCAATAGCAAACTGTTAGTTTACCGGAGGGTAATGTGGATTTTCCTAGACTATATCTTCCATCTTTCGAAGGTACAAGTCTTTACCCAGAAACCATATTTGGGCACTTACCCTCTGGTTATTTAACATAGCCATAGAAAATGGCCAAATTTATAGATGAATTTCCCATTAAAACCTCCATTTATAAGGGATTTTCCATGGCTATGTTAAATAACCAGATGGTAACTAGGTCAATCGGCTGGATGGGTAGAAACTAATCCGCTATAGTCTTTTGGCATCAATGGGATTATCTACGTTCACCAGCTAACTTGGTGTATTTTTTGCAGGGTATCTAAGATTGGCAATGTACTCGAGATCATAACTAAATGGTTTTTGAGATGAATTCTGTGTTAGAGAAATTGGTTTATAAGTGATATTAGGTCCGAGGGTTTATGGTAATTAGATATAGAATTCTATAGATAATGAGGAGTATCAACCAACAAATATAACTGGTGGGCAGGCACGCTTCCCGAGTTCCCCCGAAATAAATATATAGTTGGATATTCATGAATATTCCATGTATGATAAATGTGAACATTAGTTCATGAAACATATTGATCTTCATGACATGTGACTGGTGTTCATATTCATCATATTCCATGTGGTGAACATGAGATCCATTTTGAACATCCATATCCTGAGTTTCAGGTTAGCCCCTGTGCATTGGTGGCCCTGAATTCCCATCAAGTCTGGGATAATCCTATCCCCCTTGATGTTCAATTCCCAATTCAATAGGCCCAATAGGCTTTCAAATTGATCCACCACTAAAAACGCGGGCACAACTGGTCGCTTTCATTGGGAAACTGATCATTTTTTGGGGTGATCAACCTTTGAGTCTTATCATCCACCTGCGCGCCTTCTCCTGAAAAATCCTTGGTGCGACGCCGGGAAAATTGGTGTGTTCTGATTGAAAGTTCAATGGATGAACGGAAAATCTACAGGAAATAATTTTGTTTTTGCCCATTAAGATTATGAAGCTCAAGATAACCATATCATCAGATACTTACTGTAGAAACTTTGATCAATCTTGACATATACACTGCATCTAAGATTATTTAAGCTGATAACCAGATCAGTCAAACCTATCAGGTGATAGATCAAGATAGAGCTAAGATGATCTACATGAGTATTTGGTTAGATTATATGCATATTACCAAGATAACCATATATATATATATTCATAATATATATATATAATATAACTATAAAACAAACTTATGTATTTGGCTATCTTTGGGTAACTTACAATATGTATATATATATAGCCAACCTTGACTCAACTTGGAACAAAAATCACCAAGCCATCACAGGTTGTGTCCGGATCAGCGCATGACCGCCGCCGGGGAGCTCAGCTTCGTTCGGCAAGGGATTTTTTCCATGGGAAAATCCCATAGTAAATGGAGATTTTTATGGACATAGTTATTTTGATGGAATATTCATGGGATAATGGTTTTTATGAACCTGGTTGGTGGTTTGGAACCATGGAATTTTATGACTTTCCATTCAGTTGGGAATAATCATCCCAACTGACTTTCATATTTTTTTAGAGGGGTAGGTATACAACCAAGCAGATGGGATAATGGAATATGAACGATGAACAAGATTATGACCTTTCTTGTTTTTTTTGGATCTAATCTGGATGAATTTGATCATGACCTCACGTCGTTTTCCGTCACTGGAATGATGGGAATTGTAAGGGCAGCTCAGTGTTTCGTTGAGGCCGTGATGCCCTTTGGCCACAGGCCTACAGTTGACGACAGTTGACCAAAGTTGAATGTGGTTTGTTCAGAAGTGAACATGCCAAGCAAACATATTGAACCTGCTGCAATTTCTTGTGTTTTCAATGTGACATGTTGTTTGGTCTCAGTATGAACCCGTTAAAGATTTGCTATGTTCACAATGATCAATTTATATCGATTTCAAGTCCATGTGATTTCTGGTTATCTGTTACCACAGGTTCAACCATTTCTTCAAAAATCCCAGATTAGACAACTTTCCATGGTTTTCCTTACTTCCTCTCCAATTTTCCATAGATTTCCTATGGGATTTCCATAGATTTTAGGCTTGAAATTTCCTCTGGATTCCCCCAGAGTCTCATGGATTTCCAGATGTCTCACTAAGGCTGAGGCCTTGCAGCATGCTTTCTTTACCAAGGAAACTTGGAAGAACGGGGGATGGACTCAGCCAGGGCGATGTTCACTCTGATTCTGAGGCAAACCCCTTTTTTTGGCAAAAAAAACACACGGTTTGCCAAGGAAAATCATGATTTCGACTGGATAGAACCAATTGACATTGGCGATTGTGTATGATTTTGTGCTATTTCAGGATTTAGGAATGTCTCAAAATAGGGATGCTCGAAACTTTCAATTTATGATCAGTCAAAAGACGAAGTTTCGAGCATCCCTATTTTGAGACATTCCCATTTGTTTGTATTTCATACATCATGCATCACATGTTGTGTGAAAGGTGGTGGTGTGTACGGAGCCTGGCCCAATCCAGGATGTGAACATGGCCCATTTTTGCTGAGGCTCAATCTCACTCACCAAAGATGGTTGGCTAGTAGCTTAGTAGGGGGAATTATCCCAGGAAAAGCAAAACACATTCTTCGACTTGCGATGTTGATTTAACATGACTGCTAACATTGGAAACTGAGTTGGGAGTAATCAGAATTTGCCCCTTTTTGTTTGGCACCATGTTTTGACTCTAGCACCAATATCTTTGTTGGAATTGGTTGGTACTTGTTGTCGAAACATGTCGTTTTTTTAACTGAATAAAGGTCAGATGCTCGGGTTTCCTGGGCAACTCCTAGTGGTTTTTGCTGCAGCCCATGAATGTCAGGCGGTTTTTTTTTTCCGGTTGAACCTGGGTGAAATCCAGATTTTCCCTGGTGAAATCCAGATTTTCCTTGAAGAAATCCACAGTTTCCTGGGTGAAATCCAGCGTTTCCGTTGAAGCCGTAACGGGTTCAACGGGTTCAACGGAGGAAAAGCCGGTGCCCGAGTGGCACGCCTGGCATTGGGCCCTGGCCTCCGCGGAGATTCCACGGGGAGTCGCTGGGCGGAATTTCTTCATGGTTGATGTAGCCCTGGTTGATATATGGTTTATTGATGTTTATCTATCCAGTGGTTAGGAGAATAAAAAGGTGAACATAACTAGGTAATTTCTATGGTTTATGATTTCTATGGTTGATATATGGTTCATTGATAGATGGTTTTATTACTAGTGATGACTGGGATCATTCCCGAAAATTCCCTGCGTTTAGCACCATCAACCAGATAATATAACTAATGTCAACCCCGGATTAATAAACCCCTAGATTGTTTAATTGGGAGGGTACCATTTAAGTATCATATTATGACTATTGGAAGGGTACCCCCCTAATTAATAAACCAGGGTTTATTAATCCGG
>Ga0126342_10015758_pt1 | contig 13219 bp, 10 predicted proteins | sample Cyp1metagenome_FD_92528 | JGI IMG/M metagenome (GOLD analysis project Ga0126342, IMG submission 92528) | Coral microbial communities from Lord Howe Island, Old Settlement Bay, Australia - Cyphastrea 1 metagenome | ecosystem: Host-associated > Invertebrates > Cnidaria > Coral ... | reverse complement strand
CCGCTTTAGCGAGCCTACTTTTCGACTCTCCGGAGCCACAAATCATTGGAAAAAACACAGTGTTTCGCGACTTTCCTACCTTTTCGCGCATCTGCATCTTCTTTCTTCTGACTCTTTCTCTTCGACTCTTCTCTCTTCTAATCTTTCTCTTCTCTCTGCCTCTGCCCTGCTCTGCTTTTCATCTGTCCATATTGTCGGAAGTTTGACTTCTAAACTTCCTTCGAATATGCACTGTAAACATCTGTAAACCATGAAAAACCAGTTTTGTTATATGATGGGTTATAACATGTTATAACCATTCATTGTTTTTGTAAAACTATTTGCCCGTTTTTTCTGTTTGAAGGTTTGCGTTTTCTTTTTTTTTCTCCCTGGGTGAGTTTAGTAGTGGAATTAAGACATGTTTGAGGCCCTCTTCTTCAGAAACTGTCACTTAAAATCGCATCTACTGTAACCTTAAGAACATATGTTGGTATATTTGCATGACTGCAGGAAACCTTTTTTCGGTTTGAAAACACAGTTTGCACGGAGCTTGCACATCGATTTGCACACAGAATCCTTGCAGGGTGAGCGTTTAAGGCCCAACTCAATCCCATTGACTGGGTCAAATTTTCATGGAAGTGTAGATTCATTGAGTTTAAAGGTGTAAGAACCTAAGTGGCGTTTCAAATCACACCAACCAATACTAGTTTAATCAATATCATAAGAATCTGTTTGGCTACTTGATCATGTGAAATAAATTGCGGCACATTTTTTCCGCCCAAGTGAAGTTGAATCGAATCCTCCAAGTAGACGAGTTGCTTCCAAACATCCTCAGGCTACGAGGTCACTTTGATCCATCGGCAGAACCACCGTGGCTTGTCGCGTTGGGATGCGTTGGGATAGGGGCGGCATGGGACGGTATGGGATGGGGAAGGATGGGGTATGGTATATATACATAATCATATATATATATATGCCCTCTGGTTATTTAACATAGCCATGGAAAATGGCCCATTTATAGATGGTTTACCTATTAGAAATGGTGATTTTCCATGGCTATGTTAAATAACCAGAGGGTATATTTATATATAATTATATATAATACTTACCCCTATACTTGCGATGATGTAAAATGACCCCCAAATGGTTGGGAAGCGGGTTGGTTTTTGGCTTAGGATTTACTACATTATGGGTGTAGTCTAATTAAAAGATTAACACAGTGGTTGTATGCGCACAACACCTAGGTGTTGTGCGCATACATTTCTTCATATTAGGTGAGTGTGTGCGGGAAAGTGTAACTAGATGCACTATGCACAGATGATTTCTCCAAGCACGTGTCCAAAAACACATTCCACCAGTTGTTGAGATGTTTTGTGTAAGTAATCATGTTTCGCCCTCAGGAGTCCAGGGGAGAACACAATAAATTCTCAATTCTTAATCTTTGAACCGCTTCTCCCTTTCACCAGTCGCAAGATGATTTTGCGGATTTAGAACCCCCCGCCATTCCACCGGTTATCGATACGTATGTTTAGGCTAGCCGTCTTTGAAAAAACGACAGGCAATAACAGGGATGAGTCACCATTTTCGTCCTCGTGCTTTGACATGTTTACATGTTATGTTCCCCGCTGCTGGATGATTGACCAATGTTTCTCGGGTGCTGAGACCCTTGAAACGGTTATTTGGGAATTGTGACTAAGTAACACTTCGCAGTAACCCAAGATGTCATGACAAAACTCATGGTTTTTGCCATGGTTTTTCCATGTGTTTTTCCATAGATTCTCCCCATTTCTCCAATGTCAACCAACCCGGGGCCACCGCCACGCGCCACGCGTCAGGCTTCGAGAAGGCCCTCGATGAGTTGGGCGCATGGCAGCGTAAAGCGCAGCCCATGATCGATTTTTGCTCCAATGTCCTGAGCATATGAAAGGTACAAACTGATGGCATTTGATGGCTTCATTTGTGTTGTTTGTTGATAATCTAAACATAATTTCTATTGGTATCTAACTCTATTTTTTAAGATGGAAAATTTCGAATCTTCACTATTTGAATGGGGGTTTACCGTTTGTGGTGTTTTTTTTTGGGGTGACGGGGTGGATGACTTTAAACATTGTTCCGTCATCTATGTTTCATCTATGAATCATCTATTGACCATATTTTAACAATATATGAATCATCTATTGATCATATATTAGCCATCTATTTATCATTATATGTGTTAATCATTTGTTACATTTGCTAACGACCGAAGGGCATTTATTGATGTTTTGGTTGATTGTCTATAAACCGTTTATCAACAATCTATATAGTGATTCTCTCTCATCATTTGAGGATATAAACATTTGTTGATCATGTATTAACAATTTTAAGATTATTTGCTGATAATATACTGCCAGATTATGGATCATCTATTATCCATCTATCAACTAATCCTCGAACATTCATTAACCTTCCATTACATAGTTATACCTGATATTTCTGAAGATGGTAGTTTTCAGTTTCCCATTGGTTCATCGATGTATCATCGATGTTAATCCATTGCTGGGGGATCTATGGAAAACATATGTTTTAATATGTCTTTAAACCGTGTCCCTTCAGCAAATCCAAGTATTTTAACCATCTATTCGCCAACAACAACTGGGACTGGGATATAGCATGACACAACAAGGAACACAATACTGTGGGACTACGCCTATAGGCACACATAATAACATGTAATATAATTCGTATTGAGCAGAGCCAAGCGTTTCGTCTGGGTTGTTCTTTATAGGGATATGAAGGGATTAAACACATTGAAGCACTTGGATTATCCCCTTGGATCCTCGTATGGCCAATGGTGAAGCAATGAGGATTTTCAACCACTTAGCTTTCACGGGACCCCGACGTTGGGTGATCACTAGCTTTCAGTCCACCCCGACGTTGATCCACAAGTTTCTCATGACCAGTGGTACCTTTCATGGGCAGTTTCAAACATGGCAAGCTCCAACGCTCCAAAAGGATTCAGCTGTTTTGCTCCGATCCAGTCCTCCAATCCTGCTGCGGGAATGGGCCGCTATGGTGCAGCCTGCGCCTACACCGAATGGTGTAGACTTTGCGCCGCTTCTGCGGCCCGTTGTTTTTTTACACGCAGCGCGAAAAATCGGTATAGGAGATCATGTCCAAAAGTTCACACCCTGGTGATCAATGATTTGGACAAACTTTGACTGTATTGAAAACTGATTTCGTGGGCAAATTGTACCCTCTGGTAATTGAACATCACTATGGAAAATGGTCATTTATAGTGGTTTTTCCCATGAAAAATTGTGATTTTCCATAGTTTTGTGATGTTTTTTGTATGTTTACCAGAGGGTATAGGATTTTTTCATGCGGCAAATTCTTTGCCTCGTGCGAATGTTTCGAGGTGGAGCGGTCGGATCGTTTCACCGCAAGTGGATGCAAGTTCTTGATTGCGATCTGGGTTATATATGGTTATATGATGATTATATGATGTTAAATGCACTACATTTATTTATTTACATTTGTTTACATCGTACATGTAATTATGCATGCTATATTTCAGATGTTATATCCTAGTTGCTGTCCTAGCTTATGGATACTCTGCATCCTTTTGCTGAGAGCGTGGCCTTGTTCTGGGAGGGGGCGTAGCAGGCGGCTCTTTGAGCACACGGCAAGTTCTTGGTCATTGTTAAACTGTTAATCCCATCCCAAAAAAAATATTCAAACAACCCCATTGTATGGTCCCAAATATGTGATTTCATCCCTTACTAAATCATGGTTCCTGGAGTGTTTAATATGAATGGGGGACTGGGAATACTGGGAAAAACCATGGGCTCATTCGGCCCCGCGCCCGTGCAAAAAAAAGTCTGCAGCCAGTTGTTTTCTGACGTTTTTGCTGGCGATGTTAGCTTCAAACTAAGTACAGATGTGGTGTTTACGCACCATTTTCTAGATCATTTTCTCGGGGAAACCACGGTTTTCATCTATGTTAGGTTACCCTAGTGTATTTGTTGATATTTATTGATTGTTCGGTGCGAAAGGTCCTAGGGCTAATGGCCCGAGTCGTGAGTCGTGATGTCTGGAAACTATTGGCTTTAATGGGGTCCACATACGCGACCATGCGCATAGAGTATACAGGTGAATGATTTACACACATATATATGATGTATGATATATATATATAATATTATACATATATTGCGGCGGTTCCCAGCCAACCCCTTGGACTTTTTGCTTTCTTTGGGGATAATGGCAAGTTATACTCATAAACTAGAGCTAAAAATTCGGCCGAGGAGCTAGGAAACAACCAGATATGCTTCGCAGCCTTGATCGATATGCTAGGTGTATTCCTGGCATTTGGTTTCAGAATATATCAATCTACTATCAATAATGCGAGCATATGTCCATATATATATATATGTATTACGCATATATATATATATATATTTATTATTTACATATATATATATATATTTACATATGCATATAAGCACTTATATTTATATCTATATATATATGCATAGATATACACATTATGGGATACCTCCAGTAAACTTCAGTAAGCTAACAGGATATAGATGTGTTTTTTCAGTTTACCCAGCATTAAACAGGTGGAAGTGGAGGAGATCCGGGATCTTATGAGGGTCTTCCACATGCCCGAGAGTGCAGCAGATCAGGCACCAACGGGCAGCGATATGATGGGAGTTATCATGACTTCATGGGATTAAATAGGGGATTTATCGTGATTTCATGGGAATTATATAATAAGATTTCATAGGATTTATATGGAATTGATCATGATGAAATGGGGATGTTTCTTTTATGGATGATTTAACCTATACATAATTATTTACCTACTAAGGGATTAAACAATGTTTCATTTTTTTTTAAATAAGCTATGCACATCTTGTTTGTGCAAAATGTAAAATACATTGGAAACCGGGTATGATGGGGAATGCATTGTCGAGCTAGAATCCTGGAAGCACTTTTCGGCATTTTTCTCAAGTTGCCATACTTAAAATCGTTATTGAGCCATCAAACACAGTGGGATTTTAATTAATGGGATATTATATATATACTGTAATGGTGGTATGTCTGGTTGGTGCTTTGCAGGCTTTAAAACGTCAGTCAACAAATGGGATGGATAAACTTATAATATGATGTATGCGTAATATAGTATATCTATACTATATATATAAATATGATATAATCCAGTATATGAGCACCTTACTGACTAATAAGTATGTTCAAACACCAGCAATGAGATGATTTGGGCTGGGCTATGGAAGCCATGATCACCATGCTCGTGGCCCATAGTTGAAAGTTGATTTTAATTACATGCAGTTCATCAATGGATTGGTTAGGAAAATCTACAGGAAACCATGGACTTTCCAATCCATTGAGTTCAATATGTGTTTGACTTGGTTTCTATTCAAATTATTTACAGAAGATCAGCTCTGTGAACATTCAAGAATGGGAGAGAACAACTTGGTGGTTTCGATGGGTTCAAAGTTCAAACGCGTTTCCTTTCAATTTGTCTCGCGCTTTGAGATGTACAACTGAGAGCTGCCTGGAGACATCGCTAACATCCTCGAGCATAAACATAAACATGGAACATCTCCCAGCAACGCCCATTGTCCTGTTGAAATCAATAAGTGAGGTCCCAGCCGTCCGAGCCGTCCCAGCCTGTGAAGTCTTGGTGTTGGTCTGTTTTTTTTGTGAACCTTTTTTTTTGATTTCCATAGCTGCATACAGAAGGCACCTGTCCTGCATGTTGGGCCATGGCAATTCTTGTGTGAAGCGCCGGCTGCAATGTTGGGCTCTAGCGCTCTATGTGGCGCTGTGTATTCTTTGGCGTTCACCGCCATTCAGGCGCGGAGGGGTTGGGACCTCTTCGAAGTGCGACTTATACAAAATGCACCTAAACCTACCATTTGGGATGGTTTTTAGCAACCCATGTGTATCCATTTATGGATTTCTTGGGGATTGCTTGTAAGTAAAGATTTTGCTTCTCTATGGTTGCTTTGAGGGTCAAGGCTGTTGCAATGGCTCTGTAAATTGCTCTTACAGATCCATCTTGGAGATTGGGCCGCCCCCATCCGCCCCCAAGTTATCTGCATGATAGAGTGTAACCGCATCTGCAAATCACAGCATACTACAGATTGGCACTTCTTGGCCCCTGTGATTTTTACTTTAGGAGGAATAGCCCAAGGGCCTACAAGATTGTATAAGTTTAATTTCCATGAATTTCAGAGCATGAAAAGGCGGAAAAGACCTGGAATGGAGTCATTACCCATAGGATCCATGTATGCTGCTATATATGGGTAACATGGATCCCGTCAATATACGGCAGTCATGTTAGCATATGTAATATATACCATACATGGATCCTATGGGTTATGATATCATCCAACAGTCCACTCCAAAGAAAATTGCTGCAGGCGAGATTCAGATCCTGGCGCCTTCGCATTGCCTCTGCCGGGACGGACAGGTGACCAGCGATCCAGCGAAAATGGGATCTGGGTAGTACAAAGTAGCCTCTGGTAAACGTTTACATAACTATGGAACACCAGCATTTTTAACGGGTAAATCCACTATTTCTATGGCAATTTTCACAATAGCTATGTTTGTTTAACCAGAGGGTAAGCAGATTTGTTTAGAGGATGCAATTCAAACATTTCAAACATGCCAACATGCCATGAAGGAGGCATGGCGGTGCAACGATTATGGAGCTATTTTTTATGGTGTCCCCAGAAATTCCGGTTCCCAGTCGGCGCCTCCAGTCCAAGGTGGGCAAGAACCACCAGAGCCAGAACATGAGAATCAGTTTGTCATCGAGACTTGGACTGGAAGGCATTCCCATCAGATTGGGCCAAACACATAGTTTTGATCAATTTCATTAACATTGTACTTAGTACTTGATTTTCATTAATATGTTTGATGACCGCCCAAAAAACCAGAAACATCCAGAAACACTTGGGTTTCATGTGAAATTCCAACTTGAGAGCAGCTTCTGTCTTCACCATTTTCACCTTTCCAGATCTATCCAGAGCGGAAGATTATTCCCAAAGGACGTGGCGAACGAACTCTGGTTTGCAGCTGATGATTTGCTGACAGCTGGGTTTCTTGGCATCGTGGAGCTCCTCAGGGCCCTTGCTCTGAAGGATTATAATATCTTATAAAGATCTAGCTAGACGAGTCGAATGCTTGGCTAACCATTAGTCTCTAGCTAGAAATAGGAATACGATGGAATAATGTGTGCGTAATTATGAGTATATATAAAAGACATTTATATAAATATATATAATTATAATATATGTACATATATATATATAAACTTCCATGTGCATACACACATATATATATATACATTTAGAAAACACACGGTGAATATATTTATTTGTACAACATATATACGTGCATAAGCAAAAATACATTTAAGATTTAAGATATGGATAATATGTATTTAATAAATATATATATATAATAAATGATATGTATTTTTCAATATATATATATATATATCATAGCTGGATGTAATATGTACATATGCAACACATTTGATATAAATATCTATGTAATATACATCTAAAACATATAGAATAGTGATAATGTGCATTTATATATATATATATATATATATATTATACGCAAAGATAGCTGTCGTCTAACCTTATTTTCTTCGAGCAGGGTAGAAGAATAGATGAGGCTCTTGGAAGCCGTTGAGGATCGTGTGTGTGTGCCCCATTCGTACTCTGAGTGAACAACAGTCGTAGGGATCATGTTCACTTAATGTTTATTCTGACCTGATATTTTTGCTGGTACTGCATTTTCAATGTTAACTGGTTGGTTTATCTCCTGGTTGGTTGGTTTACATGGTTTTTGAAGATATGTTTATTCAAGGTTGGTTTATCTTCATTTTCAATGTTAACTGGTTGGTGGTTTGTAGGATCAGGATCCCAACGACCTTGTCGGATTCAGGTCCTTTATGGGTGATGAGGGCTGGGCGAACCGCGGTGAAAGCCCAGCAACCCTTGGAGCTGTTGGAATTGCCATGAGGAGTGCACCCCAGAAACCAAGGTGTTGCAGGGTTGTTTTTTCCCACATATTTGGGACCATGGGGTGTAGAATTTTAGGGGATGGGCTTAGCTAGAGTGATCCAAGTTAATCAGTTAATCATTAATCCCCGATTTATGGAGAAGCGGGTTACGGATTAGCCCAGAGGCCCAGATCTGGGCCCTCGTGAAATACCTTCGAAGCGTCTCTGCGTTCCAAGAATTACCTACTGGAAACCTCCAATCAGAAAGTGTCATGCTATGCAATATTTTTGGGTGATTTTGGGGTATGTTCAAAATTTCCTAGTTGGAACTGGAGTTGTATTTCACAATTGGAATTGGGGAAAGCGCCGCTGGTCATCCCGCGGATTTGGTTAGGGTTAGCAAGTGGGGCGATCTAACCCAGCTATGAATGGGATACCTTCAGAAATTGAGGACTGATGAACTAGATTGAATTATTTAATTCTATTCTATCCCAATGATTATCTATTGATTATCTCTTTCAATCCATTATGACTCCACTATTCGTGGAGGATCTTCCATGATTGTCCTGTTAATGTCAACCCCAAAGCGTAACATGGCAGCTGCCATGACTTCTTGGGCCAGGAATTCGGCTGAAGCCTTGCTCTTTGCCGATTGGTGGACCGTGGCCGGCGAACTGGAGGTGGCCGGTGCATCAGGCGCGCTTGCGATGGACAATCCATGGGAAAGCGATTGAAAAACCACGGAAAAGCCGGGGAAAAAGATATCACATTAAATCACATTTAGAAAAGTTAAAGATGTGCAATATTGTGCAACTAATTCTCTTGATTGTAATAGTATTAATGGTCATTGTCCATGAACATTTTGTTTTGGTGTGTCCTTGGGCGATCATGGACTGGATATGTTTTGCAGAGATTTGGGATGGGAGGCTGAAACACCCGCGTTTCGAAAACTTGACCTAAACCAGTACCCTCTGGTAAACGTTTACATAGCTATTGAAAATGGCCATTTATAATCATTTATATCCATTTATAGTGGATTTTCACGGATTTTCTCATTAAACATGGTGATTTTCCATAGTTTTTTGTATGTTTACCAGAGGCTACTGTCGGCTTGTCAGGTGACTTCTACTTTGAAGAGCAGGAGCCAAAAATCACTGGCCGACATGTTCCGCTGCAGCGGCTGGGTCATTAACTTAAAAAGGTGCTGCCATGAAAGCTCACATGCGCAAGCGCATGTTGCAGCAAAATGGATCTGTAAAAGAGATGGCTGCGATAATAGTTGTCATTTTGGGATATGTTGGATTTCACTTTAGAAGTGTGTGACATTGTTTGTGGTTCCATTTTGATGTGTCGCAGTGCAGTACATGTAAATACCTGGTGATTTTTCCTCTCGCGGTCATCACAGCAATCCCAGGTTGCTTAGAAGCCCCCATGCAACCGTCCGTTGAATAGTTGCCTGCAGGATTTTCTGGACATGACACAGGCGCTTCCAGAGGAGTTTGATCGCTGGGGCCCAGAGGAGGCTGTGGAAACTGGTGAAACGTTGGCTCCGTGGTAAATCAGACATGGAAAATATGGTACAATTATATAGGGAACTACGGGACAATGGGGAAAATTATAAGGAACTATGGTTCCATATCTATCTTCTCAATTATGGGTACAGAGAAGATATGGAAAGCCATGGGAAAATTATAAGGAACATAAGGGGCCCATATATAGGGAACTATGGGAAATATATGAGAAATCTAGGGAAATATCGGAAACTATGGGAACATTAGAGGGACACTAGTAATAGATATGGAAAACATATGGCAAAATCTCACCAGCAAAGACTTGGATTTGCTGAGTCGATAGAACCGCGGTTTTTAAAAACGGGGCTTGGAAGATGAGTTTCCACTCAGAAGTGGCGATATATAGTTTTAGGGTCAAAGTATGTGTTAAACGAAATTGACTGGAGGGTCATAGTCTCTTCTCCCTTTTGTTTATCATGTTTATTTTTAAACACCTGATTACCTGATTGAAAGCCCTGGTTTAAATTGGATCTGTTCATTTTCGCGGCCTGGGGATAACATATTCCAGATGGGATTGCAATGCTTTAATTTGTTGCCAGAAATGGGGATACATCTTTGAAGTGCAACCAGCGGCAAGCCGTCTAAGATCGATCATCACAAGCATTGTATGCCTAAACAGGGGACACCAATTGGCCTGCACATGTTGTCATGTCTGACATGACACCATATGGAACCCATGACCAAGAATCCAGAAGAAGTGTAGGGGTATCATTTGTTTGCAGGATGATTTCCATGGCTTTCCTTACTCTGAGCAATTGTTTTAACTGTAAAAAAACTTTACAAGACGTGATGGTTAGAGGAAATCATCCCAAAAATGGCCTCTTTCAAGATTTGCACGTGCTGGCTTTTGTTTGAGCAGGTGCTACAATTTGCTCAGTCCATTTGATGATCCCTTGCCACCAACAATGACAGGGTTTGCTGAACTGCCACGACATGCCATATTGCAAGCTATTAAGTGCATATTAAGTGCGCCTACAACCAGCATTGAGCGGGGAAAAGGGTAAGTGACCAACTGCCCGTTTTGTGCACAATTTGCTTTGTAGCACCTGGGTCCATCAATTTGCTTGTGTATTTGCTCTGTGTCTAAGCTATAAACTAAAACACCGCCCGCCTCTTCACGCCCTGTCAAACTGCAGAAAACAATGTTCAGACGGGAAATGGCTTGGGCCATATGAATCATATAATGTATGCCCGTTGTTTGGCTTCACAATCAGCCTTTTGTGATTTAGTATTTGATTTGTAGCAGTCAAATCGCTATGTTTGGTACTCAAATCCTTTTATTTTTTGCATGGTAAAGGCGCCAGCTATTGATACATATGTCCAATTGCTATCAACAGATTACATTCCACTTCAGTGATTCAAATCACATCAAACCATTCAAATTCATGGTGTTTGCTCCAATTCCCCGGGCCCAATGTGCCATCTGCATTTCGTTCGTTGAAGGCCTCCGCCAGCTCCTCGTCCGCCCAAGTAGCCTTGCGTCGCCTCAGCAGAGTGATGGATGACCTAGCGGAGCGGGTGGGAAATGGCTCCGTCGCTGGCCAGGCAGTTGGCAGTGCGGGGAGGTTGGGTCAGTGGGATATGACCTGGGTTCTCTTACAGTTGGTTGATTATTATATGGAGATATCAAAGCCCTGTTGATTATGACACGTAGGGTATTAATGTATTATATATGTTCTCCATTTTTATCATATAATTATAATATATAATATATAATATAATCCAATATATTGGGGATTATCACAATCAACCAGCATCCACAAGCTGGGAAATCCAAAAAAAACAGCCAGTAGAAAGGGACGGCATGGGACGGGCCTTGAAGACTGCTCAGAATGACCTTCGTCGCTTCGCTGATTTTTGATCTAGACCCGCCACGTACCTAGAACCATTGGGTAATATACCCATTCTTCTGGGGATTTTGACCCATTTTTCGAGCAAAATCATCAATTCATCATTTGAGGAATCTACGTATAGGGAAGATGTTTTATTTTTGATTTGCCTTCAGCAATTCCAAGATGAATATAAGAGGTTCATATTCATATCCACCAACATTAAATGGAACGGATAAAGGCTGGGAGCGGTGTCCAACTCTCATAGTACTTCATAACCTCTATAACCCCCATCCCTATCATATAATTAAGAATCAATTACTGCTGATACATGTGTAAACTAGTATAAATATTCAATAGATATTTACGGTATATATATTATTATATATGTATTGTCTTTGTTTTTCATATCTTTTAAAAAACACACTTTTCATCTCACAGCCACAGTTTGCGACAATAGCATGCAATAGCTGCACTCGAACTCACTATGACTACGTCTACGTCTCTCAATTTTTTTGGGGGGGATTACTGCGATAAAAAAAGAAAGACCCCAAATGGCTGGTTTCTGGATGTTTCTGGAGTTGGAAAGTAAATGGATTGATGGTTAAAGTATCCAGATCATATCCTCCACCCTTTGTTTTTCAGAGCTAAGATGACTATTCCTGCACAATTTTCCCCAAAACACCAGGCGTTGCGGCGCAGCGCGGAGAATTGGCGCCGCTGTGCGCGGCTACTGGCTGGGCAGGAGGCGGCTGGATCAACCTTGGTGATGTTATCCGGTTGAAATCAGCTAGAAATCGGCCACTTTCCATAGCTATGCTAGATTATCAGAGGGTCACTTTACAGAATGTTTCTGTTCACTGTTGTTTTTCTCATTTTTTTTGGTGCGCGAAATGCATGGATGGGGTTGCAGATGTTCTCTCGAACCAAAGTAATGAACCATTGCAAATCACCATGTCTATGTTGGCAAATGCTTAGCAGGTAGACTTTTTTCCTCGCTTCTATACATGGTTTTAAGATGGCTTCAGCACTCAGAAATGTGGATTTGAATAACACATGGATTTCAGCACACATGTATTTTTGGCCACCAGGAAGTGTGGATATATCCTTCTTTTTCTGCACACCATGGCAGAGGGAAATATGGAGAATATCCTTCACCATCATGGGGAGATCATTGGGATACCCGGCCTGGTCAGTTCGCGAACTGGAAAATCACCATCTTTAAGTTCGGTAAATCAACTATAAATGATCTAAAGGTGCCATTTTCAATAGCTATTTCGACATAACCAGAGGGTACATATCCCCATGGAAACCTGCTAAACGCTGTACTGTTGCTGCAGGCAGATGCGGAAGAGCAGTCGTGAGACAAAAGTTTGGATTTCCGCGATGTCCTGCCAAAGGGTTGGGCGGTTTCAGGTGGTTTGGGACATTAGGATAATTTTGGGATGATCTGATATCTCTTGATATGTTTTTCTTTAAAATAATTAATACGATAATTAATGATACTCTGTGATTTGCTGCGCCATTATTGGGGATTGTTTGAATTTGGGAACGCACCTACCCAATGGTGCACTTGTCCACCGTTTCTCGGGTGTCATTCACGGCCATCCCAAAAACCACCGATGTTTTCAGCATGCAGGCCGCGGAAGGCAAAGCCATGGAATGTCTGTCTCATTGAGTTGGTTAATTTAAGGGCTGCCGCCCCTGCCGCCGACCCCGGAAGAATTGGCAAGCCGTCAGAACGTATATATGGTACAGGCCTGCACCCCCCCCCAAAAAAAATGGGGAAAGGATGTTCCTGGGACAGT